>Ga0118677_10003362_pt1 | contig 30393 bp, 29 predicted proteins | sample AliMusrvi5mmetaG_FD_86154 | JGI IMG/M metagenome (GOLD analysis project Ga0118677, IMG submission 86154) | reverse complement strand
TATGTAACGATCTTTTAAAAGCATAGTGCAGTCCCTTGCTGAACTGAATTTCAATGAGTCCACTGTTTTCTGTTAATATAGGAACTCAGGGGTATCCTGCAATGAAACACAATACCATGCCGGAAGGTCTGGGGATTTATAGTGAGCGTCAAGCTGCAGGATTTGAGCGAAATGGGGGGATTGTTTTTCGTCGCTCAAAGACGACCTTTTCATATCTGGCATCGGTAAGTCTATTGCCTTACTGCGCAGCTCTTCCGCCGAAATCCACACCAATTTTCCCTTTTCTACCATCACGATATTGGTATCAATTAAATAATCCATCAGTTCCATCCTTCCGTGCTGCTTGCTATATACTCATCAATCGCTTGACGTGATTGACGAGCTACTCCATAATAACTGCGCGGGTTAAAGGTCTCAGCAGGTACCGGTGTTTGCTGAGCAGTGATACCCTCTTCTTTTGCTAATTGTTCGAGAAGAATTTGCACTAACCTGAATTTATCGGCGTGTGACAAGGTAGCTACAGAGGGCAAGAGATCATTAATTGACATGGTAGTTTGCTCTATGAGTTAATTTTACGTTGTGGCTACTATATAACTCTTTGAATGATTTCATTGAAATTATGCCCATCGCTGCACCTCGTCAAGAGCAGGGAAAAGCTGCTGCATCAGCCCTTTTTTATGGGTTTTGAGCGTGTCGAGCTTTTGGGTTTGGGTGGTGATCAGCTCATCGATGGATGAAAGGCACTCTGCGATTTTTAGTTGTTCAGATAAACCACCTGACTCCCTCACATGTGGAGGAACCGGAATAAGCAAAGCAGCATACTCGTTACCATTTATGCCAGGTTGACCACTGCGCGCAGAAGTAACTCTAACCCAATTCCAATACTGCTCAGTAAAAAGAAAGTTGAACAAAAAAGTGGAATCTATTTTTGTAGGATCAGGCTTTATCCGTATCAAAAATCCTGCAAACACCAATTTGCCATCTTCTTTTCTGAATTTGTACGATTTTCCGACACTTGCCCCTGTTCGAGCAAGAACAATATCACCTTCACTCATATAGTGTTCATCTGTCGCCTTAATCGCAACAGAGGCTTTTTTACCACAAAGAAAATAACCTTCTTCTGAAATATCAGTTATTCGTAGATAAGCTGGTAAATCTTCTGAGTAGGTTACGGCTGCTGCATTCACCCCATAGTCAGGATGACCCAATAAAAGTTCTCCTAATTGCTTCGTCTCCCACTCCCCCGAATCCAGAAATTCCGGAAAGCGCAGCTTGGGCAGGGTTTCGCCTTCTGCCGGAAAGAGCTGCTGCATCAACCCTTTTTTATGGGTCTTGAGCGTAACGAGCTTTTGGGTTTGTGCGGTGATAAGCTCGTCGATGGAAGAAAGGCAGTCGGCGATTTTTTGCTGTTCGAGAGGAGAAGGGAAAATGACTTCAAATTTTTCCAAGTCACCTTTTGAAAATCCTTTGATTGATGTGCCTTGGCCTAAAGATATCAACGCTGATTTATTAGCAATAAAAAAATACCCAAGGAAATAGTTGTAAATCTTCTTAGGCAAGAAGTTTGTAAAGTCCTGACTCGTACATACATCGTTATTATTTACAGCCAACTTTCCTGTGCCAACCCTTGAAACAAATAAAACACTTCCCTTTGGGACTATTTTGGTTGCAGATTCCGATATTGATTTCTCGTTGATAAATCTTGTGACTGACATGGTATAGATATCGTCTTCAAATATATCTGAACTTGAAACCCAAGGTATATCCCCCTGCCAATATTCAACTACAGATTTATCTGGCGTTCCACCGCCAATTAGCTTACCAAGATCGCCTAATTTCTTAACTGCCCAAGCGTCACCAAACTCAGGAAACCGCAACTTAGGCATCAATTCACGTTTTGTCGCTTGCTTCATATTCGTTGCATCCACATTATTGCTCATACGCCCCCAACCCTGAAATTTCCCGCCCTTGCGCAAGCTTGTGCAGCACCGGAATCAGCTCTTCCATCAGTGCCAGCTCCTTTTGCCTTCTCTGTTTCCAGTTCAGTCCCAGCGGAGCAAGCAAATCGGTCAACTGTTCGCCGTCGAAGATCATGCGCTGCATAATGCCATCCATAAAGGCTTGCAGTACGGACGTTGCCAGCCCGTGTTTTTCGGCAATTTCAGCCAGTTGGTGAGCGTTTTTTTCGGCCTTGAAGGTTTCGTAACCCTGACGGATGTCACTCTCTTTCAACCCTTCACCTGACTTCAGGGTGCCGATATAGTCGGCGATATCTTCGCGAACCTCAAGAAATTGGGCCTCGGAGTCGATCAGACCGATAAGCTCAGTGCGGGTCATCTTGTGTTTGCCGGGTGTCTGCTGCGAATAGCTTGTAATCAAAGTCATGATGTAGTCGTAGTCAATCATGGCTGAGGCAAAGAGCACGAACTCAAAGTCCAGTTGCTCTACTTCGGGGGGAAGCTCGTTTTTCCCTTTGCTTTTCTGCTCCTGCAGGCGCTGGGCGGTTTCGAGATAGACGCCACGGAAGGCTTGCAACTGCTCTTTGGGAATAACCTGCTCAATGCAGAGGGCATGTTCCGGCGTCAGGTCGGTATATTGGTCAAGCTGTGTCTTGAAGCGCTGCACCTCCTTGAAGAGGTTGATGAACTGGCCGCGTGCCGCGTTGCCCTTGAGGTTCGCCACCTCTTCCGGAGCGCTCTTCAGCCCCTGAGTGTGCATGAAATCATTGAGCTTGTTAACCGCAGTTTCAAACTTGTTGATGACCACCGGGGCTGTGTCAACCAGCCATATCTCATTGGCGCGTTCGGTTTTTTCGCCGGAAAAGAGGGCGATGGCAAGGTTAACCGCACTTTCCTGCTGGCGGAAGTCGAGAATTGTGCCGTAAGGCTTGGTACCGTTCAAGACGCGATTGGCACGTGAGAAAGCCTGAATCAGCCCATGGTACTTGAGGTTTTTATCCACGTAGATGGTGTTCAGGAACTTGGAGTCGAAGCCGGTGAGCAGCATATCCACCACGATAACAACGTCAATCTTCTGCGCATGCGGCAAGTCCTGATTGGGGTATTGCTGATCTTTGAGGCGCTTTTGCACGTCTGAATAGTAAAGGTCGAATTCGTCGATGCGGTGGTTGGTGCCGTAGCGAGCGTTGTAGTCGGCAATGATGGATTTGAGAGCCGCCTTCTTTTCGTCAGGGGCTTCCTGGTTGTCGGCCTTCTCCTGCGGCAGGTCTTCCTGAATCTGCTGAACATCCTTGTTGCCTTCGGCGGGCGGGGAAAAGACGCAGGCAATGTTCAGGGGGAGGAAGTTGCTCTCTCTGGCTTCTCTCTCTACCTGCATGGTTTTGAAAAGGCCGTGATAGGCAATGGCGTCGTTGATGGAGGCCGTGGCCAGAATGGCGTTGAACTTGCGCCCGTAGGTAGCGGTATGATGTTTTTGGAGGATGGCTTCGACAATGGCTTTCCTGGTCATTGTTTCGCCCGGCTTGAGCTTGTGTTTGCCTTCAGGCTTAAAATAGTCGATATGGAAGCGCAGGACATTGTTGTCTTCGATGGCGTGCGTAATGGTGTAGGCGTGCAGTTGCTGCTGAAAAATGTCTTCCGTGGTTTTCCAGGAGGCCTGCTGCCCTTCAATCTGCTGATAAGTGGCATTTTCCGGAAAGATCGGCGTGCCGGTGAAGCCGAAGAGCTGGGAGTTGGGAAAAAACTCCTTGATGGCTTTGTGGTTTTCGCCGAATTGCGAACGGTGGCATTCGTCAAAGATGAAGACCATGCGCTTTTTGCGAAGTGGTTCCAGCCGTTCCTTGTAGTTGCGTTTGTTGCTGCCGTCGAGGGCGAGGCCGAGCTTCTGGATGGTGGTAACGATTACTTTATTGGCGTAGTCATCGGAGAGCAGCCGCTGCACCAGGGTTTCGGTATTGGTATTTTCTTCGACGCAGTTCTCCTGAAAGCGGTTGAATTCCTCTCGCGTCTGCCGGTCGAGATCTTTGCGGTCTACCACGAAAAGACATTTGTCAATATCCGGATTATCCTTGAGCAAGGTGGATGCCTTGAAGGAGGTGAGTGTTTTGCCGCTGCCGGTGGTGTGCCAGATGTAACCGTTGCCGCTGTTCTGGTGAATGCACTCCACGATGGCCTTGACAGCATAGATCTGGTAAGGCCGCATCACCATCAGCTTTTGCTCGCTGGCCACAAGCACCATGTAGCGGCTGATCATTTCGCCCAGAGTGCATTTAGCCAGAAACTTCTCGGCGAAGCTGTCGAGATGGGTGATCTTCTTGTTGTCTTCACCGGCAAACTGGTAGAACGGCAGATAACGCTCGTCGGCATTGAAGGTGAAGTGGCGGTTATTGTTATTGGCGAAGTACCAGGTATCGGTGCGGTTGCTGACGATGAAGAGTTGCAGGAAGCAGAGCAGTGTTCTGGTGTAACCGTTGCCGGGGTCGTTTTTGTAGTCGACAATCTGCTGCATGGCTCTGCGCGGACTGATAGCCAGGGTTTTCAGCTCTATTTGTATCACCGGCACGCCATTGATAAGCAGGATCACGTCGAATCGATGATGGCTGTTATTGGTGTTGATGCGAAGCTGGTTGACTACCTCGAAGGTATTTTTGCACCACTCCCTGATGTTGACAAGAGTGTAAAAGAGTGTCTTGCCATCGTCCCGATCAAAGCTGTTGCGCTCACGCAGATGACGGGCAGCAGCGAAAACATCGGGGGTGATGATGTGATCAAGCAGCCGGGCAAACTCAGCATCGCTCAGATGAACCCCGTTAAGCGCTTCAAACTTTTCGCGGAAGTTCTTCTCCAGGGCATCACGGTCGCGAATGTCGTCACGGTAGGTGTATTTGAGGTCTTTTAATTTATCAATGAGGCCTTGCTCGGTCTGGTTTTCAGTAGTCATGCGTTTGCCTTATGAAATCCTTTACCAAATACATAGAAGAAGCTCTACTTATTCCTGAGTGATAAGAACACTTTTAATATAGCGTGCGGAGGTAACGTTTTGATAATCAATTTTTTTTGCCTTCCATTTGAATACATCGAGGTGCCCTTCATGTGTTTTACCTTACCACAAAATACCGTATAATAGGTACCATCCGTGGCAGAGTTTTTATACCATATTTGCACCTTAACCTACAGTATTATAGTGATTACGCAAATAATTTCTGCCGGATAGCTCCTCTGGTCATTATTTTTATCACCTCATTTTCTCACAAGAACATGGTAAAGAGTCAGGATAGTTCAGGAACGGACGAATCGAGTCACTGGTTTGAGACGTGGTTTAATCACCCGCTTTATCTTGAGGTTTACCGTCATAGGGATCAGGAGGAGGCTGCCCGCTGCATTCGTACTATTCTATCCGTATCAGGTCTTGAGATAAAAGATCCGGCTTCGATATCGGTACTCGATATTGCCTGTGGTGCTGGAAGGCATGCGATTGAACTGGCCCGGCTCGGCTTCTGCGTTACGGGAAACGACCTTTCGCCTTTTCTGCTTGAAGAGGCTCGAAAAGAGGCGATAACGTGCTCACTGCAGTTGGAACTGAGCTGCTGCGACATGAGGCATATCCCGGGCAGTGGACTTTTTGATCTTGTTGTGCAGCTTTTTACCAGTTTTGGCTATTTCGACTTGAAAGAGGATGACCGTGTCGTGCTCGGCAAGGTATACCGTGCGCTTAAAACCGGAGGATGGTATGTGCTTGATCTTATCAATCCTGTTCATCTTGCCAGAAATCTTGCCCCTGAAACTCGACGAATCGCCGGCAACCTTACGCTGCTGGAACAACGCGCATTTCATGAGGACAGGATTACCAAAACCATTACCATTACCCCTCCTGTCGGCGAAAAACTCACCTTCAGTGAGTCTGTACGGTTATACGGCAAGGAGGAGATTGTAGCAATGCTTCAGGATGAAGGATTTGCTGTGACCGAAATAGTGGGCAACTATCAGGGTGATCATTATATGGAAAATGATTCGCCGCGAATGATGATTTTCTGCCGAAAACCTTAAGTTGCAGTCGGTCTGCTTCGCTGTTTTCAACGAAGCATGTTACGATCCCGATACCATTCGTAGGCATTCTGAATACTCTTTGCATGGGGCTCCGTGCGCAGGTTCAACTCAAGTTTTGCTTTGGATGAATCATAATAGAGAAACTCTGACGCTACCCTGAACATGGAAAGATTAAAAAGTTTCGATACCCTGTTTTTGTTTTTGTAGCGATCCAGCAGTGATCTGATGATCTTTGCCATCCAGAAGGGCAGTGGGAAAAGGACTTTCGGAGCCCCGGTTATTCGTGAAATAGTATCAGCAAGCTGCTTGTAGGATACATTTTCACCGCCGATGATATAGCGTTCCCCTGTTTTTCCTTTCTTCATTGCGGTGATGATGGTATCGGCCACATTTTCAACATCGACAACACAGACTCCGCCAAGCGGATAAAACGGAAGCTTTTTGTTGTAAATATCCTTGATGATCCGGCCGGCATTGAAATTAATATCACCTGCCCCGAAAACAAATGCGGGATTGACAATAACGCAGTCCAATCCTTTTTTTACAGCTTTGGCAACTTCGATTTCGGAAAGATGTTTTGTCCTTGCATATTCAAGGTCTATGGATGTGAAGTTCCATTCGACGGATTCGTTGACCGGTTTTTTATCGAAGGCAATTCCTACTGCAGTTATGGAGCTGACATGCACAACTCTTTTAACACCGGCAGCAAGAGCGGCTTGTAAAATATTCTGGGTACCTTCAACATTGATTTTGTAGAGAAGCTCGTTTTTTTTGTCGCCCATGTAGGTAAGACCTGCAGAGTGATAGACAAGATCAATACCCTCTAAAGCTGACTGAACAGATGCCCTGTCGGTAATATCACCATAGACAAGCCTGACCTTGTCCAAGACATCCGAAAGAGAGGTTAAATCAGAACTTTTCCGGACAAGGATATAAATTTCATCAGGTGTTAAAGCCAGTTTTTTTACAAGAACCGAACCAATAAAACCGGTTGCGCCGGTCACAAGGATTTTTTTATTCACCAGTATTTTACCTTCAATCAATTAACAATCACTTCAATTTTCCGCTCACTGCACCACCCTTCGTGGCTCCTTATCGGTTTAGCAACCATTATTGTCCAACGGCGGTCTCATTGACAACAATTTTCCCTTCAACAATTTTTTTCCGAATCTCCTCAACCTGGTCATGATTTTTTGTACCGATCAGCGATGCGTTCTTCTGGTTGTACACATAGTCGGTATAGCGGTCCGCAAGACCGAACACCGTGACACCGCCTCCCTTAAAGCTCCCATCGAGAACATTTTCAACGGTTTTCAGAACAGCTCTGTCGACAGCCTTGGTCATACTTGACAACACAAATCCGGGAGCTTCAGCTTCCTGGTCACGATCGGTGCATATCACGAGCCCTTTGCTCTCCCTGGCTGCCTCAATGACTCCGAGACCACTCGCTCCTGCTGCCTGATAGACGATATCCGCTCCCCTGCCGTACTGTCCAAGTGCAAGTTCCTTACCTTTGGCTGGATTGGCGAACGCTGCACCTGTCATGCCGATATAGCCTGAAATCACTTTAACATCAGGATTGACAGCATGAACACCTTCAAGAAAACCAGTCTCAAATTTTTTGATGATGTTCGACTCCATCCCCCCGATGAACCCAACTGTTTTGGTTTTGGTAACAAGTCCGGCCAAAGCTCCTGCCAGATAAGATCCTTTTTTTTCTTCAAAAACAATTCCCTGGAGGTTGACGGGTACGGGAACTCCAGGTTTACTGATATAGTCAATACAGGCAAATTTCTTGTCGGGGAATTCGGCGGCAATTGCAGTAATGTCATCACTGAAAAGAAGACCTACGCCGATAATCAGGCCGATATCGGGGTCTGTAGCCATCTGGCGCAACGCTGCTTCACGATCAGCTCCCTCTCCCTGCGGTTCGATGTACAAAAAAGTAGTTCCATGCTTTTGCTTAGCCATTTCCAGACCATTATAGGCCGAATCATTAAATGACTTATCCCCTCTTCCGCCGACATCAAAAACCAGACCAATCTTTAATTTGCGGTTCAGAGCGTGCTCTTTCCCTGTTTTTTCGCTACTCTTCCCGGAGCAGCCCACAAGAAGGAAAAAAAACAGTACAAGAAGAGAGAACGGATGCTTCATCAGTTTCTTGAAAAGAGATTAAGCGTAGCTTCAGACCACCCTGTAAATTTATCAGTTTTGCAATTTATGAAAACTCCAGTCAAAAATGAAAGGTAATTTCAGGGAGAGTAGAACTCTGAAAAAAGTCATCACCAACGGCTGATACCGGACAAGGCGATTGCTGCCGGTAATCAATCGTATTTTCGGCAGAAGAGTAGAGGCGACCTTTTCAGGACTTTCTGCGACGACGCTGAAAAACTTCTTCGCATCGGGTGAAGCATCCTGGAGGAGAAGATGAGTCAAAACGAGACCGGGACTGAGTTCATGAACGCCTATGCTTGACAGGCCAGCACTTTTCAACTCTCCGGAAAGAAAATGTGTCAATTCCGCCACCCCCCTTTTCGATGCCTTATGATGCACGGCTGATCGTGAAAAGGCTGCTCCGATGGATGAAAAGCCCATGTTGAAAATATGGTAGATCGCTTTCGATGACGGGGACTGCGTTGCCATAAGTCTGACAGCTTCCGCACTCATCATGATGGAGCCGGAAAGGTTGGTCGTACAGGTTTCCAGAATATCGTCTGCATCAAGTTCCCATAACGGTCGTTTCAACTGCCCCGCGGTACCGGCATTATTAATCCATCGGTCAACTTTTCCGAGTTGATTCGCCGCAAATGCTGCAAGTGCTCTGCATTGATCAGGGTCACCAACATCACACCCTATTCCATACACCTCTCCCTGTGGAACAGCCTGATGGAGGCTCTGTAAGGCCGTCTCAAGCCGTTGCAGATTCCGACCGCAAATAACAACACGATCGCCAGCTGAAAGAAACGCTGAAGCAAGAGCATACCCAAGACCAGCACTTCCTCCGGTGATGACAACGCCCAGAGAGAGTTCCGTCTTTTTCTTATTCACAGGCCGGCTTCTCCGCAATCTCTTGAAAGATAGATAGGTTTACTGCCTGTCAGGGCTGGATGGAAAATCGTTCTGATTTTGATGAGAGTCTGTGCGATAAGGCTGCCAGAACCTGTGGATATTGGTTACGCTTTCAGCTATAAGCTCTTTGAGTATATCCTTGTCACTTTCCGTCAACTGATGGGCATCATGCTCCTGACCTGCAAGCAGCAGAATCGGTGCGAGAATCAGTTCCTCCTCTTCATTACCTTCATCCGCTACATCAAAAAGAGGCTTCCACTCTTCAAAACGGAGCTCCATACCTAAAATAAATCCAAGAGCCCAGGATGTTGCCGCAGCATCTGCATCCTCCCTGTTTTCAAACTCACAACATTGGAAAATCGGGACAAAATTGTCTGCATTAAGCTGAAAACCACCAACAAGCGAATTCATATATCGCATGAGAAAGCTGATGATTTTTTCTGCCTCTTCGAGATCAGCACTATCTTCATCCTTTTCGTCGCCCAAAACAAACGGAATCCATTCATCGGGCAAAACAGCTACTGGTCCGATAACAAGAGCTGTCAGAAACCCGTCCAGGGCGTCCATCGGCATGGCGTTGCCCGAAGCTCGCTCCGATATCAGAAACGCTTCAAGCTCAAGCAACTCCTGTTCGGAAAGCGGATTGCTGAACGTATCACCTTCGTTCATCTCTGCAATGAGTTTATATCATGAAACCAAACTATGGCTGGATTTCCTGTTTATCTGTTTATTATAACGATCTTCCGGATATCTTGAAAAACATTTTCATCATAAAGCAGTAGTGTCCGATAAAAAATAAAAACGGTCTGAAGACTCCGTTTGCGATGCAGTGTGTGTAATTCTTTTTTGTGTAATGCCTTACAAAATGCTACATTTCGCACCACATGCTTTGATTTTTCATGTAATCACTATTACATGAAACAAGTTGAAACCATAAGCCATGAATGCCCCCATTCCTGCTTTGTTTCTCGCGGTGTTGCTTATTTTCAGTACAGCATTACATACTGCAACGGTAATCTATGAGCCGGAAAACTTCGTATTGATCCGCGGCGACGAATTTATAATGGGGAGCCCTGTGAGTCAAGTTGGCAGGGCTGAAGTTAAAGCGTTTTTGCAGAAAAATGGTATTGACTACAGCGAGACTCAGCATCACGTTCGGGTGAGCAGCTTTTACATGAGCAGATATGCAGTTACTGTTGCCGAATTCAGGAGATTCGTGGAAGCATCAGGGTATCAGACAGATGCTGAAAAAAGCGGCTTTAGCGTTATTTTCTCCAATAATGGCGTGAAAAAAGGTGAAGGAGTAAACTGGCGTCATGGAGTATCTGGGCATTGGTGGGATCGTTGGCGTCGCTGGTTTCGGCTCGAAGAGAACCATCCTGTATTACATGTGAGCTGGAATGATGCTCAAGCCTATTGCAAAGGAGTGTCGGCACAAACGGGTAAACAGTTTCGACTTCCTACGGAGGCGGAGCGTGAGTATGCATGCAAAGCAGGCACAACAACAACCTTTAATACGGGCAAAAACCTGACAACTGATCAGGCAAATTATTATGGCAAGTATACCTACAACAATAATCCGAAAGGGGTATACCGCCAAAACACCGTTACGGTAAGCAGTTTTGCACCCAATGCGTGGGGTTTGTTCAACATGCACGGCAATGTTTCTGAGTGGTGCAGCGACTGGTTTGGTGGAACATATTATGATGACTGTAAAAAGAGTGGTGTTGTCGAAAACCCTGCCGGACCGGAAACTGGTTCAGACCATGTGCTTCGTGGTGGGAGCTGGGACGACAATGCTGGGTACTGTCGAACGGCTACTCGTGACCTCAGTTCCCCCGACTACAGTGACGACTTCATTGGCTTCCGAGTGGTGTTCGTCCCTGATCATTAAGTTCCGCTTTAAAAACCCACTCTTTTCGATGGATGCCACGGTTATTTAAGTTTATAGTTATGAGTTCATCACCAATAACAGGAAGCTTGCAGAGGAAAAAATCATTTTATACCGTAAATCATTGGGATATTTCCAGATATCTGCTTATAATTTAAGATTAATTTTTTTAGCGTGAGACAAAGCCCTGAACCCCTTAAAACACAGAGCCTATGCCTTTACATTTACAGAAAAAAACAGTGAAGCCTTTACGTACTCTTGCACTTTTTTTTGCTTTATCAGCAGTTCAGGTTGCGCAACCTTTAACTGCTTTTTGTGACCTTCAGACAGAAACATTAAAACCGCAACAGAGATCAAAAAGTTCAGAACAACCCCATCAGGCTTTCGGTCACATGGGAACGTTTTTTAATGATGTCATCCATTATTTTGGAACCCGATACCGGTCCGGCGGTCAAACCCCTGCTGGATTTGACTGTTCTGGTTTTGTACGGTTCATGTACGACAAGGCATTCAACATGCATCTTCCCCATTCATCACAAGAGATGTCCTCTCTCGGCAACAAGGTCGCCAAGGATGAGCTGCAGCCCGGGGATCTGGTATTTTTTCAAACACGTGGCCGGCACATCAACCATGTCGGGATATTTATCGGCAATGATACCTTTATTCATTCATCACTCTCGAAAGGAATTACCGAAGATAAACTGAAGCAAGGCTATTTTGACAAGAGCTTTGCCGGGGCTGTGCGATTACTTAACGTGCCCGGAGAAACATTGACCAATCCCTCTGCTCAACCTGAGACTAACGCTGATAACTCAGAACCTTCCTGATTCTGTTCTATGAGCCTGTACTGCGGATGAGATAAAGAGGATGTTCGGCATGACAGGCTCGAGGCAGTAATGACACGATCCACTCGGATCCTTACAATCCCCTCCGTTCCGTTTCCAGCTGCAAGCAATGGAAAGTTTTCATATTCCATTTGAATAAGTAGAGATGCCCTTTATTCACTTTCAAGAGGGTAGTTGCGGATTTGAAGGACAAAAAAGATAAATTGGGGAATTAACCTCCCCTTTAAGTCTATGAATGTCTTTTTAAAACTGACTTTGATTTTTATTCTGTCGGTATGCTCTGCAGCGATACTCTTTTTTTTAAGCCTTGGCTTTATTGTTTCGCATCATGCAGGGAATCCGAAAAAATCAGATGTCATCGTTGTGCTTGGCGGCGATAACGGGCTCAGGGTACGTAAAGGAGCTGAGTTGTACAAAGCTGGATATGCTTCTCATGTCATTTTAACGGGCATTGACGAACGGTTCTACCGTGCTAATCATCCAAACTGGAGGGAACGCCGAATGATGGGGCTCGGAATCCCTAAAAATGCAATTCAGGTTGATGCCAAATCCACAACAACCTGGGAGGAGGCTGAAAACACTTCTGATACCATGGAAGAAAAAGGATGGAATAGTGCACTTGTGGTCAGCGACCCGCCGCACATGCTCCGTCTTTACCAGACATGGAGCAATGCGTTTCAAGGTTCATCTAAAACATTTATCCTGGTACCTACAACCCCTCTATGGTGGAATGCGCTGTTCTGGTGGAACAACGGGAAAAGCTACCAGTTTGTTATAAATGAGATCAAAAAAAACCTGTTCTATACGATGGTCTATTACTGATCATAGTCATGGTTTTGGTTTGATAGATCCCTCCCTTGTCGGGATGACAGAGAAAAAAAGGATGAACTGTGGGAGGAAAGAAGGATTGGCAGAACTGGAATGTTATTTTACATTCAGTACATTTGATTCAGATTTCACTTTAAGATACCTCATCTGAACAAGGGTTGAAACCCTTCTATACACCAACCGTTAAAAGAGCAGGCTGAGAACATGGCATTCGAACTTGACCCAGGATTGTTTGAAAACGCGGAATGCAAAGGAATATCCATCAAAATCGTCGGCATCGGCGGTTGTGGGTGCAATGCGTTGAACACTATGATTGAGCATAACCTCAATGGAGTTGAATATATCGCCTTTAATACAGAACCGCAGGAACTGCTGATTTCAAAAGCTCCGATCAGGGTGAGAATCGGTAAACACCCTGCGAATGGAATTGATCCTGCTGCTGTTTTTCCGAAAGGCCCTTTGAACAATCCCCTTTTTTCTGAAGAGGACCGCGAGCATATTGCTGCTCATCTGCATGGGGCCGATATTGTCATTATTGCAGCAGGGATGGGCAAAGATACCGGAACCATGGGCGCTCCCCTGATTGCCCTGATTGCAAGAAATATGGGCATACTTACTCTCGGGCTTATAACAAAGCCGTTCAACTGCGAAGGAAAAATGAAGGCGAAGACAGCCGAGGATGGCCTGGCTGAACTGCGTAATTACATCGATACGCTGATTATTGTCGATAATGAGAAGATCATGAGTGGTGCACAGGAGAACACAACCGTTAAAGAGGCCTTCAATCTGGCAAACGATGTCATGTTCAGGACGGCGAAAGGAGTTGCTGATATTGTCAACAGCCGAGGCCATATCAATGTCAACTTTGGTGACCTCTGTGGACTATTGAGGGAAGCGGGTGAGGCTGTTATCAGTACTGCTGCTGCATCAGGCGAACGACGTGCCTTAAGGGCATCAACGGATGCTTTCAACAATCTTCTGCTTGAAGGGGTTCTTGTCAAGGGCGCTAAGGGGGTTCTGATCAACATTACCGGTGAAGTGACCATGAGAGATATGTCTGAGGCCATGACCTATATCGAGGGGCAGGTGGGCAATGAGAGCACTATTATCAACGGCTACATTGACGAGGCAGGCATATCGGGGGAAACAAGGATAACGGTCATTGTCACCGGTTTCACAAGAAAGAGGGTTGAAGAGGAATGGCAGGAGAGTTCAGGATCCGGAAATAATCTGGCATCACATACCTTTGGTTACGGTACGTCGAAAGCTTCAACAACTGATTACTCCATTCCAGCTTATATCCGAAGGCAGCAACCACTTCATGAAGGAGATTGTCAGAAACAACATCCATTGTTCACAGAAAATAAAGAGCTGTGCGCCGATAGAATTCAAAAAGGTTTACCGGATACTCCGGCCTATCTGCGCAGAATTCCTGACTGAGTCAACTTTCTTTTTTTTGTGCGAGAAGTGAGGATGCATTCTGAAGAAGTTGATTGAGAGCGGTAAGTGAGCCTGTAACAAGATCGGATGCTGTTTTGCCGATTGGCACAAAAAGCTCTGCAACCGATTCAATGGCAAGGTTGACCAGTTCTACCTGCTGCGTTACAATTCGGCCTGCAGATCCGGTTATTGCGTTGACTCCGCCGGTTACATCATCTATGGTTTCGTTCGACATGGTTTTGCTTGGTTTCAGGTTTTGTATCACTGGGCTTCATCCCCTTCCCGATAAATTTATTGAGGAGAATGACAATAAAAATGCCTCCAAAAAAAAAGATAACAGGTGCAAACAGGGTTGTGTAACGGGCTATTCCTTGCATTGTTGCTGGTTCATTATCGGCAGAGCTTTTTATTGATGCGCTGCCAGGGTTTCTTCGTATTTCCCATAATATAGGTATAAGATAACATATAAAAAATTCGCCTGTTGCAGGGTTGTTGAATGAATCAAATAGTGTCAGTCATGTGCTTCAACACCTTTTGTACCCTTGAATTCGACTGAAGGTTCTTCGAGTACAAGATCTAAGGTGTCGATATACGCCCCTTCGGGCGGAATGCTTACCTCTTTAAACGGTTTGGTGGTTCCGAGTTTTGCGGCTTGTTCGGGAGAGGCGCGTACAATATAGGCTCCTGTCGGCAGTGCTGCCAGTGTATAGACTCCGTCGTATTCTGACCGTACCCTTGCAACCACTTTCCCCATGTTGTCAATCGCTTCAATGGTAATGCCTGAAGCTGGATTCTGAAGATTGTTGATCTTTCTGTATACCGTACCGCTTATTTCACCAGTGACCCATACGGGAAACTGCACAGGCACGGGATATCCTGGCCTTGGTACAACCCGCAACCCTTTATCCGCAGGAACCCATAGGAGCTCTTTTAAGGTGGAGGGTGAAATAGAGATATCGGTTGGTACATTGGGAGCCAGGCCCTGAAGAAAAGCCAGGCCCGTTGCATCTGTGAGGGTACGGTTATTTTGCTGATTGACAAAAAATCCGACATTCTGCAGGGCCGTCTCCTCAAGATCCCACTTTCCGTTACGGTTGACGTCAAGGTATACCTGGGCAGACACTCCCGCCTGCTGGCTGTTTATGCTTCCATCGGTTTTCCATTGCCCGCTTTTCGTCTCACGGCTCAGGTTTGTGGAGAGCTGCAGGCCTGCATTCCAAGCTCCGCCGGGAGTATAATTGCCTGTAACTCCAAGTGCAACAGCACCTGAAGTGCGATTGAGAGCTGTTGATACTGTTATGGCATTGCTTTGGAGGGCGTAAGTCATCCCGCCCACCAGCATCCATTCGTGGGGAAGGTGAAGGTCGCTGCTGATTCCGAGAGTGCTGATAACTTTCTGGGGAGAGAGTTCGTAGCCGAGCTGGGCCCTTAAGGAGATGTTTTGGCGCATCAGACTGAAATATGAAATACCAGTAAGAGAATCGCTGGCTACGCTGCCATCCATCATCCGGCTAAACATAAGAGTGTGCGTATGGTTGATACCCCTGGTCTGGTTAAGGCTTGTAAGCTGGACTACCTTTGAGGTGCGGAGTTCACTGTATTCTGTCTGGACAAACTCCATTGAGAGACGGGAGTTGGTGAAAAAGGGAATGGGGTGAAAGCCATCCAGGCGAGTATCCCACTTTCTGAGGAAGGCAACTGATCCTGTTGTTGTCTGCCAGCCGCTGTCATAGTCCTGCAATAGAAAAGAGATCGTCAGCGGATCGATGCTTGTGGAGATTCCCGCCTGCCTGGCCCATTGTTTTGTGGCAAGGTTCTGGTCTACCTGCAGATCGACCTGCATCATCTTCAGGTAGCTGCTGAAGCCTGTTCCGACAAATGTCTGGCGTTCATTACCAATGATGGCTGAAGCAAGGTAATTACTGGCTGTTAGCCATTTAGAGAGGCCAAAGGTACTTTTCCATGTCATGAAGGGAGCAAAAAGTGTCGTTGCTGGTGACTGCAGCGAAGCCCTTGATGCATCAGTAGCCGTCACCTGATAATTCCAGCTGCCTGGTTCGATCATGTTGCGCCCGACATTGGAGATATGGGTTTCAATCCGCCGTTCACCTTGAGGGCCATAGAAGACCAGTTTCAGTTCATTCAGGCCATAGACGAGGGGAATATCGACAAACGCATAGTTCTCCTGGGGATTTGATGGACGGTAGTCAAGCACTTTGCCGTTACTGTACAGTTCGACATCCCACCCTTTGGCAAGGAAACCTCTGAGGGTCAGCTTGTCGAACAACGATGACTGGGTCAGAGGGTAGGTGCTGATTAATATTCCAGGTCCGATGGTGCTGCCGATGAGCGGCAAAGAAGATTGGCCGATATCACCAATTTGAATGGTCTTGACATCAAGCAGCCCCAACATGCCGCCGGAGGGGTTTTCCCGCTGAAGGAGCAGGTGCCCGTTCTCAACGCAGGGCACCAGTTGGCCGGGTTTTGCTATCTGCCCTGAGAGATCAAGCTGACCGCTCATTAATAAGATATCACCAGAGAGACGAGTGAAATAACTCAGACCGTTTCCGATGCTGATGTTCTTATCCGGCGCTCCACTCAGGGATGTGGAAAGTGAGAGGTCGATACTGGGACCGCCAAAGAGTTTGTATGGGGTTGCACGGAGAGGATAACCGAGGTCATTGTAGCTGCCATATCCCCATGTATTGGAGCCCCGCTCGTTGCGTGCCATGCGTTGCTGGATGGGAAGGAGTTCAAAGGGACGAAGATCAACTGCTGCATCAAAGCGGTTGGCGTCGATACGCATGGCAAGCCACTCGCCGAGCAGTTTGCTTTCGACATAGATATCGTCCGGCATGATAACGACGAGCCCCTGGTTGTAAGTATAAGATTTGCCGGAAACGGTCAGAGAAGAGTTGCGCATGTCGAGCTGGAAGGGTTGTGAGGCACTGGCCCTGTATCCTGATGCCCTTCCAGCGGCGGGGTCGACTGTAATGCCCAGTTCAAGATTGCGGCTGATCTCACCAAGTGGAAGAAATATTCCCTTAGGAGTCGCATAAGTGACCAGAGTTCCGTTGAGTACGCTACCGCCAAGCCGAACAATACAGAGAAGAAGATCGTCTTCAATAAGGTTAGTCTGCTGCTCTTGCTGCCCGCCTGCTTCAGCATACGCGGGTCTGAAGAGCAAGAGATTCATAAAGCAGAGGCAAAAGAGACCAAAGAGAGCTGTCCAAGTAAAAACGGTTGCTTTATGGAACAGCAATTTCACTCGCGGCGAGGAGATTTTCAGCGCCATTTTCGTGATCGATATAGCGAACGTTCAACTGCCCACCATGAAGATTCTGGCCTTTTGGCAGAGTAAGAAGCAAGAGCACCGTGCGTTTTGTATTGGGGGTGTAGACGGCTATGCCTTTTATCATGCCGACGGTGAGTGCCTTGCTTCCGGGACTCTTCCATACTGCCTCTATGTCGCCGTAAGTTGAGCGGCTGCCTTCGCGTTCGATGGTCAATGAAAGAAGAGTTCTTCCCTCGCCTTTATTTTCAAGGTGCAGAGTGTTCAGACGAGCTGTAGCCGTCAGTGAACCCTGGCGAACAATGACAGGAATCGTGACGCCATAGATCGGTATCAGCTTGATGCGAATACCGCTGCTGGTTGAATCGGGTTTGGCTGCTTCATCAGCCGATGGAATAAGCCGAAAACTCAGGTGTGAACGGTACTCACCATCAGCAAGATCGGAAGGCTTATGCAGCAGCATGCGCACCATCTGTACCTGACGGGGTTCGAGCACAACACGCCGTGGCGTAAAGCGTACAAAGGTGTCAGCAAAGCGGTTTTCGATTGATGGTTGGATTTCCTCTTTCGGTATCTCTTTGATATCTCCAGTTTCAGTCATGCGGGACTGGACAAAAGAGATGGCATAGCTCCGTACCTTGTCGCTGCGGTTGACGAGCGCAAGTTCAGTGGAACGCATATCCTTTTCAAAAACAACCCTCGTCGGGGTGACAAGCAGATCCTGGAGTGAATAGCCCTGGGATGCAGGCTCTTCGGCCCTGGCCTGCCTGCCGGCGGTGAACATGAGGGCTGCAATGATGATTGCGTAACGTAAGATTTTCATATTTCACAGGGGATAGGAGGAAATATAGTACAGGGTGAACCCGAAAGCAAGTGTTTCGAAGCATCACCCTGTATGGAAATCAACGAGTGGCTTAATTATATTGCGCTGTTACGCTAAAAGTACCGGAATATGTGCCAGCGGCCTGACTTGCACCGACAAGCAAGGTTCCGCCAACATGGAAATTATCTTTACCACCTGTTAGTTTGTTGCCGCCAGTTGCAACGTCGGAAGTAAAGGAATTCACCACCATTCTGTCATTGCCGCTGGTGATATTAACTGTGTTATCAGCGGGTAAAGTTACAGAATAAATCTTTGAATTCTCACCTGTGATATCAAATGCTGCAGCACTGCTTGCTGTGCCGTTGGTACTGGCTGTTGAGATGAGTACTACATTTGCGCCGGAACGGGTTCCATTAGTCGCTACGGTCACTGTTCCCGCTGAGGTAGAAGGAACGATTGTCCCAAAGGCTAAAGGAGTCGTGTTCGTCAGAGCGATCGGAGTAAGAATTGTTGCTGAGGCATTAGCTGAAGCTGTATTTGATGTTGCTGCATTTGCTTCACTTCCGAACACGAGCATTGCAACTGTGCATGAGAGGGCAATAATTTTGTTTTTCATGATTCAATCTTTTGAGTTAAGTGATATGTATCGCTTTCATAAATACATTTGGAAAAAACTGTTTCTATAATAGAATATTCAATTATCGTGCCAAAACGTATTACTGCACGCTATAATTCTCTAAGAAACGAAGCCGTAATGATCAAAAATCTATATCATATCTTATTTTATTTATATCACTTAAAAGATTTTATGCATTATTCTTGAATATGTTATAAATAGTTATCAAAGAAATCAAAATTTTATAGCTGAGCACCCTTAAACCGCCTCATTATGTCTCATATACATACAATTCCACTTGTAATACAATGTTGCTCTTATTAAGAAAAGTTATTACCGTATCTGATTGGGTAAAACTGTAGCAGACGTGAATCCTTGTCTCGACTGGGAGAAGAGTTCAAGTGCAAAGGTCACCATGTCAGCCACAGGACAATTTGTGATTTGCCAAGAAAGATGGGTTATCGTAGGAAGGTTATATTTGGCAGATCCTGTAATGAATAGCCCTGGCCTGCCTGCCAGAAGTGAAAATGAGGGGTTGCAATGATGATTGCGTATCGTAAGATTTCGATATTTCACAGGGGATAGGAGGAAATATAGTACAGGGTGAACCCGAAAGCAAGTGTTTCGGAGCACCACCCTGTATGGCAGGACAACAACAGAACGAGGGATCTTTAATTATATTGGGCCGTTACGTCAAAAGTGCCAGTATAGGTACCGGCAGACTGACTTGCACCAACAAGCAACGTTCCACCTACACGGAAGCTATCTGTTCCGCCCGTTAGTTTATTGCCTCCAGTAGCAACATCGGAAGTAAAAGAAGTCACCACCATTTTATCACTGCCGCTCGAGATACTAACTGAATTATCAGCTGGTAAGGTAACAGAATAAAGCTTCGATTTCTCACCTGTGATATCAAATACTGCTGCGCTGCTTGCGCTACCGTTCGTACTGGCCGTTGAAATGAGCACCACATTTGAGCCGGAACGGGTTCCATCATTAGCAACGGTCACTTTTCCAGCTGAGGTAGAAGGAACGATTGTCCCAAAGGCTAAAGGAGTCGTATTCGTCAGAGCGATCGGAGTAAGAATTGTTGCTGAGGCATTAGCTGTTGCTGTGTTTGATGCTGCGGCCTTTGCTTCACTTACAAAAAGAAGCAGAGCAGCTGTGCATGAGAGGGCAATAATTTTGTTTTTCATGAGTTCGATCTTTTGAATTAAGTGATACGTAGTGCTTTCATACATCAAGTTGGCCAAACATATTTCTAATAATAAATCATCAATTATCGTGCCAATCACAAGCTCTAACTATCGAAGAAACGAAAGGGTCATGCTTGATAAGCTATATCATATCTATCATTATTTATGTTAGTTAATAGATCTTATTCGTTCTTCTTGAATATTTATTTAATAGGTGTCTCCGAATGCAAAACGTTATAGACAAATAACCTTAAACTGCCTCAACATGTCTCATATACATACAATGTAACTTGTAATACCATGTTACTTTTGTTAAAAAAGAGTAGCATTGGAGTGCTATATCGGAGGGTACTTCGGAATGACAGGGTGAAGGTTAAGATGTGGGGGAATGAGTGGGTGGTTTTTCTGTTAAAATCAATAATAAAATGGTAATGTGTTGTACAGTGTTCTATGATGGGTAATTCAGGTTAGTATGAGGAAATTTAGTCATGATTGCGAAGAAAATAGCACCACTTCATCCAGGAACTGTTCTGCTTGAGGAGTACATCACTCCTATGAACCTTACTGAAAAGAGAATTGCTGAGGATATTCAGATTCCGGTATGGCGTATCAATGATATTATCGCTGGCAAACGGAGCATAACAGCTGAAACCGCTCTGCGTCTGGGACGTTATTTCGGCACCCCTGCCCATTTCTGGTTTGGGTTGCAGATGGATTACGACCTTCAAGTTGCTCTCAATCGTGAGGGGGTGAATATCGAACGGGATATCAAGGCTTATGATGAATCAAGATTGTAAGCTTTTCACTTGTTGTCGATAGCGTCGGAGTCGGCTTTCTGATTATCAATCTGCTCGGGAAATGGGGGGTTGGAGATGTTTTTTCAGCATTTTTGCTTTGACGTTATGTTTAAGGACAAACGCCATATACAGGACAACAAGAAGGTTGATGACAACCAGCCCGATTTTGAACCATGTCAACCCTTTTGCCAGTTCGAAGAGTTCAATTGGAAGGTAGACGCATCCGCTGACAAGAGCAAACCATTCAGCCCATCGCCTCGCAAACCAAAGACCATAGGACTCAACGAAGCGCATGAGCGAATAGAGGAGTGCAAAAAGGAGAATATAATGTATCCGCTTATTGGTCAGATGTCCGGCTACTTCGATAATAATTTTTGAGAATACATGTGCAGGATTGAGATGCAAATGCTTTACCAGTTGGTCTGCCGAAGCCTTGATCTTCTCATGGGTCATAAAAAATACACCAAGCCCGGCAAACAGCACAAGAAAACCCTTCAATGCTTCAAATATCGCTACAGCTTTGAGAACACGTATCATCTTAAAGTTCAGTTCCATTCTCTTGGGATTTGTTTTTGAAAAACAACGATAATGTAAAGAAAAAATGACCGTAACAGCCGGCAAAGCTTTTGTTTGAGAATTTCTTTTTCTTACATTGACACTTCAAGAAACGGCGAAGTGGCCGAGTGGTTAGGCAGAGGTCTGCAAAACCTTGTACAGCGGTTCGAATCCGCTCTTCGCCTCCTGTAATAAAAAGCCTGCTTAACGCAGGCTTTTTTGTTTATTGAAATCTTTTCAAGGCTCCCCTTCTATCCTATTTTTGCCGCACCGGAGATGATCGCTTTGACCAGATTATCAATTGCCGCATCTTCAATCAGAACGGGAATATTGAGGCAGATACTGCTGCGAAGCATCATACCTGTTCTTGGCCAGAGCGCTTCAAGGTCGGCAGTGCTGTAACGGTCGTACTCGCCAAGCAGATGTCCCCATACTCCTGCATAATGCCAGTCAAGCGCCTCGGGCAGGATTTTAGTGCCAAAACCGTGCTCGGTCAGGTGGGCTTCGAACTGGAGTGCAGCTTCGCGATTTTTGACTCTGAAAATCAGGGTATCGCCCTGTGAACCGGCTTCATCACTGAATGGTCTCAGTATGATGTTATCAAGATGTCGGATTGCATCCTTGATTTTACGCTTGTTCTCTTTTGCTTTTGAAAGAATGGTGTCAATTTTGGAAAGCTGGGCAAGACCGATTGCTGCTGTCACTTCGCTGATGCGCAAATTGAGACCTTTCGAGCGCCTGGGATCTTTGCCCCTCGGCAGACCGGGCTGGTGCATGTGGCCGTGATCGGAAAATTCAGCGGCACGATCGTAGATATCTTTGTCGTCGGTGACAATGATTCCGCCTTCGCCGGTATGGAGTGTTTTGCCTGCATCAAATGAGAATGAGGCCACACTGCCGAAGGTGCCAAGCTTCTGGCCCTTGTATGATGCGCCAAGTGCCTGGGCGGCATCCTCGATGAGGATCAGGTTGTGCTTTTTGCAGATTTTGGAGAGTTCATCCATTTTCGGCGATGCCCACATCGGAATGGCAACAACAGCTTTGGTTGACGGTGTAATGGCTTTTTCAACTTCATTTGGGTCGAGATGATAGGTTTCATCAAGTTCAACTGGCACCGGCACTGCGCCCAATGCGCTGATGGCCTCCACCGGTGCGATAAATGTCCATGCCGTTGTAATAACCTCGTCACCGGGGCCGATACCTGCACCGGCAAGGGCGCAATGAATGGCTGCTGTGCCCGATGAGACTGCATGGGCGTACTTCACCCCTATCCATGCTGCAAATTTTTCCTCAAACTCCCGCGCTTTGTAATTGCCTCCGCCGTAACGATAGAGATTGACCTTCTCTCTGCTGAAAAGTTCCTGTATTTCGGCCAGCTCTTCCCGACCGATGAGTTCTGCACCCGCCATAATATGTCCTGTTCTTTTTTAAGTTAATTGGAAAACAACGGCCCTTGCCGATTCTTCTGTAAACTCAACGGGATTGCCTGAAAATGATCCTTTCAGAGCTTCCGATGCGTTGTGTGCAAATTCTGCAGCATTACCCTTCCCGTAGCCATAAGGGGTCAAGGTTGGTATCTTAAGCTGGTTATAGAGTTCATTCATCTCTTCAAGCAGTTCGGCGGTAGCCTCTTTTGGCGAGGGTGATGAACGCATTGGGTTAAGCAGTGCGTATTTTTCATAGCCATGGATATGGTTGTAGCGCATGACCTCCTTGAGAAAGATTGCGCCTGCAAGACCGTGCGGTACGCGATGCTTGACACCGAGGTAGTAGGCAAAACCGTTCGTCGGTCCGTCTCCGGAGTTCATCAGCGCTATCGTACCGCAAACACTGCCGATGGCAAGATCAAGCCTCGATTCTGCCCGGTCGAGCTGGTTCTGCTGCAAGGCGTAGAAGGTCCGCTGAAATCCCTCGACGGAAAAAATTCGACTCAGCGCCGTATGCTTGATCGAACCGAAGCTGTCTACGCAGTGTACAAGACTGTCCATAGCTGAGGCTATAACACTTTCAATCGGAGCGGTCATGGAGAGCTGAGGGTCGATAACTGCTTTTTTTGGAAAGTTTTTTTTGCTGTTGATACCAAGTTTGCGCCCTTCAGCCTCGTCAATAAAAACGGCATTAAAGCTTACCTCGGCTCCACTGCCCAAAAGCGACGGGACAGTAACAAGGGGCAGGGGATCATTCACGCCTGTAGGAAATCCTTTGAGCGACAGTGCCGGAACGTTGTTGGTCATAAGCAGAGCCACCCCTTTGCCGAGGTCAAGGGTACTGCCGCCGCCTATGGCAACGATGGCATCTGGTGGATTGCTCCGAAAAAATTCAGCTACATTTTCCAGATGGGCATAGGTCGGCTCACCGCCAAATTCGTTGCAATATACCACGGAGTTGACATACCCGGAGGTAAGGTTCTTCAATACATCCTGAAAATAGAGGCTGCCTGCAACATTGGTATCGTAGATTATACCGGGTTTCTTAACTCCCAATTGAGCTACATGCTGATGCAGGTTCAGTGCTTCATTGACACCGATAACAAGATCGGTGGATAAAAAGAAATTCATAACAAGAGTGATCTAAGTGTTTGGTTGGTTCACACCCTGAGCCGCCAGGTTTTTTTTATTCAAGTAATACTCAATTAAATCTATTTCCTCAAGAGTATCAATCTCCCAGGTCTGCCAAAACTCCATTTCATAGATTGAGAGCGATTCGCCTATTCTGTTGCCAAAAGCTGTAAGCGTTTCTGGTTTGAAGATATAGATAGAACCATTTTCGATGAACTGCGTCGGGCGGTCTTGGCGCATGCCGCGATTGTGGTAATCAAAGTTGACGCTTTTCCAGCCCCCCTCTCTTGATTCCCACAAGGTAAGATCGTCGGCTTTGGTAACTGAAATCAGCGAATCGGCTCCTTCGCGTTGAAACACCTCTACTGCCCGATCGATGTCTCCGGGTTTTCGTAATGGGGATGTTGCCTGAAGAAAAACAATAATGTCGAGCGGTATTAGGTAGTCACGCTCGATAATTCCGACGGCATGCTGGATTGCCGATTCGGAGGTTGCCTTGTCGCCTGAGAGTTCCGGTGGACGATGAATCACCTCTGCCCCGTACTCTGTGGCAACTGCAGCTATCGCTTGATCGTCAGTGGTGACAAATACCCGTTCGATGCTGCTGGAGGCCAAGGCCTGCAGAATGGTCCAGGCAAGCAGGGGCTTTCCTGCCACAGGGTAGATATTCTTGTTTTTCAGGCCCTTCGACCCGCCTCTTGCGGGTATGACTGCTACGGTATGCATAGGAAATAGTTACTTTTTGGTTCAGCCTTCAATGACCTGGCGGCAGACGTCAGCGATCTTTTTTGCTGCGGACTTATTCTGTAAGGGGGTAAGTGATTTTAACTCTTCGGGAGATAAACCGCAATGGACAACTTTGTTCAGAGCGGATCCTACAAAAATGGTGGATGAAAACTGAGCTATCAGCATACAGGAGTTTGCTATCATCTCTTCGGTCTTCCCTTCACTGAAAACAAGAGTATCTGGGGCGTAGAGTTCGATTTCCCTTTTTGCCCTTGCAGCATTTTCATTGGGGTGCAGCTTGAACAGAAGCTGACGGCCTTCGGCCATGGCAAGATATTTCCTGATATTTTTTATACGATTTTCGTAAATAAACGTTTCCCGGTTGTCGGATGTACAGACAAGAACGTAATCGTGATAGTTAAAGTCGTTTTGTAAATACTGCTCGCAGTTGTCAAAGTTCGGGATGCTGGTAACCTCAATTTTGGCGGGATTGACTCCTTTGCGAATAAAGAGTTCTCGGTAGCCTTCACTTGCAACGCAGAACTTCTGGTAGGAATCAGATAACCCTGTAGTGGCTGTACCGGCAATCCATCGGGGAATCCACTGAATGCTCCTTGCGAGATGGTAGAGCAGGGTTTCTGGTTCGGTCATTCCTTCCTGAACCAGTACAATTTTTCTGTCCTGAATGTGTTTCGGTACAATAAGATCGGTGCAGGTCACCACAAGATCATAAGTATGCTGAATTCCGCCAAGATCGAGCTTCAAACCGTTTGAGCGAAGATATTCGAGGGTGCGTTCGGAGCGTTTGCGGCCCATAATCGTAAACTCAAGCAGCCCGCGCTCACTCGCTGCACCGAGGATACCGTCGCTAAAAAATGGTGAAAAATACTGCTCATATTCGGTCAGCCACCCGGCAATCTGATGCATCTGGGTTGTCTGATTCATCGAACCGCAAATAAATAAAATCTTTTTCTTCATAACTCTCCGTTAGCGGTTCCTTGTGGCATCACGGAGATGCACTCCTGATAAAACCATGACTCCATATCCGACGGCATACCAAAGGAGCTCCTTAAAGCGCCTCAAGAGCACAAATGCAGCTCCGTAGGCAAGAAAGTCCTGCAAGCCAAGGGCGTGAAAAAATGCCATGTAACCAAGATCCTGCACCCCGAGTCCTGAAGGAATGAAGAAAAACAACCCGCGGAGTATGGTAATGGAGGTGTCTATGGCAAGTACCTGAAAAAAGGAGACGGGTACCCCAAGCAGGGTCAAGATAATATAGCTCTCTGTAGCAAGCGTGAACCAGGCAAGGATATAGAAGAGTAGAACCATAAAGAGCCTTCCTGTAAATGGCCCTTTATAACTTTTGAGTTGTTCATCAGTATCGTGAAACCCGGATTCCATTGCTATAAGCCATGCCTTGATTCTCTTGAACGGAATTCGCATCAGGAAACCGTGCAGATTACGGGCAGCTTTTCCGTTGAGCAGAAGCATGAGAAAGAGAAGAAAAGAGAGAAACACAACTGTTCCTGTGGCTACCATAATATAGCCAAGTCCCTGGAAACCAAGCATCTGAACGGAGGCTTTTTGCAGAAGTGCAAAACCTGCAATGGCACCGATAAGTGTATAGAGTCCCTGAGCTACACCAAGCATGAGTTTGCGGATTGCCACACTTGCTACTCCAGCGGGAAGCGGAATCTTCATAAATCGATAACAGAGGTATGGACGCAGGGGCTCCCCGACAGCTACTCCCGCCGGCAAGGTCATGGAAACGGTTTCTGTTATGACCTGTATTTTAAGAAGCTTGAAAAACGGTATTGCGGTTATGCTTCGAGGAAAGAGTTTCATCCAGGTGAACGTTTCGAGAAGATGAAGCGCCAAATAGGGAAGAAGAATAAGTGCCGATGAAAAACCGATCTTCGAAATCCGTCCTATCGCAGATCGAAGGTCAATCTGGCTGAAAAGATAGACAATAAGAATAATACCGAGAAATAGCCCGGCATATCCAGTCCATGAAGAACCGGATTGTTGTTTTTTCTGCATGAAAAATCAGGAAACCAAGGTAAAAAAAATTAAAGCTCCAGAGATAAGCTGGAGCCCGCAGGTTGCAATATAAAAAATCCTGATTTAACGCCTTTGATGTTTTTGTTCTATGGTCGGTTTTTATTATTATGATTGAAAATTGAAAAAAAACAAATAAAAAACATTATGAAAATACGTAAAAATTTATCGAGAACACTCTTAATTCCAGGCATGCTCTTTCTGGGCGCATGCGGCTGTAACAAAAGTGTGGTTGTAGCGCCGACGTTTGTTCCGCCTCCGCCGCCTCCAGTTATCCACTATTCTCTCGGTGATGTGTTTTTTGATTTTGATAAATCAGAACTCCGCACGGATGCTGTGGCGCAGTTGAAAACCAATGCCAACTGGTTAGGTGAACAGGCAGGAAGAAAGGTGATCATCGAAGGTCACTGTGACGAAAGAGGTACCAATGAGTATAATCTTGCTCTTGGTGAGCGTCGTGCCAACAGTGCAAAAGATTACATTGTGAATCTGGGGGTAGAACCTGCCCGTCTTAAAACCGTCAGCTATGGTGAAGAAAAACCGTTTGCTCAGGGCCATAACGAAGAGGCATGGGCACAGAACAGAAGGGCTCATTTCGTTGCTGAATAGCAGGATGCTTTCTTGAAGACTCATCGTATTTCAAGGCAGCCTCCCTGAAAAAGAGGTTGCCTTGTTTTGATTTACGTTTCATCCACTTTCACCTCATTTTTCCAGTGACTCGGCTTTAAGGGAGCCGACGCGGGTTGTGACCCCATCTTTTGAACCTTGGAGCAATTCCTGGTTATCTTTATTATAAACGGCTCTTTTCCACCAGAAAAACTTTTTTGCTGATGGGACTCATCAATCCTGATTTTCAGACATTACCTGAACTTTTTTCTTCTGTTTTCACTCATTACAGAGGAGATGAGTCTCAATTTCCGATTGCGAGAAAAATTAACGGGGTTTACGAACCCATTTTGTATCCTACGCTTGAAGAAGATGTCCGCCATTTTGGTGCGTTTTTAAAACACAACGGGGTGACTTCAAAAGACCGCGTAGCCATTCTTTCGGAAAACAGACCGGGATGGTATCTTGCCGATATGGCTATCCTGAACCTTGGGGCGATCAATGTTCCCCTCTACCCTTCTCTACCGCCTAACCAAATTGAGTTCATTCTCAACAACTGCAGTGCCAAAGCGATAATAGTTTCAAACATGCTGCAGCTTGGCAAGATAATCTCGATCTGGCAGAACCTTCCTGAATTGTGCCTCGTCATCGTCATGAACCGCCTTGAGGAGAGTGTGGAAGATGTGCTGGATCTGAATCAGGCAAAAGATGATGGGAAAAAAATTCTTGAAGAAAAACCATGGTTCCTTGACAAGGCACCTGTCGAACCTGATGATGTTGCCACCATTATTTATACCTCGGGTACAACGGGACTTCCGAAAGGGGTCATGCTTACGCACAGGAATATTTGCGAAAATGTAAAATCCAGCTCCTCAATTATTCGGCTTGACGAATCAGACTGCGGTCTCTCTTTTTTGCCACTTTCCCATGCTTATGAACGCACCGGTGGTTATTATCTGCTTTTTTCATGCGGAGCGAGTATTTATCTGGCGGAAAGTGTTGAAACAATTTCATTGAACATGACTGAAGCCCGGCCGACCATTATTTTTACCGTACCGCGGCTATTCGACCGTATCAAAATGAGCATCCTGAAGCAGATTTCAAATGAGCATGCCATAAAACAGAAAATATTCAAATGGGCCGTGAGTACGGGTGAGAAGTATCACCGCGAAATCAACAAGAATGGCACTGCATCAAAATTTGTCTCTTTCCAACATACACTGGCCAAAAAGCTTGTCTATCAAAAAATCAAAAACAAGTTAGGCGGACGACTGCGTTATTTTGTGTCCGGTGGAGCGGCTCTGCCTCAAAAGATTGGTGAGTTTTTCCAGGCGCTCGATATCAGTATCCTTGAAGGATTCGGTCTGACTGAGACATCCCCTATCACCAATGTCAACAGACCTGAAAAGATAAAGTATGGAACCGTGGGGCCTACCGTAGATAATGTTCAGTTGAAAATTGCAGAAGACGGTGAAATACTCTTTAAAGGACCGAATATTATGAAGGGGTATTGGAAGGATGAAGAGGCTACCGGTCAGGTTATCAAGGATGGATGGTTTTACTCTGGCGATATCGGAGAGGTCGACAATGATGGCTATTTAAAAATAACTGATCGTAAAAAACATATTATTGTAACTTCTGGGGGTAAAAATATTGCTCCTATGCCTATTGAGAACCTTATTACGGAGAGCTCTTATGTGGACCAGGTTATTGTGATCGGCGAAAAAAGGCCCTTTCTGATTGCCATTATTGCGCCTGATTTCAACAAGCTCAAAGAATTTGCCAAGACGGAGGGTATTCAGTTCAGTTCAAACAAGGAGCTGATCCGACACAAGAGTGTGCAGCAGATTTTTGAAAAACTCCTCCGCACCGTTTCACGTCAGCTTGCAACCCATGAAAAGGTGCGCAAGTTTCTGCTGGTCGATGATGCATTCACCATTGAAAACGGTCACATGACCCCGACACTCAAGATTAAGCGAAAGGAGATTATAGCGAGGTACGCGACTGAAATCGATAACGTTTACAAGACACTCAATATGGTCTATAACACCGAATAGGTTTGATGATCAACTCCCTTTGATTTTCAGGATTGAAAGAGCACCGGTTGTGGTGCTCTTCTGGCGTTCAACCAGTCCTTCGGTGATAAGATCACTGATGATTTCCTCAAGATCCCATGGGCAGGATGCATATTTTTCACTGATCTCTTCGATAAACATTTCATCACTCTTGATCAGCTCCTTGATGAGTTTTCCTCGATACCATCGCTTTGAGCCCTGAAATTTTGACTGCTTCGTCAGGGGGCGGATCCCTGTTTTTCTGCTGGTCAGTTCGAGAGAACCGTAATCCATCAATGCGTTATGCCACTCGCGGCTTCGCCCGGTCGGAACAAGCGCTTCGGCTTGCTTTTGCAATTGGGCGGGTGCTATATCTTCAGGAAGAGTGAATTCATGTATAATGATTCTGCGAATATTGGTATCGACTGCTGCGGTATCAAGGTTATCGGCAAACACTGGAATGGAACGTGAGGTATATTCGCCAATTCCGGGGAGGGTTTTCAGAATTTCAGGTCTGGATGGCACGATGCCGCTGAAAGAGTCCCTGATAATGGCAGCACAGCGGTGCAGCCTTACTGCTCTCGAATTGTAGCCAAGTCCGCTCCAGAGAGAGAGCACCTCCCGAAGCGGAGCTGACGAAAGATGCGTAATATCGGGAAAATGCTGCAGCCATTCTTCAAATCGCGGAACCACCCGATCCGCCTGGGTCTGCTGCAGCATAATTTCGCTGATCATGACAGCATAGCGATCCGTCGTTTTCCTCCAGGGGAATGACCTTCCATTCAGTTGGTAAAAGTCAAAAATCTTCTGACGGAAAAGCTCAATGTTCTGCTTGTTCAAGACGCTGCTCCCTTATATAATAGTGGTCGTCAGGCAATACTTTCTCGATCAGGAGTGTCCGCCAACAACAATACGCATAATCTTAACATTTAATACGATAAAGCGAACAAATTGCCACAGCAGGTTTTTTCGCCAGTAGAGAGTGCCTTTTGACGGTACCGGCGGATAAGCTTCGTCGTAATATGCCTTGACTT
>Ga0118677_10003361_pt1 | contig 30401 bp, 16 predicted proteins | sample AliMusrvi5mmetaG_FD_86154 | JGI IMG/M metagenome (GOLD analysis project Ga0118677, IMG submission 86154) | reverse complement strand
TAATCGGCAGGTCTCTTATCTCCGGACTTTTCTTTTTGTGCAACAGCAATGTTTGAAACCAGAGAAATGCATATCAGAACCAAAAGAGATTTAAAAAATTTAGGTGCCATAACGGATTAAATTTGTTAATTAATTCTATTTGAAATTCGATTTCTGAATACCCGCCGCCTCGCTAACTAGCATATTCAGTTTTTTAGTGATAATATTGGTTGTATTGTTAAAAAGCACAACGGGGAGCTCCTTTGCTTTTGGAATTGTGACATCAGTCATTTCGATCCCTTTTACATCATCAAATACGAAAGCTGGACGAAAGTCATCCTCAATGTAACTTACCCTGACATTCTTCATTTTTATCCCTTCGGCATGACGTACATAAAATCCCCAGGAGGGCAATTCCCCAAACATTGAGAATTCAGGGTAGTTTGCTTCATTTTCAGGGATTGTGGTAATTTTATTGAGGGGTAAATAGGCAATCTCTTTGCTTGCCCTGCCACCGTAACTGATATCAATATTTTCAAGGGTAATGTCCTGAACAGGATATCCAGGTATTCCAACGATCGAAGAGGGGATTAAGTTATAAGGGAGCCACGGGTGTCCATAAATATGAAAGTGCGAAGGACGTTTTGGCATCTTGTCCTCACCTGGCCGAAGGTGATCGGGTGGTCCTTCGATAGGATAACCCTGATCAGGTTTGTACAGTGGAATTTCGGCTTTGACATTGGCAATATAAACCCCCTTGAGTGTCCCAACTTTATCGCCGTTTCTGTGTCCCCTGCGAATAAAAATTGCATTTCCAGTATTTTTTGCAGTTACGTTCTGAATATCAATATTCTCTAAAACACCTCCGTCAACCGACTCAATAGCAATTGCCGAGCGGTAGGTATCAAAAACAGTCAGGTTGCGCACTTTTACATTTTTAAATCCACCGGCTGAACCGGTACCGAGTTTAAATCCGCTTGCACTCGAACGAACGGTACAACTGTCAATAAAGATATTATCACAAAATGAATCAGGATTACCCGATTTGAGGCAAATCCCGTCATCAGCTGCGTTGATGAAGCAGTTGGTAATTTTTACATTCTTGCAATCGGTAACATCCAGGCCGTCATTGTTCCAGTAGGCTGTACTCTGCACGGTAATTCTATCGATCGTTACCTGATCGCATTCGAGGTAATCCTGTACCCAGTTGGAACTATTTTTAAGTGTAATCCCTGTTACTTTTACCTCTTTACATGATTGGAACAATACCACCAGGGCCCGTCCTACTTCCGGTCTTTTGACGAGCCAAAGGGAATCCTGCTTCAATTCTCCGCTTCTTAGTCTCTGAAAAATATCCAACATAAGTTCTTGACCCTGTCCGTCAATGACACCCTGTCCGGTAATACTTATGTTTCTCTGTCCTTTTGCAAAAATTAAAGCAGGACGACTTCCGGTAGGCAAATATTCTTTTACTTTATTCGGTCCCAACAAGCAAGCGCCAGGTTCCAAATGCAAGTCAACTCCTGATTTTAGAAATAGTGTTCCTGTCATAAAGTTCCCTGGTGGGATAACTACCTGGCCCCCTCCCATCGCCGATACCTCATCAATTGCCTTTTGGATAAAAGGGGTGTTATTCGTTCTACCATCGGCTACAGCGCCATATGAGGTAATAAGTTTACCCTCCGACCGGGCATATCCGGATATCAGAATGAGCACAAAGAAAAAAATAATAGCTATATTTTTCATTATTAGTATTTTATAAATTAAAATATACTGTGTATTGCCGGGGAGTGCCGTTCAATGGTCTAACTTGAATGGTGTAATTATTGTTTCCATTCGGTTTATTCATCGTCTCGATAGTAATATGTTTGCTTTCACCAGGCAGCAGGGAAAAGAAATTATCGGTATAAAATGATGGACGAACCGGTTTCTTTTCGCTATCAAGCAGTTGTATCTGCGTAAAGAAAGCAATCATAGAAGATGAATTTTTCACATCCATTTCAATCAGATAGCTTTTTGCATTTTTTACAACATGGCAAACTGTGTTTAAATTCGCTTTTTTCATTGAGTTGAGCGGCTCAAATCCTCCGGATGCAGGTCCTGTCATGGTTGTTTTACCCATGTATTTATCGGTTGACCTCCAGTAGAAACTACTTGCAACTTCCTTACCTTTTTCGTCAAACAAGAAGAGTTTGATAAAATGAACTGGTGTTATATTTATTCCAAAATCGAGTTTTATCAGGTTGTTCAGAACCGCATCCTCAGGTATATTTTCAAGTATTTTTGACTGTGAAGATATCCTTTTACTGTTCAGGTCATATACTTCTGCCTTCAATTTGTAGTTTTTAAAGGTTTTGAAGTAATCGTTGTAAACCGAGACCGTATTTTTCAAATAGTCAAATTGTGCGTGCAGCGGTTCAAGCGCGTTTTGGGTATAGTACAACGATGCCGTTGGTTCAAGCGACCAGTCCCACATTCTGCCGCACACCTGGCGTGTTGGAGAATTATGATACCAGAAAAGTAAACCGGAACAATACCTGTCGCCAAAACCAAACTTGTTTTCATTCCAGACTTCCCATATAGATTTTGAATTCATTGCACCCACCAGTTGCGCTTTCCTGGCAAATTCATCAATTGATTTCGATTCTCCATAGTTATTTACCAAATCTTTATATTTGGTTGTCATTTGATGAAAACCATTTCCATCCAGATAATCCCATACCGTTTTATTGATCGGCCACAAATCTTTTTCATCCATCATCTCGCGTAAAACTTCCACCGTTGGTAAGGTGGGTGCACCATATTCTGGATTAAATCCATCAACTCTGCTTCCGCGATCGGAAGCCGTATTTTCATAATGTTGCATTGGGTTCACCTGCTGGTATGGACTGCCGTCATGCACGCCATCTGTTTCCGATTGCATTTGATAAGGACGGGTTCCATCAAGGTTATCGAGCAATTCCCGGGTACCGGACACTTCCGTGCTCTCGTTGGAATCGACATAAAAAGCCAAAGAGGGATGATTCCTGATTCGCTTAATTGTTGAGGTAAGGTTGGCGAGATACAAATTTTTATCTTTCGGGTGTTTGGTGTCGCCCGTCAACCAGAATTCCTGCCAGATCAGTAATCCAAATTCATCACAAAGCTGGTAGAAATAGTCAGATTCTGCGATTCCGCCCCCCCACAAACGGAGCAGGTTAATACCCGATTGTTTTGTATAACGCAATTCGGCGTACATCCGCTCATCTGAATTCCTAAGCATCGCCTCCGGAATCCAGTTGGACCCACGGATAAATATTTTTTTTCCGTTTACATAAAAAGTCTTCGATTTGTCAGGGGTATTTCTGTCAGCGACAATTTCCCTTATTCCAAAGCGGGTTTTAATAGAATCAGCAAATTCACCATCCACATAAACTTTGAGTTTAAGCTCATACATCTCAGGTTTACCTTTGAATATCGGCCACCAAAGTCGGGGATTATTGATGTGCAACTGCGGAAATTCACCTGGAGAAAACACGAGTTCTTTGTCCTCGCCTCTCAGCATCTCAATATTCTTTTCAAATTTAATTCCTTCACCCACTATTTCACCCTTGACCACACATTTTACGGTACGCATCGATACATTGTGGACCTCGACTGACACAGTCTCATCGGCCTTATCATAGGAAGGCTTTGAGAGGTTTGATTTGACAAACGGATGACGAAGTGCCACCTTATTTGTCGTATACAGTGAAATACTTTTCCATATCCCCGTATTCCTATCGCGGATGCCATCTTTAAAGGTAAAATCCCACCCCACCGACATAAGCATTGTTGTGTTCAATCCGATATTGCCATCCCCGCCATTTTTGTTCTCCCCTTTGGCACGCCATGGTTTTGCTTTATTCGTACCCGGAATATCGACAGGGTAAACTTTAATCGCTAAACCATTATTTCCCCCAACTGAAACAAAATCTGAAATGTCTATATAATCCTGCATAAACATCCCGGAAATAGTGGATACAAGGTTCCCGTTAACCCAAACTTCTGCTCTGTAGTTAATTCCGTCGAGCTGCAACCAAATATTTTTGTCTTTAAAGCCAGCCGGAACAATAAATTCTGTGCGGAACCAGTAAGTATAAAAATCCCTCCCCACCTGGGCTATGTCGGGGATTAGTTTGTTGGTCAACTGATTATTTATCCCGAAATAAGGTTCCGGATAAACTTTGTTATAGACCAACGAATTGAGGAGAGTTCCTGGAACGATGGCAGACATCCAATCTGAGATGGCATAGCCCAGTTTCGAAATCTCTTCGGAATAAACACTTATTTCGTTGGCTTTTTTCATTTTCCAGGTATAACTACCATTATGCTGTTCCCTGGAATCCAAATAAATCCTGTCCTTAGCCCGGCTGTAATTCTCAACCTGGCCAAACGAATAGCTTATTGTAATGCATAGTAGAAAGCCAACCAATATTTTTTTCATATTATAGTACTATTCAGTTTAATTATTTTTTTTGATCTCCCCAGGCTTTATTCGGGGTATTTCCCATCAGCAAGATAAGTTTTCCACCGCTGGTTATCTCGTCATGATAGAACCACTGACCCTTTAGCTGTTTACCATTAAGATTGGCAGACTGGATAAAATAGTTCTCAGGTTTGTTATTTTTCACTTCGATCACAAAGGTTTTCCCCTTGTAATAATTGGAATCGAGATGAATGGTAATTTTGTCAAAGATGGGACTGCCCAATTCAACAACAGGTCGTTGTTCGGCGCCTGAGTTCATCTCAAACAATCCGATTTTCATCAATACTGCAAGGGCACTCATTAATCCCTGATCCTCATCGCCGTTGTAACCTTTATCGGGTGAAAGTGCACTAAAAGCCTGATCGATAACCTTCCTCGACCAATATTGTGTCAGCCAGGGATATCCGATATGATTAAACACAAATGCCGTTTCGATGGAGGGCTGATTACCGTAGTTGATTGGAATGCGGCGTAATTCTTCCTGTAACTCTCTGGAATGAGCCTTTCCGGAGGTGAAATCAAATTTTTCAGCTGTTTTAAAGCTGGTTTCAAGCTTTGCCGCCGCTTTATCCTTTCCTCCCATCAAAGTTGCCAAACCGGGCAGATCATGAGGGACGAACCAGGTGACCTGTGCAGCATTACCTTCAACAAAACCGCTCTCGTACTGATAAGGATCAAAGGGCTCCTTCCATTTACCACTCAGATCTCTGGGACGAATCCATCCCGATACAGGATCGTAAAGGTTTTTCCAGTTTGTGGAGCGATTCATAAAATAGTCATAATCAGCTTGCTTTCCCAGCGATCTGGCCATTTGCGCAAGACACCAGTCCTGTGAAGCATATTCTAAAGTTTGCGCCGCCCCATCCTGGTGGATTCCCCATTTCTTTTCCAACGGATATGGGACATAACCTCTTTCGATATAATATTCTATACCACCCCCCTTGGCGGTATTGTGCTCATATCCTGCTTTCCCCATCATTCCACCCGGCATGTGGTTTTTCTTCATCCCTTCGAAAGCTTTTTTTACATCAAAAGTTCGGATTCCCTTCATATAAGCGCTGACAATAAACGGTGTGGATGAAGCCCCGGTCATTACTGCAGTATAATTTCCTCCGGCTGGCCCTCTTGGAATCAATCCCCCATCATCATACATCAACAACATGGAGTTGACAAAATCGCTGGCAATTTTTGGATAGGCCAGATCCCAAAGTGTGGCGATGGTCCATTGTGCTCCCCAAAAGGAGTCTGAATTATGATGGGCAAACATCGGCTTTCCATCCTTGTCCAGTGGAATCTGTCTGATTTTCCTTTCCGGACCGGTCATATCGCAATATTTTCCGCTTGCATCGCTGATGGTCCTCCTTCCGAGAAGTGAATGCCACAAATCGGTATAAAACCTTTTTTGCTGAACAGCTGTTCCCCCTTCAATTTCAATGTGGCTCAGGTAGCTGTTCCACTCATCGGATGATTCTTTGACCACCCTATCAAAATCCCAGTGAGGTAATTCTGCCTGAATATTCAACCTGGCCTGGTCGGCATCGGTATATGAAATTCCAACCTTCATCTGAATTACTTTTCCGTTAGGGATGCCGAATCTGAGGTAAACACCTCCGTTGCTCCCCTCATACTCATCTGAAATGCCGGAGAGCCGACCATCTTTCCAGGCCATCATATTCTGAAATGGTGTATCGAACTGAATATCAAAGTATACATACATCTCTTTGGGGCGACGCGTAGTCTTATCCATCAGGGCATAACCCTGAATCTCCTTATCGTTCACTTTTTTGGCGTACCCTTTAACTGTCCCGGCAGGACCCAGAAAAGTACCCAGATCGAGCAAAAGATAACTCTCTTTGTTTGCCGGGTAGGTATACCGGTGAAAACCAACCCTTGTTGTGGAGGTTAGCTCGGCCTTAATTCCATAACTATCGAGAAAAACGGAATGATATCCCGGTTTAACCACCTCCTTGTCATGTGAATATTTTGAGCCATAAACAATGGATCCCTGATTTCCCTTAAACGCTCCGTTTACAGGCATTACCGGGACACCCGACAATTGCCATCCATGGACATGACTGAAAAATTTTATGGAATCTCTTTCATAACGGTAACCTGAGCCCCAGTCTCCATCGGCGTTGTTGTCGGGACTTAAATTGACCATCCCAAACGGGCGGCAAGCCGAAGCGAAAAAAATCCATCGCGAATTTTCGCTGTCCAGCTGGGGATAAACCAGATCAACAGGTCGCACAATTTTTTGGGCATAAACGGCAGATGTCAAGGATAATGCGATAAATACTCCGGGAAGCCAATTGAGGTATTTCATACTAAAGCTTGTTTACTAAAGGTTTAAGTTTATTTGTTGGATCGACCAGAATCATTTGCTGTTTGCCGCCCACTTTGGTAACAAACAGATCGACAGGCTCCTTAAAACTGAGGATCACCTTACCGTTTTTGCGCAATTCGGTAAATCCGGTTGCGGCCAGCTTTTTCACACCGCTCATTTTATTCACATTGATCACCGCAATGCCTTTGTACTGACCCGTAAACAGATCATCGTCAACATTCAAGGTGAAAGTAGCCGTACTGTTCGTCCGAAGTGATGGCATGTCGTTGAAAACATAGGAACCGTCCTCATTTTTACATCCATCAGGCAATTTGTTCTTTGTAATGCCAAGTATTGAAATATTTTCAACAGAATAACCCAGTACCGTTGCCTTTTCAGCAATTGCTTTGTAACGTTCGGAAATGTTATTCCCTTTAAAATCGTAATTGGCAGCACCTTCGATCATCAGCTTACCGCCCTTCTTTACATATTCTTCCAAAAATTTCAGGACCGGCTCACGAGCAAATTGAGGATTCAGGTATAAAACAGCATCAAACTTATGGCCATTCATCATCGGTTTCCCGTCGTTTCCGATCTTCAGTTTATTATTGACGATCAAATCGGAGGGTACAATTGCGTTAAGATATCCGGCATTCCAAAGTTCGACCCCCTTCTCTTCAACTTGCATCTTATCATTGATATCATATACTCCACGATCCGCATCGTTTGGATACCAATTCGAGAGGGCCTCCATCCCAAAAATCACCAATAATTTGATTTCAGGTAACGATGGATTGAATTTATTTAATATTCTGGTGCAATTCTCTATTTGATTAATTCCTTTAACTGCATCAGGATCCTCGAGGTCAAAGCGGAGTGGCCTCTTATCATTTAAAGCGTGATAATGGGTGCGTATACCGTAACGCAGATCGGCGAACGATTTCACCAGAACCGGCTCCAGATCCTTGTCGTAATACTGATTGTACATCACATTCATTGGATGGGCCATGGCAATACCCATCTGGGTGGGAGTCGGTGTTTTTTCGTCGGTCTGACCATAAGCCCTTGGCGCATCCCACCAACCGATTCCGTTGGCCCATATCTCATCATTGATCAGGCTGTTGTGATAGGTGTTGTGAATCCCGTTGAAGATATTCTGACCAAATATCTCCTTTGATTTTTGATATACGGCATTTTCAACCCTCAGCGCCCCGGTCCGCATAAATTCCATGTACTCATTGATTGCCCTGATCCGGACCTCCGGCTTTCCTTCGGGAGCATATCTTCCGTCAAACAAGGTTTTTTCCAGAGAATTTCCGGTTACGCGGGTATATTCCTGTGCCATAGCGGTTGAATACCAACGTCCCCTGAAAGGCTGAGGGGTTTTCTGATCCATGATCCGTTCAACAAACTTATTTCCATACTCGTCAAGCGCAAATCCATCAAACGGAATGTCTCCATATTTACCCATAGCCTCGGCAAAGGCATTTATTTCAACATCGCCCCACATGCTGCTCTGACTGCAATATTCCTGCGTCATTACGCAGGCCGTAAGTCCTTTAACACCCGCACCTCCTTTTATCTTTACCTGAACAGTCTCTTTATCAGGGGTTACCGATTCACATTGCCTGGTAATATCCTTCAAAGTAGCAGGATCATAAAAACCTTCGGACGTTTTTCTGAAGGCGTAGACCTTAAACAAATCCGACTTCAATAACCGATCGGGGAAACGGATGTATTTTGCTTTGGCCGTGTAATCAGCATTGCCCGACTGATCCAAAAGCACTTCATTCTCGATAATCATCCGTTGTGATCCTTCAATCGACTTGTCCTGGTAATTTCCCCAGAGCTGAAGACCCACTTTCAACCCTTTCTTATGACCTTCTGCCACCAGTTTCTGAAATACTGGATGCAACAAGGGAAAATCATAGAAGTTGGCCCCTTCACGCGAAGTGAGGAAAAGCATCGTGTAATTGCATTTGTCGGCGATACTGTCAATGTTGGCAACTATTTTATTCTCGTCACCTATCAATTTGGGGGAAATAAACCAATACCCGATTTCGGGATGATTTTCGTTGGGAAATTTAGGAACATAGGTTATTTCCTGAGCCTGAACCATTCCAATACCAATCCACAGGATGATCAGAATGGTTGTGATTGGATTTTTCATTTTTCAATTCGTTTTTTTGCGCCTTTAATCTTATCAAGTAAGTCGGTCAGTTCCTTTACTTTTTCAGGAAACTTGCTGTAGAGATTATGGTCCTCATGAATATCATTATCAAGGTTATACAATTGTCCGGCTGGTTCCCCTGCCTTAGGTTGGATCTCAACAGGAACGGTAAAACCTCCGGATCCAAGTTTGGTGATCAGTTTCCATGGTCCTTTGCGGATGTCAAAAGTCCCCTTCGACGAAATATTTACAATAGCCGGCTGATTGGCAATTTCGGTAGCTTTCCCGGTCAGGACCGGAAGTATGGAATAGCTGTCTTCGGTTTTAAATTTACTGGAATGGTTACCCAATAATTCTGCGCAGGTCGACATAAAGTTGGCCAGCGTCGTCGGGACATTGCTCACCGTCCCTTCTTTTACTTTTCCGGGATACCGAACAATCAACGGAACACGGTGCCCGCCTTCAAAGGCATCCCCCTTCATTCCCCTGAATTCACCGGCGGCATGATGGTTATATTTTTGTACAAAATTCTCGCGCCAGTAAGGACCGTTATCACTTGTAAAGACCACCATGGAATTTTCTGAAAGCCCAAGGCTGTCAAGCGCATGCAATACTTTTCCAACGGCATCATCCACCATCTGAACATAATCGCCATACTCGCCCGCATTTGATTTACCCGCGAAACCAGGTGTTGGTAACCATGGTGTATGGGGCGCAGGCATTGCAAAATAGAGGAAGAATGGATTTTCGTCTGCAGCATTTTTTTTAATAAAGTCGATTGCCTTGTTGGTAAAAGTGGGAAGCACATCATAAAACCCGAATGAGGGGGACATTAATCCTGCCCTCCAGAAGGGGCCGGTGTACCCGGATTCGAGTTTGTTTCCGTTTGTAAAACCGGTAGGTTGTTCAGTTAACACATCATTTTCGAGGTAGCAATAGGGGGGCATATCCAATGAAGCTGGTAAAATATAGGAATAGTCGAATCCCTGGGTCCGCGGGCCGTGAACCGGATGCTTCGTAAAATCAATCTGATCAGCATTCATATCGGTGGTTACTCCATGCTGCTTGTCACTTTTAACCGCGCGCATGATTGAATCGCGGTACTGAGCTTTTGGAACCCAGTCCAATCCCAGGTGCCATTTTCCAACTACACCAGTATGATAGGAATAGGTTTGCAACAGGGAGGCAACAGTTGGTTGTTCATTTTCGATCAAGGTTCTGCTGTAGCCGTGCAGAACACCTACCGGGAGTCGGCTTCGCCATGGATATCTGCCCGTCAGAATTGAATATCTTGAGGGGGTACAAACCGATGAAGTGGTATGGGCATCTGTAAAACGCATCCCCTGTTTCGCAAAACCATCAATATTTGGTGTATTTATTTTCCCCTGCGGATTATTAACCGAAACATCACCATACCCCAGGTCGTCAGAAAGGATATAAATAATATTGGGCATTTTATTTTGCTTTGGTTTTCCAGTGCTTTGAAAAGGGAGACCAAAGCCCGTAGAGAGCAATCCTGCTGCTATTAAAATCTGTGACGTCTTCATTCTATATTTATAAGATTTTCAAATTTGTATTTAGGAATCCAACTATTTTGCCGGAAAAATTAATCGTCGTTATCATTTTTTTTCTTCTTTTTCAAACCGCTGGGATGAAGCACTTCGGCATTAACCTCCTCCAAATAGGCCTGAAGCTTCGCCTCCAGCTCCTTCACCTTTTGGGGCTGTTTGAGCGACAAATCATTTAATTCACCAACATCTTCCCTCAAATTGTAAAGCTCAATTTTCTTTAAATCCCAAAATTTAATCAGTTTGTAATCGCCAACACGGATGGCTGAATGGGTCTTTCCAAAATAATGAAACACCAGTTCATCCCTTTTTCTTTTAAACATCCCTTCATGACCTTTCTCCAGCAATGGCCTCAAACTTGTACCATCAAGATTATCAGGTAGCTGACTGGTATTCCCGGCAAGATCACAGAATGTAGGTAAAAGGTCCCATCCCGTTACCGGCACATCGCACTGACTTCCTGGTTTGATACCCTTACCTATAACGATAAAAGGCACTCTGACCCCACCCTCGTACAGGGTCCATTTTCCACCTCTGAGCGGATAATTGTTTGGATGATTTTTAAATACCGATGGGTGGTCAAACTTATTTTTAACAGGTGGAAGAAATTCTACTGCCCCATTGTCTGCCATCAGAACCAGATAGGTATTGTCTGCAATTCCCATACTGTCGATCCGGTCGATTATTTTGCCGATTCCCGTATCGAGATTTTCGAGCATTCCGGCCCAACCCGGGTTATTATGAACCTCCCCTTTTTTCTTTTGAAGGTATTTCTGATAAGCTTCCTCAGTTGTCTGGATATCAACATGCGTGGCATAATGGGAGATTTGCAGATAAAATGGATGACCTGTTTTGGTTTGCCGCGTCATGAAATTCAGCGCCCGGTCTGTTATCGTTTGAATCCGTTTGGGATCATTGTTCAGGAAAAGGTCGGTCCATTTGGTATCTTTGGTCGAATTCATATCGCCATTCCGGTTTCCGGTATTGCCGTCACTCTCATCATAACCCAAGTCCTCGGGGAAAATATCAGCCCGTAAATCCCATTTTCCGTAATGTGCAGCGCGGTAATCGGGTGAAATGGACTTCAGAAACTGTGGTATGGCAGAGACCTTTTTAAAATCGGGATGGTAATTCTCCCTGAATTTTTCATCCCCTTCACGCGCAGGTGTCTGACCAAACTGAATACTCCGGCGTGATGGTGTACATAGAGCACATGGAGCATATCCGTTCGAAAACCGGACGCCCCTGGCAGCCAGACGCTCAATATTACGGGTTTCGTAAAAATCACTTTTAGAATTTGGGATATTCTTATCCATTAATTGTGAGCTGCAGGTCCATCCCAGGTCGTCGGTCAGAATCAGAATAAAATTTGGCCGTTGAGCCGGAGCTGCTGAAAAGAGCTGTAACGACGGAAGCAGCATAAGACCAATTGTCGAAACCTTTACCGGATATTTTTTAAAAATACTTTGAAATGAACTGCCCATATTTATTGGATTAACGTAAGTGACTTTTATCATTCTCCGGCTTTCGCTTTTGACGGTTTCACCCCAACTTCCTTTTCCCAGTCAGCATATGCCGAAGACATACTTTTCAGAATTTCAGATCTTGAATTGCTCAGTTCATTCAATTCAGTAGGATCTGCCTTCAGATCATACAATTCCCATTCACCACCATTTCTTTTCACCAGTTTCCAGTATCCCTGCCGCATCGCTTTTCCACCGGCATATTCCCAGAAAATAGGCGCTCTCCGTTCTACAGTACCCCCTTTGAAAACCGGCAGCAGGCTTTTTCCCCTTAACGATTTCAGAGAACTGTTTTTGAATTGCGCAGGATATTTTGCACCAGCAATTTCAATGCAGGTAGGCATAATATCAGTGAGATGGCCAACCTGATCGGTCAGATTACCCTTCTCTTTTAAGACTTTCGGATAATAAATGATCAGCGGAGTACGTATTCCACCCTCGTACAACCAGTTTTTGTAATATCGGTAGGGGGTATTGGAGGCATTTGCCCAGGGCTCGCGGTACGAATCGTAAGATCCTTTATCACCGATAGGAACACCAGGAATACCCAAATTTCTCGAGGAAGCAATTTCGGCACATCCACCATTATCGGCCAGAAACAGGATTAACGTGTTATCCAGCTTTTTGAGCTTCTCAAGTGTATTTATTACGCGCCCGATTCCCTGGTCCATCCGGTCAATCATGGCAGAATATACCTGCATCCTTCTAATCCACAAATCCTTACCTTCAACTTCTTTCCACGAAGGGATCCCTTCGGTCCGCGGACTCAGTTTGTATTTTTCGGTAATGATTCCTAACCGGAGCATCTTTTTATAACGTTCGACCCGGAGCGAGTCCCAACCCGTGGTATAACGTCCCTCATATTTTTTGATATCCTCCTCCAGTGCATGAAGCGGCCAGTGGGGGGAAGTATAAGCGACATAGAGGAAAAATGGATTCTCTTTTTTTTCCTTTGAATGGGAATTAATAAAAGCCACTGCCGAATCGGAGATGGCATCGGTCAGGTAAAAACCTTTGGCAGGAGGAGTCCACGATTTATTTCCATATGCCATCGTACGGATACGAGGTTCCTTAATGATCTCAAAATAACTGCTCGCCCCGCTGATCAATCCGAAATATTTATCAAATCCTCGCTGAAGTGGCCAATGTTCCGGGCGTTCGCCAAGGTGCCATTTGCCCGACATATAGGTCGAATATCCGCCGGTACGAAGAACCTCTGCAATAGTCATGCAATTTTCGTTTAAAAAACCCTGGTAAGGACCAGGCTGAATTTCAGCATCGGCATTGGTCACCATATTGCCCATACCGGCTTCATGGTTATACAACCCGGTAAGCAATGATGCTCTTGAAGGACAACATTTCGCATTGTTATAGAAATTTTTGAACCTCAAACCATTTGCTGCCAGACGGTCAATATTGGGCGTTGAAATCTCGCTTCCATAACATCCGATATCGGAATATCCCATATCATCGGCCATGATAATCACAATATTTGGTCTTGCTGCCGATAACTTATTCCCGGCATGGGCATCGGTAAAATAACCTGATAATGCCACCAAAGGCAAATATCTGACTGCCCTGGAGAGGCTGTTCTGCAACCTGATTTTTTCCATCTGTTTACCGATATTTTGGATTGTACTTTCCTTTTCCCTTAAATCCGGGAAGATCGCGCATGGCTCCAAAACGGGGATATGAGTCGAAAACATCGCCCTTTCCACTCATCCTTGGATCACCTTGAGCCTTCAAATCCTTCTCCAATGTTTTTCTCAGTTCCCTTTTTATGATTTGAAATTTTGGATCATCCGCCAGATTTTTCATGCAACCTGAATCGTTCCTGATATCATACAACTCTTCAGCCGGACGTTTTTCGTATCCCGATTTAAAACTTTCGGGGTATTTTTCCTTGTTCTCAATGAGCATGATTTTGGTCGGACCGTTATCAATATCCTGATATCCTGGCCATAATGATTTTTCATCGTCGGCAGCCGATAAGGGTGCTTTTGCGGATTCAGGCGCAGGGTCGCCTGCAGGCCACAGGTCAGGTTTAAAGTTCAGGATAAAAAGAAAATCGCTGGTTCTGATGGCGCGCGCGGGATAGCCAAGATTATCGGGTCTGGCATGTGTATGCCTTTCGCGTCCGGTCAGCACATATTTTCGCGGTGGATCAACAGCCTCACCTTTAACTGTGAAAAGGAGGTTTGCCAAACTCACACCGGTCATCTGAGGAGCCCCTTTGACTTCGGCAATTTCAAGAAATGTGGGAGCCAGATCGATCAATCCGACCAGCTCATTCACGACCCGTTCGCCCACCATACCCTTTGGCCAGCAAATGGCAAGCGGAACGTGGGTCCCATATTCCCTAAGATTGGCTTTTGAGGATGGAAAAGCCATCCCGTTATCGGCAGTTACGACAATGATTGTATTATCAAGCTCCCCTTTTTCACGCAGGAAAGTGATCATTTTACCAAGCTGAGCATCAAACCACTCAATTTCAAGATTATAATCAAGCACATCACTTTTTACAAGATCGACATCAGGGAGAAATGAAGGGACCATCGCTTCCGAAAGTGTTTTGCCCGATTTCACACCGGATCCCTCCTCATAAACACGGTGAGGTTCATGCCCCCCGTACCAAAAGAAGAATGGGGTCTCACCACCCTTTTTGGCATAAAACTCTTTGAAATTTTCGAAATAATCTATTTTGCTGATCCCTTTGGTTGGAACAACTTTGAATGTTTTGGTGTTGTATTCCGGGCCGACAGGATTACGTGTCCAACCTGCATCTTTGAAGTTTCCCGGAGCCCATGGTTTCCCTGTAAAACCGGTCTGATAACCCGATTTTTCCAGCAGATCGGTGAAGACCACCAGTTTTTTAGGAAAATAACTGCTGTGTGTACCGGCCTCCTCGAGTTGCCAGATATTCTTACCTGTAAGAATTGCCGCCCGTGATGGGCTGCACTGTGGCGCTCCGACGAAGGCATTTGTAAACAACACCCCTTTTTTAGCCACTTCATCGAATGCGGGAGTACGTATCCCTTTGGTTCCATATGCCGAGGCATAAGGATAAGATTGATCGTCGGCAATGGCAAACAGAATATTGGGGTGTTTGCCTTTTGTCTTTTCAATTTTAGGGGTCCCTCCGGCAAAAACTCCACCAGCCAAAACAGAAAAAGTCACCAGGCTGTAAATCGACTTCCTACTGTTTAATATCTTCATAACTTCCATTATTAACATTAAGATTCTTGATTCTTATTTTCGATTCATCACGCTTTGAATGGCAGAAGGAATCTTATCCACCGTTTCCTGAAAAACCGGCTTACCATTTACCATTTCGACTAATTTCGAGCTTCCGCTTTCTTTTCCATTGTATAATTTCCCGTTATTTGTTAAAGTTCCATTTGAGACCATTGTAGCGCTTTGGTCATTTTTCGTGACCTGGATACCGGCAGGTAATGAAGCATTCATTTCAGCCTTTATTTCCCAGTTTCCAGTTGTAAAGATCCCATTTTTTTTGCTGATAACCTGCTCAAAACGGCCGTCAGGTTTGACCTGAATAATGGCAAGGTACCTCATTTTTTCTGTTTTTATTTTCGATACTCCGGAGAAATGCCACTGGTTTTTAAAGACCAATGTATCCCCTTCGTCGTTGATCTCGTTTGTCCAGTTAGCAACCGGTACCGAGAACTTATCGGTCACCCGGAATTCGATTTCAGAAGAGGAGTATAGTGATACCTGTGCTTTAGCCAATTTACTTTCGGCTAAAATGGTTTTCTTTTCAGGATCAATAATCAATCCGTTATCATTATGCAATAACCAGCTCCATTCGGCAGCATGGTCGGCTTCAAGTTCATCATAAATCACAATTGTGGATGGGCGAAGCATCAGGTAATGGCGTCTGAAAAGTTTCATTCCGCGATTGGTATTTAACCCTTCATCTTTTCCTGCATAGGCATTTGATGCATCACCGACAACATACGAAATCTGTTTTCCGGAAAGAAAACGCGGCAGGTAACCATAAGCTCCGTCGCTAAATGGTTGACCTTCCCCATCAATTAAAACGCCGTTGTGACCCCGGGTGTGTTTGTACCATCCCAGGAAATGGGGATCTCCCATTGCCGGCCGGTAGCCTGTATTATAGAAAAGCCTTTTACCGCCATAACCAATGTTGAATGTATTCTGATCTGCATGTGCATGACCCATCGGACCAAACGGAGAACTTCGCACCGACAGCATCAGGTCCGTTTCGGCTTTTTGTACTGAGGTGTGCATATAAGCATCACCAATATCCGGAAAAACGGCAGCCTGAGGAAGATCTGATTCTTTTACGGGTTCAGGAAGGTTCATCCTTAAACCATTTCGAATTCTTAACCAGCTGAATTCATCATCAGCAATCTCTTTTCCCAAATTTTTTGCAATTGTCTGTGCATACCATGCGGCATAAGGGTTGTTTAACAAACGTGCTATTGCATCGCTATAACCGGCATAATTAATTTCGGGAGCCGGAAATCTTTCTCCGTTATTACAAAAACCATCAGCAATGGAACCGGGAGGAAAGGAATAGATCAGCCAGCGTGGATTATTTTTAAACCAGTCGGATCCCATAAAGTCAAAACCGGAGAGTTCTTTAAAAATAGTTGGGACATCAATCAATGTAAGCATATTCATTCCGAAATAGGCGGTTCCGTTGAACCATGCGCCATCCTCCTCTCCCATTTTCGGAGACTGGGCAATCCAAAGTTCGTAAACATAATCCAGCCACAAATCGGCTTCGGGAATTTCCCCCTTAAATGCGAGTGATGTCTGAAGCAGATTGTGGAGAATATGCTGCCAGACATGCATTGAGGAGGAGCGGCTTTCAACCTGTCCAACCCAGAGTTTGTAAAACTGGCTTGCGCGGATAGCTGCATGATGAATAATCTGATCCCTTTCTGTTACAGATAACAGATCCCAGAAAGTATCCACACCAATGGCAAGGCTCGACATGATACCGGCATCGCCGAAATTGTTGGTATGAGATGGACCTTTAGGATCCCATGCTGAAATCTCCAGCATCCATTTTTTTGCAGTATTAAAATACTTTTCATCCCCGGTTAAAAGGTAGGCTTGAGAAAGGGATACGATCGTTTGCCTGATATTCCATCCGGCCCATTTGCTTGCGATGGAAGCAATTTTTTCGTTCTCGAAATCATCTTTACCTTTGAAAGTGGGAAGTGCCGATGACTCTTTAGGTATAGGCTTATTTAAGTAACCATTTGCTTTCTGAATGATCAGGGCAGATTCCCGGTAAGCTTTTGCTCTTATCCGAAATCCGGTCAACTCCCCCTTTTTGATTAAAATCCTTGGATGTGCCGAAGATATCCCTACCAGAATTGTTTTGATATCAGGAGTTTCAAACAGGCGTGTCGAGGATTTAATGGTAAAGGAATCCGGCTTGTTCCATTTTTCGTCATTGACTTTATACTGCCAGTACCAGTTTCCAGCCTCAAGCGTTTTATGTGGATTGAAAATGGCGTAGGGCATCCCTTCCTTCTCAATTAAATCGCGACTGAAATCTTTTGAAAGTGAGATCCTGACACTGTAGTTTCCCTTTTTCTTTGTAGGCCATTGAAGGCTGGGGGAGTTAAATTTGGGTTCCTCTCCCATCGAAGGGGTTGCCCAAATTCTTATTTTAGGATAAACAGCTTTAGTAGCGACTTTTTCAACCGCTGGGATATTTTGAGATTTGCCTGCTGCAACCAGCAAAAAAAACGGGATGACCAATAATAACGAAAATTTCATAGCCACTGTATGATAATTAATTACTTCTGTTTATTTTTTTATTTTCAAGTCCTGACTTACAATTCTTCCATCCTTTTGGTTAAGATTTCTTTTTACCGGACCGGAATTACCAAGCAGATATAGTTTGCTATACCTTATTGCCGGATTGACGGATAGTTCGGCAACAATTACACGCGCATCCGGATGAGCGTTTCGTATCAATGCACTCACAACAAAAGTTGAACTTTGTGATGATAGCAAGGGATCTTCCATTTTCCAGGTTAACCCTTTATCCGTGGAATTCCACCAGCCAACTTCGCTGAGATCCTGATGACGATAAGCAGCCATGAAACGAATTTTATCACCTTTTTCAATGAACAAATCACCGTCATTAAAGGAATATTCCGGTGGAATTATTGCTGAAGTTTGCCACTCCTTTCCGGTCCACCGGCTAAAGTATATTGACTGAATTTTTGAATTGTACCGGAAATATATTTGTGGATTTCCCTGGAAATCTGCAAGGTTCGTCCCCAATCGCGTCTTTTCACCTTTTGAATCAAAAACCATGGTCATGGAATCTGCAGCTTCTTTGGTTAAAGGCATCGTAAGTTTCTCCCCTTTAGCATTTTCCCAGGTATCATCGACTCCATTCATCTTCATTGCGTATTCATTTGTCCGAAGAGAGGTATGCACTGCACTTTCCGCACATGGATGATAATTGAAAGAGGTTATAACTGTATTATCGGGTCCCTCCTGAAACCAGGCATACCATGTATCATAGACATTCGGATTCCCCTTTTGTGGTTTATGTTTGAGTATGGAGACCGGTTCAGCAAATGTCCTTCCATTGTCAACCGATTTTTGATATACCCAGTCGCTGCGATGTGGTCCGTGACGATAAAACAAATAGATGTTATTATTCGGCATTTTAATGAGCTGGCTGTAAGTCCCAAATGGAGGAATGTTATCCAGAATTTCCCAGGTGGAAATATCTCCCGGTTTTTTTGAAACCAGATGAGTCTGCTTTCCGCTGCCATAAGCCCCCAGAGAGTTATCTCCCTGATCACTGTCTCCGCCGTGTCCGCCAAAAATCAAATGAATATAACCTTGTCCGTCCACCAGAAGTGCAGGTCGGCCGTGATTGTCAATTTTGCCGGGATTTTTCCGGTTTGGTTTCTTGCCCAATGCGCTAATCCCAGCCTTAATTGGTCCTGTCCATACTTTTGTATTATGATTATAGGAACAAACATACGGGTCTTCTTGCGGCCCCTGATAGGCTAAGTAGGTAACCCCTTTATAATATTCACCCGACGGATGCTGAATCGTTTGCAGCGGTTTGCCAAACCCGTTTTCAGCAAAATAATTCACTGTATCACCTCCAAGAGCTTTAGCAGATTGATTATTGGTTGAATCAACAGCCGAACCAGATTGCTTTGGCCTTTTGTTATTTTTTTGTGTTGCAGAAGTGCCTGTTGCACCCAATAGCAACAAAGAGCAAAGAATAATTGTGTGTAATCGTTTATAAATCATCATCTTTATCAAGGTTTTTTATTTTTTTCAGCTTCTTATCTTTTTTCAGCTTCTTTTGTTTTAGCTCCGTTACATTTACCATTTTAGGAAATACCTCCCTGAATGTACTAATCAGTTTCATTTGTTCAGGATTCAGATCTTTTTCAGCTATTGGGGTTTTTTCCAAAGGGTCGTTGATCACGTTAAATATCTCCCCTGTTTCATACAATTTCCATTCCTTGTTATGTACAAACCTGGCTTTCGGAAAATCGCCTTTTTGCGGATCGTAATGGCAAAACAGCCAATCCCTCGGAGTATATTTTTGTCCAAGCATCAATGGTAAAAAGCTACGTCCATCGGTAATAAAAGTCTCAGGTAATTTAATTTTTGCTGCATCACAAATCGTTGGCAAGAAATCAGTAAAATCGACCAGGTTACTATTAACCTGGCCCGGTTTTATTTTCCCTTCCCAACACGCGATGAGCGGAACATGTATTCCATACTCATTGGTATATCCTTTCATTCCTGGGATTTTTCGGCCATCCTTCATCTTTGAGGTGATTCCGACTCCGGTTCCGTTATCACCAGTAAACAGAATTAGTGTATTTTCGCTCAGACCCAATTCATGCACTTTATCAATAATATCTCCCACATTTTTATCAAGGTAAGCCATCTCATCCTTAAAATTGGAAGTATCTGCAGGCGTGCCTCCCGGATCTCCCTTTTTGACCACCTTGAATTCTTCGTAAGCTTTGACATTCAGGGGTGTTGGTACAAAAGGGCGATGAGAAAGGACCATCGGGTAATACACAAAGAATGGGACATCTTTTTTACGCTCCATAAAGTTATTGATGAAATTGCTGAAGAGCTTAGGCCCGTACTCACCATTTTCGTATTTTTTCTTTACCCCGTTTTCCACCACACGCGGATTCTTATAACGCTCATTATAAGTGGAGCTGGTATCCACAATATTCCACAAAAGGTATTCATCGAAACCAGATTTATAAGGGGCATATTCGTCACCCTTAAGCTGCCATTTGCCTGCAATACAGGTAGCGTATCCCTGTGATTTCAAAATGTCGGCAAAAGTGGTCTCATTTTGGTTCAGATAACCCCATCGCTCATAATTTCTGAAATTCGATTTTCCGGTCATTATTTGTACACGCGAAGGGGAACACAAAGGTTGAGAATAGCATTGTTCAAACCGCACACCTTGCTGCGCCAGCTTGTCAATCCGTTGTGTCTTATAACTTTCACTACCGTAGCAACCTATTGTTTCAAAACCAATATCGTCGGCCAGAATCAGGATGATATTTGGTTGCTGCAGATGATGTTTTGGCTCATTGGCCGTCTGAGTACAGGCAAAGCTCAATGGTATCAGACACGAACTTAAAGAAAGATAAGGAAGCAACGATTTTTTCATTTATATATAGTTTGTTTTTAGTGGCCAAATGGAATCGAAGAACAGCGAAGCTAATCCTGCGATGGTATGATGAAATATTTGCTTTGCATATCTCCACTTCGTTCCAGTTCATTTCGGTTTATGACTTTACAATCTTGGTTATCTCACATAAGGATCGTTGTACTTTATTCCCCATTCAGCAAGATCATTTCTGCATTTTTTCAGTTCATCGGCATATTTTGGGTCATTGGCCAGGTTGACCATCTCACCCGGATCATTTTTCAGATCGTAAAGGGTTTCATGCTGTACACCCTCATTGTAGATCCAGTATGTGAACCGTTTGTTCCTCAACATTCTCCCTTCGGGTTCCGGTTTCGCACCATTTATTGCTTCTCCCTGTTCCAGTTTGTCAGAAACTACGATATAATCACGATCAACCGGGATCATGTCATTATTAACTATTGATTTGAGACTTACTCCCCTGGTTTTCTCCGGAAGTGGAATACCGGCAAGTTCGCATAAGGTTGGCATCAGATCGATTCCGGTCTGAACAAGGTAATCTGATTTACGCGGTTGAAGCCCTTTGTAGCTGATGATCATCGGCACTTTTGAAGCTTCTTCGTATAAAACAGTTTTCTGGTTCCAAAGATGGGCTCCCTGGCAATCCCCATGATCGCTCAGGAATATGATGACTGTATTTTCATCAAGGTCTGACTCATGTAAGGAAGTAAGTATTTTGCCAATCTCCTTATCTGTTTTTTCGATCAGCCGGTAGTATGACCAGATATACTGTCTCCATTTTTCATCCCCAAAACCCGAAACCGGGAACATGTTACTGGTCTGGTACGAACTCCTGATCTGCTGCATGATGTCCGTTTCATTTTTTGAAGGCATATGATTCGCTCGTAACGGGGGGCATTGATCTGCCGGCGGAGGGGTTCCAATTTCGCCATCGGGTAACTTCTGACCTCTCGCCCATTCGCAGATATTGTGAGGATTGATAAATGAGACGACCAGAAAAAATGGATTACTCCGCTTATTCTCAAGAAATCGGGTTGCGGAAGTGGGCAAAAGGGAGTCAACGCCATTCCCTTTATTATTAGCCATAAACGAGAACCCATGTTTTTCGGTGTCTTTTAAAACAAATGGCAGATGCCATTTCCCAACATATCCCGTTTCATAACCTGCATTTGTCATCAGATTTCCCAAGGTGGGGAATTCTGCGACATTCAATTTTTTGTCCTCGTTGGCCTGAATACCCAGTTCATGAGGGTACCTCCCGGTAAACATTGAACTTCGTGAGGGGATACACAATGGATTGGCGCAGTAGGCATTAGTAAATGAGACACCATGCTTAGCCAGTTGATCCATATTGGGTGTGTTCAGATATTTATGTCCAATATTAATGCTCATTGATTCAGCAGATTGCTGATCAGTAATAATGAGCAGAATATTGGGTTTGACAGGCAGTTTCTGAGCATACGCCACTGTTGACATCATTAGCGCCAAAGCTGAATATCCCACTAACCCATTCGCTATTTTGTTGTTCATTGCTGGTTTTTATAAAGTTTAATCTCCCATATTGCGGGTGTCCCTTCTGTAATCCGGATTCGAAGAAAACGGGTCTTACCTATTTGCCCGGCAATGTGCGGCGATCGGATAGCCAGTTTTTCCTCCTTTACGATTTGCCAACTCTTTCCATCCAACGATTTTTCAACAGTAAAGGCATGCCCCAATGTTGGAAGGGCAAAGAATATTTCACAACGATCCAACGTCTTTGCCGTTCCAAGATCGATCTGCAACCATTTTTGTGGATCTTCAGGGGCGGCCCACCATTCGGTAAAATTGGAGTTGTCGGTGGCATTTCGGGGATCAAAGGTGTGTGTCCTGCCGGGTAAAGAGTCAGGCAGGTGATAGCAAAGCTCTGAATTATTGTTAAATCTGCGAGGCTGCACTAATAACGGCTCGCGGGTTGAGGAGGCCGTTAGCTTAGCTTTGCTCAGATCCATCGGAATCGGGTGATCAATTTTGGCAAGTGCCCCGACCCCTTTGCGATCTGTTTTTATTGGCTGAATGGTTCCGTCGGCATTAAATTCCATCCGGTTTGCATAAACCTGACGCGAGGTTCCCCCAATGCCATATTCGAGATAAACAAAAATCCAGTCGTCTGAATTTTTTAGATTAAAGGCAAAACCGTGACCGGGACCCCATATTTTCTCCTGCAGATTAGTCGTTAGAATGACATTTTTATCAGGTGTTTCGAACGGACCGAACGGCGATTTTTTGCTCATTTGATAGGCATACTGATAATCGCCATAACCACCCATCGTATAAAAATAATAATAAATTCCGTTGCGTTTGATCATGAACGGCCCTTCGGAATAACCTTTCCAGCGGGTTTGTATCGTGATGATTTCACCTGTTGCTTTTTGAAAATCGGCAGATAACTTTACAGCTTTTCGTTTTCGCCAGAAAAGGTATGCCAGACCATCGTCATCAACAAACGGGCATCCGTCAATATCATCTACAATCATTGAGTTTCGCTCAACTCCGGAGTATTTTTCGGGACCGTTAGCCAGCCGGAACGGCCCTTCGGGTGAATCTGCAACAGCCAGCTGGGTGAGGTGCTCAATGGTTACAAAAAGATAGTACTTCCCATCTTTTTTTATCACACGACCAGGCGCCCAATATTTGTATTTGTGCCAGTCAATTCCAGGAAAACTGATCCCTTCAAAGCTCCAGTTGACAAAATCTTTCGATTTCCAGACAACAGGATTGCCGGAAAAACTTAGATCGCTTTTAAGGTCTCCAACATCACTGGTGGCATATAAATAAAAGGTATCACCAAACTGCATGATCGTCGGGTCGGCCAGGTTGTCGGGGACAATGGGGTTGAAACGGGTTTGCTGTCCATATGAGGCTAAACCAATATTTAAGAAAAAGACTAAAGCTGCTATTTTATTCATTATAACTAATATTTCTATATCACTACTGTCCGGGGACTAATCATAGATTCTTCGCTACGCTACTAATGACAGCATTCTATTGGCTATTTAAAAAAGGAGATTCCTCACTGCGTTCGGAATGACAGAATGTTATGGTATTGAAGTTTCTATATATTTAGCACATAATATTTTCACAATTTTGCCTAATTCAGCGACTCATTTAAATTAGTTTCTACTTTTTCCCGGCCAATCCCAGGTAATCAAATCTTTACTCCATGCAATTCCGATGGATGAATTTTTATCAAAATCACCCTGAGGCTCGATTAATGGACCTGACCCATGAAAAAACATCAGGTATTTTGCCTGTTTATTACCATGCAGTTCCATCACGGCCCCGGCAGTAATTCTTCCTTTTGCCCAATCCCATTCAGCCTGACCCAATGTGATCAGACTGCCCCAGTCTTTCCAGGTTTTCAGATCATCTGATTTTTTAATTCCGATACCGTTGGAGGGTGAGTGAAACAGGATGTATTGATTATGATCTTTCAGCACACAGGTGTTCTCCCCCGAGTCGGTATGTCCGAAGAAGATCCAGTTTTTAAAATCGTAGGTAAACGACATACTAACACCGTTTTGCTTGTAAAAGCACCAGTGTTTTCCATGATTATCCTTATCCTGAAGCAAATAGGGATCGATCATACGCCCCATTTCTGATTCTGAAACATTAGGTCCCTTCACTTTTAACATTTCCGGGTTACTCCAGTTTTCGAGGTCTTTGCTTTTCATGATATACAACCGTGCCGACTGATTGCCGTATTTTGGCATCTGCTCGGCGGTATATCCTGGCCGTGGGTAGGTTTGAAGACAAAGTATCCATTCATCCCTGAACCTGATGGCATTTCCCGGACTTGAAAAGTCAAGATTCTGATCTTTTACCGTTAGTTTGCGGGGAATTGTCCAGTAAACCAAATCAGCGCTCTTTGAAGTGGCGGTGTACATATAGATTTTGCCATCCTGTTCAATCTCTGTCAGGGTAAAAAACAGGTAAAAGGTTCGGTTGTGAAATAAAACAGCCGGGTCACGGTAGGCCAAAGTTTCATTACCTTTAAAAATAACAGGGGACTTCAGCGCCTTTAGATCGATCTTTTGAGCGCTGATTACTGAATTAATAAGGAGGCAAGAGAAAATAAGCAGAACAGATTTTTTCATTTGACGAAGAAAAAAAGGGAGAAGAAGATTAAACCCTTCTTCTCCCTTCTGAAAAAATATCCTCAAAATTTGGGATTAATATCCGTCATTCTGAGTAATTCTTGGATTGGAATTATCCAGCATTCCTTGAGGAATAGGTCTTACTAGATGTTTGGCAGCAACCAAAGGGGTACCTGCCAATCCATAAGCCATCCATGGATTGTATTTTGTGCCGCGTGAAATCAAGGTATTTGTTCGTTTCAAATCATACCATCTTTCATTTCCTTCACCCAATAGTTCTCTGGCCCGCTCATCCAAAATCATATCAACGGAGATAGTTGCCGGTGTAGCCCTGTAAGAAATGATATTGCTGAGTGGGTCATTAACCAGTTCGGGATTAGTGGCCCTCATCGGAGATTGGCCTTTGGCAGTACCTAAAGCACGATCAAGTATCGTATTATAATAAATATCTGCTGTTCCTAATGCTGCACCTGTTGCACCTTTAACAATTGCCTCAGCTGCCATCAGGTAAACCTCTGCTGAACGAAAAAGTGGATCATTAAAAGTTGAGTAACCGTCACCATAAAGTATATTTGGCTGAAAAAACTTCCAGAATACAGGTCCGGGACCGGCCAAAACATCGGTAACAGCTTTGGTTGTACCGCTTATATAACCCAATCCCATGTATTCATTTGCATTAATAACAGAATATTTTTTGGTTCCACCAGGGATGTCCATTCCCCGCAATGCAGGTGTAGTAATTGGTTTATTCCAGGGTGTTGCAATGGCAACAGTATCTCCATAAGCAAAAGTTATCGAAATATTCTGAGGATTCGGATTATTGGTTGCCAATGAAAGACTGGTAGTTCCTGTTGCAGTAGCATAGGATACACTGTTGAACGTACCTTTATAACGGATGTCCATGTCAGGATCGAAGAGGCGATAAGCTGCCCATGTCAGGATTTGTGAAGGCAGGAACCTGTTATAGAGTGAGGTCCTGGATTGCTGTGCAACACCACTCGGCCCGCCGGAGAACATCTCGTGCATATTGTTTCCAAGAGTGGTAGTTCCAACACTTGGATCACCCTGATAACTGCTCGCATTGGCATACTGAATCGCGAAAATTACCTCTTTACTTTTATTACAAACGGCAACGGAACTTGTAATGGTTGCAGTTTCCTTGGTAGGATTGATATTATGCAATGGCCACAAATTATTCCAGTTTGTCTCCAGTGGATATAATCCGGAAGCGATAATCTGATCACATAATTGCAGAGCACTCGTAAAATCGGCAGCTGTACCACCCAAAGAATTATTATAATTCCATCCTCTGGTCAGATAAACACGCGCTAATAGAAATTTTGCAGCACCCTTGCTAACACGACCAACATCTGATGGAGAATCGGGTAAATAGGTGATCGCTTCAGTAAGATCTTTTATTAACTGGGTATATATGTCTTTAGACAGCGTTTTTGTTACCTCGAGGCTTGCACTTGTAGTCTCAACCAATGGCATTGGAATATCTCCCCATTGCTGGACAGCCCAGAAAAGTGAGAGGGAGCGTAAAAACTTAGCTTCACTAATCCTGATATTTTTCAGATTATCAGCCATGTCGGTGATTGCTGGTGCCCTGGTTATAGCTGCATTACACCTGTTAATTTCGCGGTATAACATATCCCAAAGTGTTTGTAACTCTCCAAGTGATGCATTCAAACGGATATCGCACTGATCATAAGCACTACCAAGGGGATTTGGTTGGTTAAAGTAAACTACTCCCCAACCACTACCAACCCAAACGTCGGTACCCTGAAACTGAAGGACTCTTTGTTGTGTTATATCTCTGAGTAAAGGATAACAGGAAGTTACCAAACTTTCGTAACCTGCTGCATTGATATAGTAATTGTCAGTTGTTCTGTTCGATGGGTTTACTTCGTTTAGAAAACTCTGTTTACACCCTGCTCCAATGATACTAACGAATGAGAAGTATATTAAAGCTATCCGGATCTTTTTATAAATATTCATAAGATTGACTTTTTAGATGTTTAGAAACCAAGATTTAAACCAAACGTACAAACTGTATTCGGTACATCATCAATGTAGGTGCTTGAATTATATTCAGGATCCATACCATGATATTTGGTGAATACAAATGGATTAATAACCTGAACATAGATGCGTACTTTGTCAATTTTCAGTTTATCCAGAATCTTTTTAGGCATTGTATAACCGAATGTAATATCTGATACCCTTAAAAAGCTGGCATCTTCGTATTGGATTGCACCTTTATAAGGTTGTGAAACACCAACACCGTACCAATCATTGGTAGGATTCTTTCTGGTCCAGTAATTCAATACGATATGGTTGTACCGCGTATTCGTGTAATCACCCATGGTTCCAGTGAGCAAACCATTGTTATAAAGGGTCCCATTTCGATAATACAACTGGAATGAAAGATCAAAATCCTTGTAAATCAAGCGATTTGTCATTCCCATGATGTAATTTGGCAATTGGGTACCCAATACCTGACGGTCATCTTTGCCTGTTGCAGATGAAATTGCACCATCCTTATTTGTATCTACTACCCTTACAGATCCCGGCGATTGACCAAATGTCTTTGCCTGGATACTATCAGAAATCTGCCATATTCCGGCAAATTTATAATCATAATATGATTTTACAGATTTGCCTACGAAAAGAGCATTACCAAGGATTGCAGATACTCCATTGGCCAAAGCTTTAATCTCGTTCTTGTTTTTTGAAAAATTAATGGAAGTAGTCCATTGGAAATCCTTAGTAACAATATTACGCGTATTTAACAGTAGCTCAACTCCTTTATTTGAAATCTGACCGACGTTTGCTGTAACGGTGTTAAATCCGGTCGATGTAGGCAAATTTTCTGCCAGGATCAGGTCTTTTGTAGTTTTATCATAGACCTCAATGGCAGCACTAATTCTGTTATTGAAGAATCCTACATTTAAGCCTAAATTCAACTCCTGGCTTCTCTCCCATTTAAGATCTTTATTGCCAAGATTTCCAGGTGCAAAACCGTTACCAAGACTCTGGTCATAACTGTAAATGGTATTCAGAATAGAAGCCTGGGTACTGTAGGGTGATACGTTTGAATTACCAACCTCACCGTAGCTTACCCTTAATTTAAGATCAGAGAAAATATTTGCCTGCTTGATAAAATTTTCATCAACCATTCGCCATGCAAAAGCACCTGATGGGAAAAATGCCCATTTATGACCTTCAGCCAACTGTGAAGCGCCGTCACCACGACCTGTAAATGTGAAAAGATATTTCTCATTAAAGGTATAATTAACTCTACCCATATAGGATGTCAAACTGTTCATTTTATAATTGCTGGTAACACCGGTAACATTTGCATTACCTGCAGTACCGAGATTATACCATGCAGATGCATACGGAAGATTCTGAACTGCAATAGAATAAGTCTCTGCAATATTCTTAAATGCACTTTGAAGCACGGTGGCATTCAACTTATGTTTCCCTGAGGTCAGATTATAACTTAACTGATTATCGAAAGTGTAACTGGAGTTATCTGCAGTTTGATAGGTAGCCCTTGGAAGTTGGGTACCCAGACGGTCCTTGGTATAAGTTCCACGGTAGTCTCCAATACGTTGATCAATAATTGAGGCAGAAATTGATGATTTAAAGGTTAAACCTTTTAAAAGGGTAATCTCGGCAAAAGCATTTCCCATCTCATTTGCTGCTATTGTTTGAAACTGGTAGTTGGCAGGATTCGCTTCAACCAGTGGATTGAGAACCTGGTTATCCTTGATTCCCATCCAAACTGCATATCCGTTCCATGGACCCTGAGTAAGGTCATAACCGTCACTTGGATTTAACAGGTCATTATAAAGTACTGTACCTGTAGGGCGGGCACGATATGCCGAACGTAAAGCTTCATATGATCCTGTAGGATTTACACTGTAATTAATGTAAGCCGTAAATCCAACCCTCAAGAAATCTGTTATTTTACTATCAAGGGCACCATTTAAACTGTATTTCTTAAAGGTACTATTACGGATGTTTCCATCTTCCTGAATATAACCGCCTGAGAAACGATAAGTAGTAGCACCTGTTCCACCAGTTACTGCAACAGTTGATCCGGTTGTAATTCCAGGTTTTGTCAGGAGAGCAACCCAGTTTGTTGTTTTTCCTTTACTAATAAGATCCATTTCATTAGACGAGAGCGTCAGAGGAGTTCCAAGATTCAATGCTACGTCTGTTACCATACTCTTATAAAACTGCTGTGCATTTTGAAGATCAGGCATATGATTGGGAGTTTTTATTCCAACGTAGGAATCAACTGTTACTTTAGGTTTGCCACTCACTCCCTTTTTGGATGTTATGATGATAACTCCGTTGGCACCACGTGATCCATAAATTGCAGTCGAAGATGCGTCCTTCAGAATATCTATCGATTGTATATCTGCCGGGTTAATATCCCTCAGCCTTCCTCCAATTACACCATCAATAACCACCAAAGGCTCAGTGACACCGGTAATCGTATTCTCACCGCGAATATCAATGCTGAAAGCCTGTCCGGGAAGGTTACTCCCCTTAGTAACAACTACCCCAGGTAATTGCCCTTGTAAAGCCAGGGTTGCATTTGCAGGGGTTGTTCTGACAATGTCGGCTGATGTAAGCGAAGCAACTGCTCCGGTAAGGTCCCTCTTTTTCACAGATCCATATCCAATTACTGCAACCTCTTCAATACCAACTGTTTCATCTTTTAAAACGATTGTATAGTCATTTCGGTTGCCAACAGTAATTTCCTGTGCTACCATACCTACAAAAGAACAAACCAAGGTGCTTTTTTCCGGAATATTGGTTAAAGTGAAAGTTCCATCATTATTGGTCACTGTTCCTGTCGTTGTCCCCTTTAAAACAACTGACGCACCCGGAATTGCGACACCCGATTGGTCAGTCACCTTCCCCGTAATTTTTTTTCCTTGCTGCTGAGCAATAACCATTTCAATTGGCTCTCCCTGTTTATGAATAACAATCAGTTTGTTGTTGATTGTATAGGTCATTCCTGTTCCTTCAAGGATTTTATCAAGAATCTCATTCACAAACTGATTATCCGCATCGATGTCAACCTGTTTCGACAAATCGATCTGGTTGACATTGTAGAAAAACGAGAATTCCGATTGCTTTTCAATCCCTTCGAAAATCTCTCCCAAAGAAAGTTTTTGCCCCGAGATTTTCAGCCGGGTTGTTTGTGAATAAGTGGCTGCTGAGAGCTGAAAAATAACAACAAACAGCAAAAGTGTGATTAGTTTCATAATTCTGAAAATTTGAGCAAAGTCACCGTATGACTTACTGCTCGGGTGAATCAATTTTTTTTTCATACATTTGTAGTGTTAAGACAATTAATTAAAACTTATTGATTGATTGTGAAGGCGGATTGTTGTGGCGACAATTCGTCTTCGTTTTTTAAAACATGTAAATTTTCACCATAGGCGTTTTATAAAAATTTATATTTTTGATTTATAGATCATTT
>Ga0118677_10003360_pt1 | contig 30405 bp, 25 predicted proteins | sample AliMusrvi5mmetaG_FD_86154 | JGI IMG/M metagenome (GOLD analysis project Ga0118677, IMG submission 86154) | reverse complement strand
TAAAATATAAATACGCACCATACATTAAGCGAAAATCTGTAGTACACAAATCTGAACTGGTGGATTGTCAATTCATTGAAAACCAATTTTTTTTATCAGGATAGCTGCAAGTTGGGTTAAGGACTTCTATTACAATATTCTATTATTATCCTTTCGGGGATTGACATAGAGATTAGAATCAAAAGAGGTATAAGGCAGTTTTTCAACAGCTTTATACCTCTTCTAATAATTGAATAGTCGTCTACGCGAGCAAGCTTTTTACTTTTTCTGAAATAAGCCTGCCGTCTGCTTTACCTGCAAGTTCTTTTGAAGCCAAGCCAATCACTTTACCCATCTCTTTGATTGATGTAGCGCCTGTCTTTTCGATAATGGCTTTAATAACAGCTGTTAACTCTGCATCGCCCATCTGCTTTGGCAGGTATTCTTCCAAAATTTTCACCTGCACCATTTCTGGTTCGTAAAGATCCATGCGATTTTGCTCTTTGTAAATCTCTGCGGAATCGCGCCCTTGTTTTACCAATTTAGAAATAGCCTTGAGTGCTGCTTCGTCACTTAGTTCCTCACTTCCACTTTTGGCAGTTTTAGCTTCAATCAATACTTTCTTCACATTGCGTAAAGCTTCGAGCCGTTCTTTGTCTCTCGCCAGCATAGCCAGCCGAATGTCGTCGCTGATCTGATCGAATAGATTCATATTATTGTTCTTTAAAAAAATTAAATATAATAGGATGATGCTATTAACCAGCATACATCATTGATTTTTCAATATGTGGCACATATAGCCGACCGGTTTCATTTTGAATTCCCGGATGCGGCTTTATCACTTTTTAATTTTGACCGATAACCCTTCCTCTCTTTAGTAACTTCGCCGAATCTCTTCCTCACTCCAACTCAGTCAGCTTTATCATGCAGAAAGGAATTATTTTTCCGCAACCTCGGACCTTCATCGGGATTGCTGGAAAGCGTATATCGCGATACATCCTTTGCATTTGCTAATGGATTACCTGGATTTTTGGCTTTCCTGCGTTCGTAAGCCGGAATCTTTGATAGTTCTTCGATATAATCTTCAGTCTCGTTGAAAAAATTAACCTGCATCACTTTCTTTCCTCCATCACTTGTGCCGTCGCCAAATGGATCAATTCTGATTGGTGGATAAAGCTGTTTGATAATCTCATCTTTTTTATCAATTGCGGTTGGTTCCGTGAAAACAGGATGTTTCGGTGAATTGGAAGAATACTCGTTGCCAAAGAAACCAGTAGGATATGCACTTGTATCGTCAAGAAGTGGAACTTTTTCGCGCTGAGGTTGTGATCCACCATTCATTTCGGGAATCGAACTTGTTTTAAAACCTGTGGCAATCACAGTAACACTGATCGCCTCTCCCATTTCGGGATCGACAGCAACACCGTAAATCAGGTCGGCATTGTTACCTGCCATTTCCTGGACATATTCGTTAACCAAGTTCATCTCATCCATGGTCACTTCGTTGGTTTCGCCCGAAGTAATATTTACGAGAATGTTTTTTGCACCACGGATATCGTTGTTATTTAATAGCGGTGAATTTACTGCCCCTTCAACAGCCTTACGTGCACGGTTTTCACCAATAGCTATAAATGAACCCATTATTGCGACACCTGAATTTGACATTACAGTACGAACATCTTCGAAATCAACGTTAATAAAGCCGGGACATGTGATAATTTCTGCGATCCCTTTTGCGGCAATGGCCAGTACATCATCTGCCTTTGAAAATGCCTTCGATATCGGGAAATCACCATAAATCTCCCTGATTCTTTCATTATTAATAACAAGCAACGAATCGACATGGTTTTCCATTTCGCGAATACCTTCGATGGCCTGTTGTATACGCAACCGTCCTTCGTTCCGGAAAGGAATTGAAACAATGCCTATTGTAAGAATCTTTCTGTCGCGGGCAACCTGGGCAATTACAGGCGCTGCACCAGTTCCTGTACCTCCGCCCATTCCGGCTGTGATAAAAACCATTTTTGTATTTCCATCCAGCAATTTTTCAATGTCTTCTATATTTTCGAGTGCTGATTCGCGTCCTACATCCGGCTTGTTTCCTGCACCACGTCCTTCTGTCAATTCAGAACCAAGCTGCACTTTTAATGGCACAGGGCTATTCATCAATGCCTGAGCATCGGTATTGCAAACTGCAAATTCAACATCTTTAATTCCTTGCCTGTACATATGGTTCACGGCATTTCCACCGCCTCCCCCTACACCAATTACTTTTATGATTTTATCACTGCTAACAGGTAAATCAAATTCCATGAGTTCTGCCATATTATTATCCTTTAATTGTTATGCGACGTATGAAATCATTTATCTAATTCATCGTCGTCTTCACTAAATAAACCACCAAATTGTCTAGTGAACCAATTACTAACTGGCTCATCGACATCCGTTCCCTTTGGTTTAGGATTTTTCTTTTCGAGTTTTGAAACACGCTCCAGTCGTTCGGATTCGCGTGTTTTTTCATCTTTGCGCACAGTAAAACTCTCATCAGGATTAAACAGCGGATGAGGTTCAGCGGGTGGACCAACGGGTTCTTTAAATGGTGCTCGTTCAGGATTAATATTTTGATTGACTGGTTCCGCTATTGGTATTACGACTGTCTCTTTTACTGGCTCGGGACGTAAAATTCGGTTTGGATTGATCTCGAATCCGGTTGCGATAACTGTTACGCTGATTTTGTTGCCAAGTTTTGCATCGTAACCATTTCCCCAGATAATATTGGCATTATCGCCTGCGGCATTCTGAAGGTAATCAATAATATCACCGATCTCGCCCATGCGAACTTCGTCATCACCCGATGTAATATTAAGCAGTATATTTTCTGTCCCATAAATATCATTACTGTCGAGCAGTGGGGATTTGAGCGCCTCTTCAGCGGCGCGCATAGCGCGGTTCTCACCTTCGGCAAATCCTGTTCCCATAATAAACACGCCACTTTCGCGCAATACGGTATTCACATCCGCAAAGTCAATATTGATATTACCGTGAAGCGTAATAATCTCGGCACATCCTTTTACAGCTGCTGCTACAATATTGTCAGCCTGGGCAAATGCCTCACGGGCTGGTAAATCGCCATAAACTTTATGAAGGTTTTCATTGCTGATCACGAGTAAACTGTCGACGTACCGCTGCAATCTTTTAATTCCATCAATCGCCTGTTCATAACGCAACCGTCCCTCCTTGATGGAAGGGAGTGTGACCACTGCAATTGTGAGGATATCCATCTCGCGGGCAAGCTGCGCAATAACAGGTGCTGCTCCGGTTCCTGTTCCACCACCCATACCAGCAGTAATAAAAACCATTTTTGTTCCGGTTTCAAGCACTGCCCTAATTTCGGCAAGGTTTTCAATAGCTGCCTGCTCACCCCGTTTTGGCTTGTTTCCTGCCCCACGACCTTCAGTTAGCGAAACACCCAATTGAACTTTTACCGGAACAGGACTATTAACAAGTGCCTGTGCATCAGTGTTACATACCAGAAAATCAACACCAGCAATTCCTCTTTGGAACATGTGATTTACAGCGTTTCCGCCGCCGCCACCAACTCCTACAACCTTTATGATTGATTGGTAATTGTGTTGAAACCCGAAGGTCAATAAGTCGTCTGATATACTTTCCATTTGATGAACAAATTAATTTTATGTAATTTCGTTGTCTTCATCGGAGATCAATCCGTTGAGACCTACTTTTGCCCTGCCAAATAAATCGGAAACCATGGTTTTCAAACCAGATCCTTGTGTTTTTACAGGTAATTTCTTTTTAACTTCTTCCTGAACATCAGAAACAATCATTCCCGATGGATACTTGTTTCTGCGTGCAGCATATAGGCCATTGATCAGCAGTCCAATCAAATTGGCCGACTCTGCATTCATAATCTGTTCATTGAATAATTGCTCCTTGATAGCAACTACTGGCTTCCCGAATCTGACATCAATTCCCGTCATATAACTGACCAATTTATCTATACCGCGCAAATTCGAACCACCACCTGTTAATACGATACCTGCTCCAAGTTTAGGCAAAAGGCCTGTAGCTTCAAGTTGGAAATTAACACCTTCTATGATTTCCTCGAGCCGTGCCTGAATAATTCCGGAAAGGTTACGGAAGCTAATTTCTTTAGCCTGCCAACCTTCCACTTCGGGAATTTGGGCAAACTTATTATCTGGAACCATTTCTGAAAAGGCATAGCCACACTGGACTTTTACCATTTCGGCATGACGCGGAATGATATTACACCCTTCACGAATATCGTTCGAAATCACATTACCTCCAAATGGCAATTCTGTTGCCAAACGGAGTTTATTTTCGTAATAGAGCGACATTCCAGTAGTTCCTGCACCGAAATCAAGAAGAATAACGCCGGCTTCCTTTTCATCTCTTGAAAGAAATCCTGCTCCCTGCACAAAAGGGTTTAAAAAGGCCGAAACCAATTCATATCCTGCTTTTTCGATACTCCGCTTAAGATTCAGTTCGTAGGATTCGGAAGCAGAGATCACCGTAAAAGCAGCATCGATGCGACGGCCAGCCATTCCGACCGGATTAGTTACGCCACGCTCACCATCTACAATAAATTCCTGTGGAATCAAGTGATAAACTTTTTCACCTGGACCGCCCGAATAACGCTGAGCTTCATCAATCAACGAATTAATAATGGCTTGCGTCACTTCGCCATTTTCAGTCATCCGATAACCGGTGACCTGACGATTGTTAATTTTCTGTCCCGAAATGCCTGCATAGATCTTTTGTACCCTTAAATTCAGTGATTTTTCCAGAGAAATAATTACTGTTCTGATCGATTCCGCGACATCGTCAATATTTACCACGACACCGTTGCGTACACCTTTTGTCAAAGTATCGCTAACGGCAACGATTTCGAGTTTTCCATCTGCGGTAAAACGACCAATTGCTGCCCTTGTCCTTAAGGTTCCAATATCAATTGCTGCAACCAACTCTCTTGTCAGGTTCATAGCTTTTTATTTTTTTGTGCAAACTATCTGATTACGAAATTCTACATTGATGGTTTTGTAAATGCTCCATCCGCCGTTCTTGAACCCTTCGGTATATAAAGCCTTAAGATTACGAAATTTAATCTGAAAATCCTCAGGTAAACCGAAAAGAATAATCTGTTCGCCAACCCTTGGAATCATTGAAAGCTCTCCAACCGCATTCACATAAACCTGGTCGATCTGCGCACTCCAAAAAGGATCTCCATTAATAAAATTGATCAATGGAAGAAGTCTTTTCCGGGCATATTCTGCTGAAACAATTCCACCTACAATTAGAACCCTTGGTGTATATCTCGGCGACCAATCGATCACCTTTCCGAACTTATCCATATAAAAGGCATGTCCGGAACCCACTACTCTAAATACGGGCTCCCGTTGTTTAATTTTAACGATAAGTGATCCGAAACTCTTGACCCCATTATCGAAAACATTTGTATATACCGCCACATCTTCAATCGATTGAAGCTTCCGCAATCCATCTTCAATCTTCCGAAGGTCAACTGATCCAAGAGGCTCGCCAAAAATGGCCGGATGGTTTCTGTTTACCCATTGACGAATATCGTTACTTCTCACAAACTTTTCCTGAATCGAATCAGTGATGTCAACTTTTATACCAGCACACTTTAATTGTCTACTTTGTTTTATAGAAAACCCCAATGATATAATTATCAATATAATAGCCAAACTCCAAAAGATCATATTTAGTACTTTCCTAAACATCTTCTTTCTTGATAAGGTATGAAACTATAGGTGCAACCAGTCGGTCAATATCGCCTGCACCAAGTGTCAGCAAAATCTCAAGATGATATTTCTCCAAAATTTCCGGAAAATCGATCTTTTTGCACCGGATCCTACTTTCTAATTTCATTTTACTGAAAATAATATCCGAATCAACTCCTTCGATTGGCAATTCACGAGCCGGATAGATCTCCATGATAAATGCATCATCGAGCAGATCGAGGGCAGCAGCAAAATCTGCTGCAAAGTCTCTTGTTCGAGTGAAAAGGTGAGGCTGAAAAATTCCAGTTATCCGTTTTCCTGGATAGAGATCACGAACTGACTGAATCGTTGCCTCGAGTTCACGCGGATGATGTGCATAATCATCGATATAAATTGTTTTCTTCCCTGTATACCTGACATCAAAACGGCGAACGACGCCGCTGTAATGTGGAAGTGCTGCACGAATTTCACCTTCTGTTACCCCGCTTAATAACGCCATCCCGCAAGCAGCGACAGCATTTTCAACATTCATCAATCCCGGATAAGTAAGGGAAAGGTCTTTGATTTTCCCGAACGGGGTTTTAAGGTCGAAATGATAAGCGCCATCAACTATACGGATTTGAGCTGCCTTAAAATCGGCAACCTTTGTAATGGAATAGCTATAATAGCGGATGTTTTTATTCCACTGAAAATCAATATTTAAATCTTGCTTGTAAAGCAGCACGCCATCATCCTGAATTTGCGAAACAAAATCGGCAAATGCCTTGATTAAATTTGCAAGATCGCCATAAATATCGAGGTGATCTGCATCCATCCAGGTAATTACAGCCAGTTCAGGATGAAGTTGAAGGAAGGAACGATCGAACTCATCGGCTTCGGCCACAATGAAATTGCTGTTGTTTTGAGGCAATAAAAGGTTTGTTCCGTAGTTTTTAGAGATCCCTCCCATAAATGCGTAACAATCAACATGCGATTGCTTAAGCAGATGAGCAGTCATTGTGGTAACCGATGTTTTGCCATGCGTTCCGGCAATTGCAATGCACCGTTTCCCGGAGGTAAGTAATCCCAAAATTTGTGATCTTTTATAAAGCTGAAATCCGTTATCCAGGAAATAAACGAATTCGGCAAAGTCAATTGGAACCGCTGGCGTGTAAATGATTACAGTCGTGCTTTTTTCAGCAAGGGTTGGAACCTTCTGTAAATCTTCGTTGTAATGTACAGGGATTCCCTCCTTTTCAAGTTCAAGCGTTAGAGCCGATGCTGTCTTGTCGTACCCATCAACTTTCTTCCCAATGAAATGGAAATAGCGCGCCAGGGCACTCATACCAATACCACCGATTCCCAGCAGGTATACCCGTTCTATTTTATCAATTTCAATCATCTTTCATTTGTTATTAAAGATGCAATCACATCTACTATGTCATCCGTTGCGTTCGGCGTTGCCAACCTTTTTATGTTTTGCGATAGCCTTAAGCATTTTTCACTGTTATTTACCAATGCCAGCGCATCAGGAATCAACTCCCTAACAGCGACAGCATCTTTAACTAAAATTGCTGCATCTTTTTCTACAAGTGACATGGCATTACTTGTCTGATGATCTTCAGCCACATTCGGTGAAGGAACAAGTATTGATGCTGCAGCAACCATACAAAGTTCTGATATTGTACCGGCACCCGCCCTCGAAATCACAAGGTCAGCCACCGAATAAGCCAGATCCATGCGCGGAATAAATTCCATCAAACGGATATTGCTAACCGGGTTTTCGTTCATTTGCCTTTCAATTGCTTCGTAATAGTATTTACCAGTTTGCCAGATAATTACAACATCTGATTTTCGGATCAATTCCAGACTTGCCAGCATGCTTTTGTTAAGTGTTCCGGCTCCAAGGCTTCCACCAACAATCAGTATAACCGGTTGATCAGTGGTAATATTGAAAAATTCTTTTGCTTCAGCAGTCCGTGGCAGGATTGATTCTAATCCCTGTCGTATCGGATTTCCTGTAAAGACAATTTTTTCAGCAGGAAAGAAACGTTCCATTTTATCGTAAGCGACACATATTTTATAAGCTTTCTTACCTAATATTTTATTGGTAACTCCTGCATATGAGTTCTGTTCCTGCAAAACAGTGGGAATTCCCATACTTGCCGCCACGCGTAAAATGGGGCCACTTGCATAACCACCAACACCAATTACGACATCTGGATGAAAACCTTTCACTACTTTTTTTGCCTCGCGCATCGACTGAATCAGTTTAGGGATAAACGCCAGATTTCGCCAGATTTCACCGCGATGAAATCCAGCTACAGGCAATCCAACAATGCGATAACCAGAAGCAGGAACTTTCTCCATTTCCATTTTCCCCAAAGCACCTACAAAAAGTATTTCACATTCAGGAAACTTTTTGCGAAGCCCGTCTGCAATAGACAAAGCCGGAAAGATATGACCCCCGGTTCCTCCGCCACTTACTATGAATTTATAGTTTCCCATTTTCTAATTTTTTGTCAATACAATGTCTTCATCTGCCAAAACCCCATCTGAACTAAAATTATTTTCAACTTCTCTTTGGACTTCCTCGTCGGTTTCGGAGCTAACACTTAGTAATAAGCCAAAGGTAAGTGCTGTAAACACCTGTGAAGTCCCTCCCCAGCTTACCCAAGGGAGCGGCTGTCCTGTAACAGGAATTGCTCCTGCCGAGACTGCCATATTAATGACCGCCTGCAAAATGATGATTGTAACTGCACCAGTTGCCAGAAAAGTAGGAAAAGTCCGATTGCATCGCCTGATAATGATACCTCCACGGGTCAGAAAGATAAGATAAAGAAGCGGAACGATAATCCCTCCTACTAGTCCGTACTCTTCGATTATAATCGAATATATAAAGTCATTATAAGCAGCAGGCATAAAATTGCTGATCTTACTTTTACCTGCTCCAACACCTGTTATTCCACCCATATGAATAGCAATCTTCGCAAAATCATCCTGAGTAAGCCCTTTTACTGAGGTTTTTTCACCATTAATATGCCGATCAATTCTGCCCCTAATAGTCTGGATTCGTCCGAAATTTCCTTTTTCGGGGAGTAAAGGGGCTGCAAAATAAATTAGCAGTACAAATCCAATGCCTGCAAGCATTGTAAATACCAAATATTTTATGGGAATTCTTCCCACAAACATCATAATCAAAGCCGTGGTGAAAAGCAGAACTGCAGAAGAAAAATTGGCCATTGAAATCAGCAGACAAATTATTCCAATTCCAATGATAATTTTAGCATAGGCAATCCGCAGCAATCGTGGATCTTTTTGGCTATTCGCCAATAAACGTGCGACCCAAAGAATAATCGCTACTTTAGCTATCTCTGCCGGCTGAAAGCTGATAAAACCTAATGGAATTGTTCGTCCTGTTGCTTCACCCCCGCGTCCAAAAACCAACCCAAGCATTACGCCACCAATTGCCGCAACATATGCCACGTTCGCAATCTTATTATAAAGTTTTACTGGTATGTAATTGAGCATTATGATAATAGCGCCATATCCGACACACTGAAAAATCAGCTGACGCAAAATGTAATGCGTCGTGTTTCCTTCTGCCTGTCGGTAAGCAAGTGCGCCGGTAGAACTATACACAATCAGCAGTGAGATGCACGTAAGAGCGATGAGCACAAACCAGATGATTCTGTCTCCCTTGATGTATTTTTTTAATTCTCCGGTATCCATTTTTTTATTGAATCAAGTTATAGATTACGTACAGCGTCTTTGAATTGCCGGCCGCGTTCTTCATAATTTTTGAAGAGGTCAAAACTGGCACATGCTGGTGATAACAATACTGTATCACCCTTCTCGGCCAGGAAATAAGCACTTCTAACTGCTTCTTCAATATTTTTTGTATCTACTATTTGTTTTACCTTTCCACTAAAGGCAGCGATGATTTTACTATTATCTTTTCCAAGACAAACAATCGCCTTTACTTTCTCTTTTACAAGACCGAATAATTGTGAATAATCATTTCCCTTATCAATTCCGCCCACGATCCAGACAACCGGGGTATTCATACTTTCGAGTGCATACCAAACTGAATTAATATTGGTTGCCTTCGAATCATTGATAAACTCGATGTTATGGACACGCAAGAATCTTTCGAGGCGGTGCTCAACTCCCTGAAAGTCGCTAAGGCACTCGCGAATAACCTCCTTACGTAAATTCAAAATACTTCCAGAGATTCCTGCGGCCATTGAGTTATTCAAATTGTGTTTTCCCTGTAGTGCTAATTCGTAGATTGTCATATCGAAAGTATTATTATTAACATTTATTTTCATTATATCATTTTTAACCCATCCTCCATCGTTCAAAACCTGCATGATTGAAAATGGGCTCATTCTTGCTTTAATATCCCGTTTCTTCACCTCTGCCTGAATAATAGGATCATCGGCGCAGTATACAAACCAGTCTTCTGGACGCTGGTTCTGTGTGATTCTCATCTTGGAATCGGTGTAGTTTTGCATCTTATAATCGTACCTATCAAGATGATCTGGGGTGATATTAAGCAGCACCGCTATATCAGCTCTAAAGTCAAACATTCCATCTAACTGAAAACTTGATAGCTCGATGACGTAGTAATCAAAATCCTCTTCGGCAACCTGCAATGCGAAGCTTTTGCCAACATTTCCGGCCAATCCAACTTTTAAACCTGCTCTTTTTAGTATTTCATAGGTGAGCAATGTTGTGGTTGTTTTACCATTACTTCCTGTAATACATATTGTTTTGGCCGTATTGTATCGCCCCCCAAATTCGATTTCAGAAATTACAGGAATATTTTTTTCGTGAAATTTGAAAACGATCGGTGCTTTGTCTGGAATCCCAGGACTTTTCACAACAAGAGTAGCGTCCAGAATAAGCCCCTCTGTATGCTGCTTTTCCTCGTATTTCAAATCATGTTGGTCAAGCACCAATTTGTATTCATCTTTAATCGTGCCTAAATCAGAGACAAAAACCTCGAAACCTTGTTTCGCACCAAGAATTGCTGCGCCAACTCCACTTTCTCCCCCACCCAGTATTACAAGCTTGTTTTTCATCATGATTAACGCATTTTTAGTGTGGCGATTGTTGCAATTGCAAGAATGATTCCTACAATCCAAAACCGGGTTACAATCTTTGGTTCAGGAAATCCCATTTTCTGATAATGGTGATGTATTGGAGCCATCAGAAAGACTCGCCGTCCTTCACCATATTTTCGTTTTGTATATTTAAACCATGCCACCTGTATCACTACTGAAAAACTTTCGATCATGAATACTCCACATAGCAGTGGAATAAGAATCTCTTTACGTATGATTATTGCAAAAACCGCCAGTATTCCACCTAATGCCAGGCTACCAGTATCGCCCATAAATACTTGGGCCGGATACGAGTTATACCACAGAAATCCAATGGTTGCCCCGATGAATGCAGACATAAATACAGTAAGTTCTCCGCTATATGGAATATACATGATATTTAAGTAGCCGGAATAGATGATATTACCCCCTAGGTATGCAAAAACACCAAGTGTAGCCCCACTTATAGCCGCAGTTCCGGTTGCCAAACCATCAAGCCCATCTGTGAGATTGGCGCCATTCGAAACTGCAGTAATGATAAATATTGAAATGATTGCATAAAGAAGCCAGACCCATGTTCCAGCCCCTTTTCCCAAGAACCAGAGCAACCATTTGTAATCAAATTCATGGTTTTTAATGAATGGAAGCGTCGTTTTAGTCGATTTCATCTCTTTAGTCATCTGCCGGGTTTCGCTTTTACCTGTTTCGTAATTAAGACCCATTTCGGTTTTTGCCCTACCTTTTGAATCATACATCTTTTCTCGTACAGAGACTTCATCGCTTAGATATAAAGTAGCTGCAACAATTATCCCAAGGGAAATTTGTCCTAGTATTTTAAACTTACCGGCCAACCCTTTTTTATCTTTCAGAAAAACTTTAATATAATCATCAGTAAATCCGATCATTCCAAGCCAGACAGTTGTAATGATCATTAGCAAAATGTAGATATTATCCAATTTGGCAAAAAGCAAAGTTGGTAAAAGTATAGATGCAAGAATGATGATACCACCCATTGTAGGTGTCCCCTTTTTCTGCATTTGACCTTCAAGTCCCAGGTCGCGAATACTTTCACCAATTTGCTGACGTTGAAGAGTATAAATAACCTTCTTGCCAATAATTGTGGAGAATAATAAAGCTGTAATAACTGCCATTGCCGATCGGAACATGATATAATTGAACATCTGCGCGCCGGGAAGGTCCAAGGATTCAAGGTATTTGAAGAGTGGAATCAGCATATCAGTTAATTTGGATTTGTAACATTAAATATTTCGCGGATTACTTCCCGATCGTCGAAATGGTGTTTAACACCCTTGATCTCTTGGTAATCTTCGTGTCCCTTTCCGGCAATCAGAATAATATCACCTGGTTTTGCCATCATGCAAGCAGTTCTGATTGCCTCTTTTCGGTTTGTTATGCATAGTACAATTGCAGTTTTATTTGCCGGTATACCTTTCACCATTTCAGAAATAATTACTTCCGGATCTTCGGACCTAGGATTGTCGGAGGTTAGAATTACTTTGTCGCTGGCAACAGCTGCTTCAAAAGCCATCTCTGGACGTTTCGTTTTGTCTCGATCGCCTCCCGCCCCTACAATTGTAATCAAGGTTTCGCTTCCCGTTCTAACTTCATTAATAGCAGAAAGAACATTTTTGATGGCATCAGGAGTATGTGCATAATCGACAACCGCGTGTATACCAGTAGGAGATATAAATGTCTCAAACCTTCCGTCAACCGGTTTAAGCATACTGATGATTCGAAGTACTTCTTCCTTTTCTGCTCCTAACAAAATTGCTGTACCATAAACAGCCAGCAGATTATAAGCATTGAAGTTCCCTACAAAATGGGTCCACACCTCTGTTCCATCAATACTTATCAGCATTCCATCGAAATGGCTTTCAATCATCTTTACCTTAAAATCGGCCATCGTCTTTCCTGCATAAGTGAGTTTTCGTGCAGCTGTATTTTGAAGCATAAAAAGCCCATTTTTGTCATCTATATTGGTGATGGCGAAAGCTTTCGACGAAAGCTGGTCAAAGAATTTTTTCTTGGCGTTGCGATATTCCGCAAATGTCTTATGATAATCAAGATGATCGTGTGTTAGATTGGTAAATACCCCGCCATCGAAATCGATTCCAGCAATCCGATCCTGGGCGATTGCATGAGAGCTTACTTCCATAAAACAGTACGAACAACCTGAAACCACCATTTCAGCCATTAACTTTTGAGTCTCCAAAGGATCAGGGGTTGTATGTGTTGCTGAAATCTTCAGATCGCCAATATAATTACAAACAGTTGATAACAAGCCAACTTTATGTCCAAGTTCCTTAAACAAGCGATATAGCAAGGTTGCCGTTGTTGTTTTACCGTTTGTACCAGTGATTCCGACAATTTTCATCAATGATGATGGATTACCGAAGAAATTTGAGGCAACCTTCCCCAATACCAAGGAGGAATTTGCCGCTTTTATCCATGTGATTTTTGCATCTGGATTCTCAGGTAGTTGCTCGCAAAGTACTGCGATTGCTCCATTTGCAATAGCAGTAGGGATAAAACGATGACCATCAACTTCGGTTCCCGAAATTGCAACAAAAAGAAATCCTTCGAGTACCTTTCTTGAATCAAAAGTAATTTCCTTTATTACACAATATTTGTCTCCAATTATAGTGACATCGGTAATTCCATTTAAAATCTCGGATAAAGTCTTCATTTTTTAACTTTAACTTAATTTGAGCACAATATTTTGCCCTCGTTGTATTTTTGAGCCCGCTTTAACTGATTGTGATTTAACCTTTCCACGACCATGTACCGAAACTTTCATTCCTGTGTTTTCGAGAAGAAAAACAGCATCTGTTGCCCCCATTCCCCTAACATTCGGTACAGTCCCTTTTTCAACTTCACGATTTGTAAGTGCGAGACCATCTTCGTCAGGTTTAGCTTCTACCCAATCAGATTTTGTAAATGCGAATCCATTGAGGATATCCAGTTCATTTAGCACACTTGCAATGTCTTTCTTTCGACCCGCTGTAACCCCTGGAATATCGTTTTCAATTTTTGTAACGGGTAACTTCACATTTTCATCGAGTCCTAATTGATAGGCATATACGTAGTCAGAAATTTGTCTGAATACAGGGCCAGCAACAGAACCTCCATAATAATTTCCTCCTTTGGGATCATTAATCACCACTATGCAAGAATATCTTGGATCATCGGCTGGAAAATATCCCACGAATGAAGATTGGTATATTTTCTGCCCACTATGGCTATAACCCTCTTTATTATTAGCGACCAAAGATGTTCCAGTTTTGCCAGCAATTTTATAGAACTTGGTTCGTAAAGCTTTAGCTGTTCCATTGTTTACAACACCTTCAAGCATTGCATGTGCCATACGTAAGGTCTTTGCTGAACAGATCGACCATATCAATTTTTCGGTACCAATTTTCTCACGAATAGTCCCGTTCTCTGTAATGCCTTTTACGAGACGAGGTTTCATCATCGTTCCACCATTGGCAACAGCATTGTAAAAGGTAAGCGTTTGCATAGGTGTAACTTTTAGTTCATATCCGAAAGACAACCAAGCTAACGAAACGCCTGACCATAATTTGTCACCCGGTTTTCGAATATAAGGTTTAGCTTCGCCTTGAATTCCAAGATTGAGCTCTTCAAGCATGCCAAGTTTCTCGATCCTTTTGACAAAGTCTTTCGCATTTCCGTCATAGCTTTGAGTTATCAATTTGGCAAGACCTACATTTGATGATAATTCAAAGGCACGCTTGGCGGTTATCTTGCCATGTCCGGGTCCTCCTTGTTTATATTCACTATCTTTGATCTCTTCACCTTTGTATTTCCATATTCCTGTTCCTGTATCAACTATCGTGGAAGTATCTATTTTCCCATCGTCGAATGCAGCCATTAAAGAGGCCAATTTAAAAGTTGATCCAGGTTCGGAACAACCGGCATTCCCGATTGCATAATTCTGATAACCACCCATTAGCACACCACTACTGTTTCGCCCAAAATTTGCAATAGCCTTGATATCACCTGTTTTAACCTCCATCAGAATAGCCGTGCCATATGCAGCATTAGTCTTCTCCATTTGAAGTTTGAGAGAATAGGTAACCTGATCCTGCATTTTGACATCAAGGGTTGTTATGATATTCTTACCATCTTGCGGATCATCCTTGCTGATAATAAACCATCGTCCCGACATATTTTGCTTTACGGCCACACCATCTTCGCCCTTCAACTCCTTCTCAAATGATTTTTCAAGACCAAATGCACCTGCATTTCCGGTAGAACCTTCAGTCTCACTTTTAGTAAGTTTTCCCAATGTTCTCATCGCAAGATTACCCGAAGGATATACCCGTTCGTCTTCTTGTTCGGGCATGAGTCCTCCTTTGTTCCTCCCTCTCCGAAGAATTGGAAATTTCTTAATCTCCTGCAATTCAGCATAGGAGACTTTATGTGGGGTAATCAGAAAATAATGTTTTTGCTCTGCATAAGCTCTTCTTAACTCTGCCCTGTAAGTTTTGGCCGATTTGTCCCTTAAAAATCGGGAAAGACAATATGCAAGTGAGTCAACCTCGTTATAAAAGATTTTGGCTAATCCTGGAGCTCCAAGATCCATTCGCAATTCGTAATAAGGAACGGAGGTTGCCAACGGACTTCCGTCTGCCGCACAGATATCGCCACGTCTCGCTGCCAGGGCAAACTCCTTGATATCTAATTTTTGTGCTTCTCTGTCCCATCTTGGCAAATGCTGAATAATCAACACACGCACAATAATATAGATGCAGAAGAGCACAATGATGGCATACACCAATCCAAAACGTGTCAATATTGCTTTTCTGATCTCCATTCTATTTTTTATCTACATATATTTTTCGTGGAGGCTCTTTCGATGTCTCCAGATCCAAACCACTTTTTTTAACCCGATCAATTATTACTGAGTTACGACCAAGTTTTACTACTTCCGCAGCGATTGAAATCGATTTCGATCTCAGGTCAATGAGACTATCTTCCAGTGCCGTCATATCTCGAATAACCTTCTCCGACTTGTATCGCACTGAAATATTAGCCAATAACATCAGGAAAATCATGAACATTAACAATCTGTTCCGACGAAACAATTCGCTGTCGAAGAATTTGCCATTAAGTACTTCCCTGATTGTGACCTTTTTTTTTCTTTTCGCTGCAACCATCATTTTTTTTCTGCAATTCTTAATTTACCACTCCTCGCCCTTGGGTTTAAAGCTATTTCGTTTTCACCCGGCGTAATAATCTTCCGGTTGATCAATTCAAATGGTGAAGTGCGGTTGCCAAAAAAATCGTTTTCCTGCACCCCGTCGATTCTACCGGAACGCATAAAGTTTTTTACAATCCTGTCTTCAAGTGAATGATACGAAAGCACGACCAATCGCCCCCCCGGTTTTAACAGATCGGTTGTACTTTCAAGAAAATCACTTAGTACCCCTATTTCGTTGTTGACCTCAATTCTTAAAGACTGAAAAACCATTGCGAGGTATTTCTTTTCGATTTTGGCTGGAACACATGGCGCGATTACTTTTAAAAACTGACTGGTCGAAGTGATTGGTTCGTTCGATCGGGCCGCTGTAATCAGTGAAACCAAGTGTCTCCAGTTTTTAATCTCACCATATTCCTGAAATATGGTCCAAAGCTGAGCCTCATCGTATTCGTTAATGACCTTTGCTGCATTGAGCGTAGCCGACTGATTCATGCGCATATCGAGATTTCCTTCGAAACGGAATGAAAATCCGCGGTCGGGAACATCAAAATCGTGTGATGAAACACCAAGATCTGCAAGTATTCCATCCACTTTATCGATTTGATAATATCGCAGAAAATGTCTGATATATTTGAAATTGTGACGAACAAATATCAGACGATTATCTTTGATAATATTATCTTTGACATCAATGTCCTGATCGAATGCAATCAGTTTTCCATCTCCCAATTTTTCAAGGATCTTCGTTGAATGTCCACCTCCGCCGTAAGTCACATCGACATAGGTACCACCTGGTTGAATGTTCAACCCTTCAATACTCTCTTCAAGCAATACTGGAATATGATATACGTCCATGTAATCAATGTTTTAGACATTAAAAGCTTTCCATCGGACCACCAAGCAATTCTTTGTATAATCTTGCATAGTCTTCATCACTTAGCCGTGAGGCCTGATGGCGAGAAGGTTCCCATAACCTCATTCTGGAGCCCTGTCCTGTAAAGACAGCCTCTTTAGTGATTCCGGCATATTCAAGCATTTCATCAGGAATATTTAACCTCCCGTTTTCAGCCATATTTACTTTGACGATCTCCTCGTAATAGCGTGAGAGCATTTTGCTTTGAATGTGATCGTCAGGATTCAGTTTGTGGCGTAATTTGTCAACTTTTGCCAGCCAGGTTGAATGGGGATATATGTTCAGACACTTGTCGTAGACATCTTTTTCAACCACAAACAATAACTCCAGCGCATCCCCCATCTCCCTTTTAAATGGAGAGGGCAACACTACGCGGCCTTTACCGTCCAGAGTTACAGGATATATGTTCGAAAAAGAAACCATCTGAATATAGCTTACCAATTGTATGTAAAAATAGTAGTTTTACACATCATGACAAAACATGACACTTTATTCCACCAACAACTTCTCAACATTTTGTTGATAAATTGCAAATTTTCTGTTGATAACTGTTGGATTTATGTTGATAACCTAATCAAAAACTCGAATTGATGATTTGAATTAGCCAATAGATAAAAGGTTTCATAAAAATATAGAAATATTTTCATCCCATAATGCAATTGTAAATAAAAATTTAGGGATACACGATATAACGTAGGATTTACTTTCGAGTATTAGGAATCTTCAAGACTTCTGCCAGAAATCAAATATTAAAATCAAAAATGGCCAAACTTCGCAACTATCATCCTTAGAGCTATCGATCTGTTAATTAACGGACAATAGACTTAAATAAATGTCATGATAGAATGTCACATTTCAACTTCCTATTAATTTTTCCGTACCATCATTTTAGTTTAAGTATGATTTGTGTAATGTATGTGTAATCTTTCTGTATTAAATAATACAGAAAAATTACACATACATTACACAAACATTACAGATACTACGAAGTAAAAGGTGCGAAAATATTCTTTTAGCAGTGTGAAAATGAATAATGGGTTATAAATAAAGTGACTTTTATTGCAATCAATAGCTTTTGTGGATGAAAATGAGCCATCTTTTTTTTCTCATTACTTAATTCTTAAGTCGATATGAAAATTTCTTCGTACTTTTCTATTTAGAACCTTTTTTTATTTTACTTTGGAGAAAAATAAAACCGGAATAACAGAAATGGAAAGCGAAAGGGTTGCATCTGCTCTAAAACCAATTGTTTTAAGAGAATTGATTGCGGAAAAAAATTCGAAGTTGGCAGCCAGAATACCTGGTTTTGTTTATGCACTTATAAACCGGTTGCTTCACATCAGGGAGATCAACGAAATCATCAAAAAATACGGGCATCTGAAGGGTGTCCCTTTTATAGAAGCTGTTCTTCAATACTTTGATGTGAAATTGAAACTTAATGGAGAGAAAAATCTGCCGGTTTCGGGACAATATATCTTTGCATCAAACCATCCATTGGGCGGTTTCGATGGCCTGATGCTAATTAAAGCGGTATCCGATCAAATGGGAAAATCGTTGTTCCTGGTAAGAGATGAACTAACTAAAATACCACCTCTTGCTGAACTTTTTATCCCGATCAATAAATTCGGAGACCAGCGAAGATCCGCAAGTTTGATCAATGAGGCTTATGAGTCAGAAAGTCAAATTCTTATATTTCCTGCAGGATTAGCCTCACGCAAAATCAAAGGTAAAATTGTTGATTTATCATGGCAAAAACACTTTATTCAGAAATCAGTAGAACATCACCGTGATGTTATTCCTGTCTATATCAATGGGAAAAATTCCTGGTTCTTCTATTGGTTGGCCAATTTCCGCAAAAAGATTGGGATCCGAATTAACATCGAAATGTTCCTCCTGTCCGACGAATTATTCAAGAACAGGGGTAAAACTTTTGTGATTAGTTTTGGAAAACCGATACCCTGGAGCCGTTTCGATCACACAAAATCGCAAGTTGAGTGGGCGGGCATAGTGAAGAGCATTGTCTATGAGCTGTCTAACTATTCGAATAAATAACATTTCAGAGAATAATCGTAGTTAATTATTGTTATTTTTGAAGAATCAATTCAATTGTTTGAAAAATGAAGGAAATTATTCCTCCCGTGTCAAGGGAACTGATCGAAGCAGAACTTACCGCAGATAAATTTCACCGGAAAACGAATAAAGCCGAAAACGAAATATATATTCTTACCTACCATGATTCACCTAATATTATGCGTGAAATCGGGCGATTAAGGGAATTGACTTTTCGGTCAGCAGGTGGTGGAATCGGCGAAGAAGTAGATATCGATGAATTTGACACAAGAGTAGAACGTCCTTATAAACAGTTGATTGTATGGGATCCAAGCCGTCGCGAGATTCTGGGTGGCTATAGATACATACATTGTGCGGGTCTTCCGCGCGACGAAAATGGGGAAGTCAAATTAGCAACCACCCATCATTTCAAATTTTCGAATGAGTTTATTGAAGAGTACCTTCCCTATGTAATCGAGTTAGGTCGTTCTTTTGTGCAGCCTGATTATCAATCAAGTAAGGCTGGTGCTAAGGCACTTTTTGCGCTCGATAATCTTTGGGACGGACTTGGTGCCCTAATGATTGATTATCCGGATATCAGATACTTTTTTGGGAAAGTGACAATGTACCCCCAATACAATCAAAGTGCACGAAATCTGCTCCTTCATTTTTTCGAAACCTACTTTCCAGATCCCGATAAGTTGGTACGTCCTAAAAAGCCTATGCCCTACACTGCAGATACAGCTCGAATGGATGAATTATTTGCCGATAAAAGTTATGATGAGGCATACAAAATTCTTTCAGCCGAGGTTCGTAAATATGGTGAAAATATCCCGCCGCTTATCAATGCATATATGAGTCTGACACCATCGATGCGTACATTCGGAACTGTGATCAGTGATGAATTTGGGGATGTTGAAGAAACGGGTATCTTACTCGATATAGATGACATGTATGATTCAAAAATCGACCGTCACGTAGGAACATATCTCGAAGAGCTTGCGGATAAACAAGAAAATCCAAAAGTAAGATTTCAATAATAAACGGAAAAATATTATAAAAAAGGTAGAGACCCAATTATTTACGTCTCTACCTTTGTTTACCTTTTAATACGCCCTTCCTTTTATTCCTTCAATGAAATTTATAAACGAAGTATTTACTACTTTATTTCCTCCAGGAGTAGGATAATCCCCGGTAAAATACCAGTCGCCCAAATCATTTGGGCATGCAATATGAAGATTATCAACAGTCTGATATACAATTTCAACTTCTGCTTTGCAATCGTCGGGTTTGAGTAGAACTGCAATTTTTGCAGAAATCTGGTCATCACTGAAAGGTTTGTAAATTTCCTTCACATAATTTACCATCTCTTCTTTTGGCAAATGCTGCTGATCCTTACATTTTCTATAAACCTCGTCAATAATTTTCGAAAGTTTGGTCTCTTTCAGCAGAGCAATTGCAGCTTCGAAAGCCACAAACTTCCCAAGTATCGCCATATCGATCCCATAACAATCGGGATATCGAATTTGTGGAGCAGATGAAATGATTATTATCTTCTTCGGTTTTAGGCGGTCGAGTATTTTGAGAATACTCATTTTTAGTGTTGTGCCACGTACAATTGAGTCGTCGATCACAACAAGTGTATCAGTATAATTCTCAACAATTCCGTATGTTACATCGTAAACATGTGCAACAAGGTCATCGCGACTTGTATCGTCCGCAATAAATGTTCTCATTTTCACATCCTTAACGGCAATTTTCTCCATACGGGGTTGCCTCGAAATGATCTCTTCAATATCCGCGTCGCTAATTGTTGTACCCAAAGCACGGATCTGCTCTTTTTTCCAATTGATCAATGCAGCTCTAATCCCTTCCATCATTCCATAGAAAGCAGTTTCAGCGGTGTTTGGAATATATGAGAAAACGGTATTTTTAAGATCGTGATTTACTTTCTCAAGAATAATTGGTGCCAAAAGAAATCCCAGTTTTTTACGTTCGATATATATATCACGATCTGAACCTCGTGAAAAATAAATCCGTTCGAACGAACATGATTTGCGGGTCTGTGGAATTCGTACAAGTTCATGTTTTACAGTACCATCCGCCTTAATGACTAAGGCATTGCCTGGCTCAATTTCGCTGACCTGATTCCATCCAACATTCATTACAGTTTGAATAACAGGACGTTCGGAGGCAACCACAACAATTTCATCATCTGCATAATAAAAAGCAGGACGAATGCCCCACGGATCGCGCACAACGAAAGCATCGCCATGTCCAATTATTCCACCAATCGTATATCCACCATCCCAGTCGCGGCTTGCACGTTCAAGAATTTTACGGACATCCAATTTTTCCTCAATCAGTCCTGAAATATCTTTATTCTTTCGTCCTTCATTTTTGTATTGCCTGAAAAGCAACTCATTCTCTTCATCAATAAAATGGCCGATTTTCTCAAGAATTGTGACAGTATCAGTAAATCCCTTGGGGTGTTGCCCTAATCCCACAAGCAAGTCGAATAATTCGTCGACATTGGTCAAATTGAAATTTCCCGCAAGCACAAGGCTACGTGAGCGCCAGTTATTCTGCCGCATCACAGGATGCGTATATTCGACGCTATTGCGACCAAAAGTTCCGTACCTTAAATGACCCAGATAAACCTCTCCGGCAAAGGGGAGATTTTCTTTCGCCCACACCGGATCGTGATAACTCTGAGGAAAATTGACAGCAGCATGGTTAAACTCTTTGTATATTTTTCCGAAAACATCTTTGATCGGATTGGGATCAACAGATCTATGGCGAAAAATGTACTCCTGTCCAGGTGAGACATTCAACTTGACACCTACAGCCCCCGCACCATCCTGACCGCGATTATGCTGCTTCTCCATCAAAAGATAAAGCTTGTTTACGCCATATTGCCAAGTACCATATTTTAAGCGGTAGTATTCCAACGGTTTAAGTAATCTTATCAGGGCAATTCCACATTCGTGTTTAATTTCTTCGCTCATCCTTAAATTATCCTGATTTAATTGATTGTTGTATTATTTACAAGTTCCGGAAATGCTATCTCGTCGGCTACTATAAAAGCATTTGGATATTGATTTAAGAGTGCCTTTCGCATTTTTAATGCTTCACTTTTTGTTCTGAAATTTCCAACCCTTACTATGAAATCAGGTGATTTGAAAAGGAGATACGTTTTAACATCGGGGTTGGATGAGAGAAAATCGGTTTTAATTTTGATGGCTTCAGTGTGCGCCTTTTCTCCGGAACCAAAGTAAATTTGAAGCCTGAAACCACCCATAGTCCCATTTTTCTTATTCTGCTCTGTCTCTTGTTTGAGCAATTCAATTATTTTTGGATCGGTCTGAATATTTAATTTATCCCAAATCATTAACGAATCTCCAGAATTTCGCTGATAGAATTGGGTTACCGATTCGCGGGTTGCAGAAAACCCTGTGATAAATGCCAGTACAAAAAGCAGGATGATCGATCGTTTCATTTTTCCTGTATTTTTATTGATCTGCAAATATACGCAAATTCAAATGGCTTGAAAACAATGTCGCGGCAGCTGTGTTAATTGTATATTAACATTAGTATTAAGCTGTATCAAAACAATATACCATCTTTTCTTTACCTTTAAATTTCATTGGCATCAGGATATTTTAAATTGCTCTTTTCTTCCTAATTGCTGAAATGGTAATAACTTTGCCCAATTAATTTTTTAAGATCAAAATATTAATGAACGATAAGAAACTATATATAGAAACCTATGGCTGCCAGATGAATGTAGCAGACAGCGAAGTAGTTGCAGCGGTTATGGGTGAGCGTGGGTACACGTTAACAGATCAATACAACGATGCGGATACCATTTTAATCAATACTTGCTCCATTCGTGATAATGCCGAACAACGCATTTGGGGAAGGCTTGATTTGTTTAAAAGCATCAAAAAGAAACGTCCGGGATTGCTTATTGGATTGATTGGTTGCATGGCAGAACGAATCGGGGATGAACTTCTAATAAAAAAGTCAGTTGATTTAGTGGCAGGGCCTGATGCCTATCGTGATCTCCCATTTTTAATTGATAAGGCGCAATCTGGCGAAGCCGCCATTAATACGGAACTTACCATTGATGAGACATATGATTCAATTATTCCAAAACGAATCGGTGAAGGAAAGATTTCAGGTTATGTCTCTATAACACGTGGTTGCAATAATTTTTGCACATATTGCATCGTCCCTTATACGCGTGGCCGAGAACGGAGCCGTGACCCCAAAGATCTGATCAACGAAGTGAATGACCTTCTAAAATCAGGATATAAAGAGGTAACATTACTTGGTCAAAATGTCAACTCATTCAAATGGCAGCCCGAAGGTGAAAAGAAACCAGTCAGATTCCCTGACTTAATTGAGATGGTTGCCGCTATTTCTCCTGAATTGCGCGTCCGGTTTACTACGTCGCACCCTAAAGATTTATCCGACAAATTGCTGAAAACAATGGCGAAATATCCAAATATCTGTCGCCATATACATCTTCCGGTTCAATCCGGAAGTAGCGTTGTCCTAAAAAAGATGAACCGTAAATACGATCGCGAATGGTATCTCGACCGCATCAGGGCAATCAGGGAAATAATTCCAGGATGTGGCATTACAAGCGATGTATTTTGTGGTTTTTGCACTGAATCGGAAGAAGATCATCTTCAAACACTATCACTTATGGAGCAGGTTCAGTTTGACACTTCGTTTATGTATAAATTTTCTATGCGTCCGGGAACATATGCTCATTCTCACTTCGAGGACGATGTTCCGGAAGAAATCAAAGCAAGCAGGCTTGAAGAGATAATTGCCCTTCAAAGTAAAATTTCGATCGAAAGTAACCGTCGTGATATCGGAAAAACATTTGAGGTGTTAGCGGAAGCTGTGTCCAAGAAGAAAAAAAGTGAGTTTTCAGGAAGGACGTCGCAAAACAAACTTGTAGTATTTCCGAATAAAGATCTTCAGTTCGGTGATTATGTGAAGGTTATTATAAGAGATTGTACGCAGACAACACTTATCGCTGATGTAATTGAGCGGATTGATTGTCCGCAAGAATAAAAAGGCTTTAGGCTTTAAGGCTGAAGGCTTTAGGAAAAATAAATTGGGTAATAGGCTAATGGTTTTATTTTCTACAGTCCAAACCGCTTCAGCCGAATTTGCTCCTAAAATATTTGAATCTAATTAATGTAATATATGTCTATTTATGAGTGATTTAATAAATGATTTTCGTGCTTACCGAGAGAAGATGAACGAAAAGATTCTGGCTTCCGACAACAAGGTCATGAAACGGATTTACAATATTGATACGAATACTTATATGGATGGTGCGCTTACATCCAAAACAAAAGAGATGCTCGGATTGGTCAGTTCGATGGTACTCCGGTGTGATGACTGCGTAAAATACCATCTCGAAAAATGTTGTGAGCTTGGAGTGAAAACAGATGAACTTTTCGAGATTTTTTCGGTTGCCAACCTTGTTGGGGGCACAATAGTGATTCCGCATACACGTCGGGCTCTCGAATACTGGGAAGCACTTCTTGAGCAAAAAAACAAAATGGATATTGCGTAAATTTGTATTTGTTATTTATGCTTCTCCAAATATCTTTTAACGATACATTTCTTGAATTCACTAAAGATGGCATCTAAAAAAATCATTGAACTGTTGGCTCCTGCAAAAAATTTGATTTGTGGTCAGGCTGCAATATCGCATGGAGCAGATGCCATATACATTGGTGGTCCAAAATTTGGGGCACGTGAAGATGCCGGCAACTCTTTACAGGACATCGAAAAATTGATTACTGAGGCACAGGTTTTCGGGGTTAAAGTGTATGTTGCCTTGAATACAATATTATTCGACAGCGAATTAGAAGACGCTATGCAGCAAATAAAGAATTTGTACGAAATTGGAGTGGATGCATTGATCATTCAGGACATGGGAATTCTTGAAATGGACCTGCCACCGATTCCGTTACATGCAAGTACCCAGCTTCACAACTACCTACCCGCGCAAATTAAATTTTTGGAAGCTGTTCATTTTAAACGTGCGGTACTTGCCCGAGAACTTAGTATTGATCAAGTTCGCGATATCCGAAGCCAAACCTCGATCGAGCTTGAAGCTTTTATTCATGGATCGCTTTGTGTCAGTTTCAGCGGACGTTGCTACCTGAGCCATGCGATAGGTGGGAGGAGTGCCAACCGTGGAGCTTGTGCTCAACCATGCAGGAAACGATATACGATGTATGATGCTGACAGAAATATAATTACATCCGATCAGCATCTTTTGTCATTGAAAGATCTGAATCATTCGGACTCGATTAAAGAACTTGCAGAAGCAGGAATTCAATCGTTTAAAATAGAAGGACGTTTAAAAGATGTTGACTATGTAAAAAATATAACAGCCTTTTACCGAAAAAAAATGGACACATTCCTTGAGGACCAGTCTGAATTCAAGGCGGCATCGGCAGGAAAAAGTTATATTAGTTTTGAGGCAAATCCAAAGAAATCATTCAATCGTGGCGCGACAGACTATTTCTTGCATGGTAGATCAAAGGAGATTGTATCCTTCGAATCACCTAAGTTTTTGGGTGAAACCGTTGGAGAAGTGACCCAGGTGACCACTAAATATTTTGAAATCGAATCATCTGTTGAAATTGCCAACAATGATGGTCTTGTATTTATTTCCACTAAAGGAGAAAGTATTGGCATTAAGGTAAATGTAGTAGAAAGAAGTCGAATTTACCCTGATAAAATGAATGGCATCTTTCCGGGGGCTAAAGTTTATCGAAACTACGATCATCTTTTTCAACAACAACTCAAAGCAGATCTTACTGTAAGAAAGATCTCCGTAGAAATTGAAATTGGCGAATCGGACGATGGTTTTGAATTGACCGCACGAGATGAGTCAGGGATTATTGAAACATTAGAGTCGTATCTTCCCAAAAACCCTGCACGGGACACTCAAAAATCAAAAGAGACTATTATATATCAATTGTCGAAATCGGGAGACACACAATTTTTTATTTCAAGTGTCGAAACGAATGGAACTGAAAAATTCTTTTTCCAGGCTTCAGTTCTGAATGCAATGCGTCGCGAGCTGCTTGACAGGATCACACAAGCCAGGCAGAAAAAAACAAAGATTACAATTATAAATGAACCAAACACCTTTCCATACCCAGACAAAGTAATAGGCTACGAAGGGAATATCAGCAATCAGCTTGCAAGACAATTTTATATACGTCATGGAGTCGAAAATCCTGCTATGGCATTTGAAAAACAGCCGGATCCTCATGGCAAAACGGTGATGACAACGAAACATTGTTTGAAATTTCAGATGGGATTCTGTCCGAAATTTGGCGGCCAAAAACCTTTAAATTTCAATGAGCCATTTTCACTGAACGACGGAATAAATGAACTGCGACTTGATTTTGACTGTCTTAAGTGCATAATGAAGGTGATTTACTGACATGAACTTAAAACTAATCAAAATGATCGCCGAAGGAGAGCATCAACGGCAGGATTTTAAATATTGCATTAACGATTCGAGGAAAATCGCACGATCAATGGTAGCATTTGCCAATACAGATGGTGGTCGTTTATTACTCGGAATAAGGGATAACGGTTCAGTTGCGGGAATCCAATCTGATGAAGAATTTTATATGGCCGAGGCAGCTGCTAAACTCTATAGCAAACCACCTATCAATTTTCAAACGATTCAATGGATGATTGAGGGAAAGTCGGTCCTGGAAATCAATATTCAAAAAAGTGATAAGATCCCATACCTTGCACAAAATGAAGATGGTAAATGGCTGGTATACATTCGAAAAGACGATCAGAATATTGTTGCGCCCGCTATTCTTCTTAAAGTTTGGGATCAGCAGAAAAGTCAACAGGGTGTTCATATCAGGTTTTCGAATGAAGAGAAACGAATCCTTTCGCTACTTGAAACAAACCAAAATATATCGCTTAATCAATTCTCCCGTCAGTCCAACCTTCCGCGTTGGGAAAGTGAAAAAATAATTGTTAAATTGATCGTGATCGGTGTTGTAGGTATGGATATCAGCGTAAGCGGAACACGCTTTTATCTTCGTGATGATTTCGATTTAAAGTCATCCTGAATTATCTTTTTTATGTATTGAAAACATTGGGAACTTAAAACAACCCATTATTTTACCGGACAAAATTCAGACCTATAATATTTCTATATTTGCAAAACTTCATACCCTCATATTGTTTTGAACTGAAGTAATATTTATTGAGACTATATAGAACTACAAGTTAATCATATCATGGAGATTTTTTTTACTGCCGAAGCCTGGATAGCTCTGCTCACGTTGACATTTCTTGAAATTGTTTTGGGAGTTGATAATGTCATCTTTATCTCAATAGTCACTAACAAGCTTCCAGCAAATACGCAGCAATATGCCCGTCGCTTAGGACTTAGTATTGCACTTATATTCAGGATATTTCTTTTAACAATTATCTCATGGTTGACCAAGAGTATGACTGAACCACTTTTTACAGTATTCAATCTGGGGTTTAGCATTCGCGAACTGATTCTAATGACAGGTGGTCTGTTTTTACTGGCAAAAAGCACATCCGAGATTCACTCTAAAATGGAAAATCTGCACGAAGGAGGTCAGTCGGGGGGTGGTGCAGTATTATCGAAGGTAATCATTCAGATCATCATGCTTGATATTGTATTTTCCTTCGATTCAATCTTAACAGCTGTCGGATTAACAAATCATCTTTCAATTATGATTCTCGCAGTGATTATCTCATTGTTTATCATGATTTTCTTTGCCGACAAAATCAGCAAATTTATTGCCACACATCCTACACTCGAAATACTGGCGCTTTCATTTCTGATTCTGATCGGCTTTATGCTCGTATTGGAAGGTGTTCATGTAGAGGTCCCAAAAGGCTATATTTATTTTGCTGTATTTTTCTCACTTCTTGTCGAAATGGTCAACATGCGCATACAGAAAAAGCATCGACCGATCGTACTGCGCCCAGGTATTGAAGCCGGATTAATAGACCAGCCACAGAAAAAAGTTACTTCTGAATCTTAAATAACATTTTATATCGGAAGAGTTGAGTCTCGTAAATATGGGTAGATATTAGATTTGTGGTTAACTAATTGTTAATTATGAACTATTGCATTTTAACTTCCTAATCCCTCGGTGATACCATCTCTATATTTTAAGTAATCTTTGTGTAAGCTTGCTATAATCTTTCTGTATTATTTATTACAGCAACATTACACAAACTTTACAGAAATATTACACAAACCACGGTATTGTTAGTGTAAAAGCATATTTTAAACAATGGATGAATCCCACTCTGGGCTGCACGAGATGTAAAATTCGTAACTTCTTTTTTCACTTTGCCGATCGATTTTGCGTTCGAGAATGCAACATCTTTCTAATACTAATTATTTGAGCATTTAATTACAATGAAAACCCTAATCATTTAATTCCGCCTTTCTGATAATTCATGTGTATATAATTTACGCTTGTGCTATAATTCAATAGTTTAACAAACAGGCAAAGAGAGTAAATTTTCATGCTCGTACTTCCTCTTGGATTAGTATTGCCAAGATTTGTGACATCGGTTTGTGCTTGTCCTGTTTTTTAAATCAATTTCATCTACGTGATTCCGGCTTTACGGATACACAGTAATATATCGACTTTGTAGTTTTCTTATGATACTGGTATCAAATCTGTTTGTTTGATTTCAAGACCAAGCTCTTTCAATCGATTCAACAGATTGTTCACTTGTTTCTTCTTCCTTTTTGGGTTATCAATCAATATTGGATCTTTGTAAGCCTCTTTGTCCTTAATGATATGGTATGAAGCAATGATAATTTTGTGCCCTATGGCAACAATCGCTTTCTTTTTACCACGTCTGGGTACCAGATTTTGATATTTCCATTTCAGATATCCGTCTTTCTTTTTGATTACCCCCCATGCACTTTCGACTAAGGTAGATTGCAGGTTTTTGTTTCAGTGGATGATGGTTGTACTTTTTTTTACCTCCACTCTCATTATTTCCGGGGCTCATTCCTGCTCAATTGCTTAGATGCTGCTCGCTGGAAAACTGTTTCATATCTGCCCCAATCTCGCTGATAATGCTCACTGCACTATCATAAGCTACTCCAGGTATGGTTTGAAGCAATTCAATTTCAACCGAATACTGCTTGGCAAGCTCATCAATTTGTTTTTCAATCTTTGCAATAAGCTTTTCTTTATCTGTAAGGCTTTCTTTGATCACTTGTAGCATAAACTGATGATGAGCAGTAAGACGGCCTTGCAATGCCATTCGAAACTCAGTTTTACTGACTTTTATCTTACCGTGGTAATGTTCCATCAGTTGGTCTACCTTAGTCTTTCCGGCAATCAAATCATCGATGATCCTGCTTCCAACCGCTCCGTCAACATTGGTAAGTACGCTGCTCAATTTAATATTGGAATCTTCCAATATCCGGATGATCCGGTTTTTCTCGCTCGATGCTTGTGCAACAATCTTTTTCTTGTAACGGACCAAATCTCGCAAATCCCTGATTTCAACCGGTGGTATAAAACTAGCCTTCAATAGTCCGCTCAGCAACAATTTACTGAGCCATTGGCTATCTTTCTTATCCGTCTTGTGACCTGGTACGTTGCGAACATGCCGTGCATTGACCAGAATGATCTCAAAATTACCCTCTTCCAAAATGTTGAAAACCGGCTTCCAATAAACGCCTGTGCTTTCCATAGCAATGTGGGTGACTCCTTCTAATTTGCACCACTCTCTCAACTCTGTCAAAGAACTTGTATAGGAGCGAAACTCCTTAGCCTTGTATTCCTTTTCGCTTTTGCGAATCGTGGCTACAATAATGTCTTTATGAACATCTATCCCGCAGCCAACCTGGACAACCTGATCAAATATTACCTTTTCCATAAAAACGTGTTTTTACGCAAAGGTCGATATTCATTTCGGTTTGTGTGATAATTTTTTTATCTCGTGGGGATTTCATCTGAAACAAAAAAACAAATTTACCCTTTTCCCAATTCTGATCTTATTGCTAATTATTCGATCAGCAATCTCGATATCTAAAGGATTTAGCTAAACCTATAAAAAACCATCATTAGCATGTATTAAAATAATGTGTAACTGACAGAAAAAACCAAATTTTACTAAACGAATTTCTTTCTGAATTCCAATCACTGTATCTATTATTTAGTAAACAAATTAGTTCATGTTCTGAAAAACCAAATTCTATCAATTCGATATTGGTGAGTTTTATCGAATTCTTGATGAAGTAAATTAAACACATGATTAATA
>Ga0118677_10003359_pt1 | contig 30411 bp, 20 predicted proteins | sample AliMusrvi5mmetaG_FD_86154 | JGI IMG/M metagenome (GOLD analysis project Ga0118677, IMG submission 86154) | reverse complement strand
GGACAAGGACAACGGCGAAGTCTGCATCTGGAGCATCCTTTGTAATAGGTGGTTTGGCGATTACCTATTTCGACAGAGTGTGCTCCATTTCTTCTTCTCATGCATAATCCGGGCTAGATCAGGAGAGAGTTTACATGGGCGGATCCACCGGAGTGCTCGCGAGGACGCTCGCGCGCCAGAGATGCCTGAACGGATACTCCTTTTCAATTGAACGGCATTGCCTGGGATGACCAGGCTGCCAATAGCAAATGAGCCGCCGGCATTTCACCGGCGGCTCATTACTTCAGCTACCTATTGGACGCAGTGTGGTTACGCGTGGGAGTCGACTACCCACCTCCGCCGGCACCGCCACCACGGTTGCCGCCACCGCCACGGTTGCCGCCGCCTTGGCCGCCACCACCGAAGCCGTTGCGTCCGCCTTGAACCGGCTGCAGCGACGTTGGCAGTGTTGCGCGCGCGATGATTTTACCGTCAGTGATAGAAACCGACAGCATCTCTTTACTGCGCATCAGATAGAGCGTGTTATCGATCAGCAGATAGCCGGGCGCGGCTTCCATGCGGAAGCCATTACCAGCATCGGTGGTGGCGGTCTTCATCACTGGACTGAGATCGGCGGTGGCTTCCACCTTGAAGGTATCCTGGTTGAGACGCGCAAAGTTGTCGCCGATCACCACGATAATGGAATCGCCGTTGGCAAACATAATCGCCGACGCGTTGCGTCGCATCAACTCGGCAAAATATTTCTGCCGGGCATCACGATCCGCATCGGCGGCGGGGGCTGCCGGCATGTCGCCGAACAGGGGAAATGTTTTTGTGGTGGCCATGGTTTTGAGATCGACTTTTGCCAGCACGCCGGCACGCAGCGCAAACAGGCCTTTCGTCGTATGCACGAGGACAGTGTTGCCGCCGCCCATCTGCGCCATTACCGCACCGGCGACGACCAGCAGCACGAGGCTGAGTAAGACAAAACGTTTCATAATCGATGTTCTCCTTCGAGAGTTGAGTGTTGTCCAGGAACCACTTCCTGGTATACGGACTTGATTACGCGATTACCGCGCTTTGGCTTGCAGCGCGTCAAAAGTGGTTTGTAGACGCGCATTCATCCGCTCAGCCATCGGACTATCCTTCGGTGGATTGAATGGATTGAAGTTTGCCGGCATTCCTCCGCCAAACATTCGACCTTGGCCTGGCGGCCTGCCGCCTGCTGGGGCAGGCTGTTCTCCGCCGGCCGGAGCCTGCTCACCGTGTTGTGATGAGCGTGGGGTGAATAGACCCGGGGTGGGCGTGGTCCCGCCGTTGCCGGCGCCACCAGGTCCTCCGCGTCCGCCACCCCCCTGCTGCCCACCACGACCACCACCGCCAAAGCGCGGCATGGCGGCGATGGCGTCTCGCTGTGCCGTTGTCAGCACGGCGTCCAGTTTGGTTTGCGCCTTTGCCGCCTCATCGGCGGTCAAGGTGGCCTGGCTCCGCAATGGCGTCATCACGGCGAGGATCGCTTTCGCCTGTGCGGACGAAAGGGGAGCCTTCCCGTCTTCGTCCAAACGTGCGATGTTGTGGAACGTGCGCATCAACGTGAAGCGCGCGTCACGCGGGCGATCGCCGCCGGGACGGCCCGGCATAGCGGTTTGTCCCCCGGGTGCGGCGGGTGACATCGCGGTCGCGCCTGGCGTCGGGAGATGCCCGGTGACAGTATGCTGCGCCGGCGCTTGCGCCGAGGGTCGCGACGAAAAAGTGGCGGCCGGTGGCGCGGGGTGATTCTGTTGATCGACCGTTCCCATCGTCGGTGCGGAAGCGACGGGAAATGGCGGCGGCGCCAGCGCCGTCGTCGTGGATGCTGTACGATCGGTGGTTTGTGCCTGCGTCGGCGCCGCCATCTTGACCAGTGCCATCACGCCGCATCCGACCAGCACGCCGGCGATAAAAATCAACACTGTTTTCTGCATCGTTCCCTCCTATCGCAACCGGCGTCATGCTCGCGGTCATCCGCCGTGTTGCTGCTGTTACCGGTCTCACTACTATCAGTATAAACGCTAATCCTGAAGAAATAGTGAAACCGGAAGGCAGGCGATCAACAAGTTTTCTCGCGCTAAATGTTTACCGATAGTGCGGTATTGGTGTCAGGTGTCAGACAAGTCGGACGGGTCGGACATACAGCCTAAGCCGCATAGCCTGACGAATGGCCTACCAATATCATTTTGACTGGAACTGGCAATGCTCTTTGACCACGAATGCCGCCATGGTGGGTTCACCCGGCATCGCTCTCCCCGGCCATACATGGCCGGGCTACCCAGCAGCGCCCCATACATGGGGCTGAGGGCGCGCGCGAGACTATCGGTTTTTCGATTTCTGTATCAGGTAAGTCGTATGCAAGCCGACGGTATCCAGCGTATCCCGGTAACTCCGCCACGCGGCGGGGACAGTTCCCTTACATTTCCGGTAACTCCGCCAGGTCTGGCGCGAGCGTCCTCGCGAGCACTCCGGTGGTTTCGATACGGCCATCCGTGGCCTACTCAACCACCGGAGTGCTCGCGAGGACGCTCGCGCGCCAGGGAGCCTGGCCGGTTTTGTCAAAGAGCATAAATCGGCCACGTGCCGGCGAGACCCGCTTTCACGAATGCTATGGCGGACAAGCGCCGGCGGTCCGACCGCGGGTTCTACACGCCTTCAATTCTTCGGTTGCACCTTCAGTCCCGGTACGATATCGCCGGGTTGAGACAATTTCAATTGTTCCTTGGCGGTAATGTCGGTAATGTTTTGATCGGTGTGCAGGATGTGCGGCGTGAGGAACACCATCAGTTCGCTCTTTTCGCGCGTTTTCGAACGTGTGCGGAACAGGTTGCCCAGCAGCGGGATTTTCGACAGCAACGGCGCATCCTGTTTCTCTCCATCCGAGTTTTCCTTGATAATACCGCCGATCACAATCGTCTGCCCATCGTTGACCATTACCGAGGTTTTGGCGTCGCGGTTGGCAATGAGGGGAGCATTGATCTGCTGATTCTGTCCGAGCACTTCATTGATGGTTTGCTCGACATCCAGTCCGATCAGATTGCTGATGGCGTGGACATGCGGCGTCACATTCAAAGTAATCGACACGTTGACATAGGCAACCGTCTGCAGGAGATTGCCGGCGTTGGTCGTCGAGTTGGAACTGACGTACGGCACGTCTTCGCCGATGCTGATCTTCGCCGCCACGTTGTCGGCGGTGGTGATCGTCGGGGTGGAATAAACCTTCACGTTCGATTGCGTGGTCAGCGAGAAGAGCAATGCTTGCAGGTTGCTGCTGATGACGCTGTATTGCAAACCTGCCGGTGGATTTTGGAGCAACTGCTGTTGTAACCCGAAGTTGGTACCGAAACTGTTAGCCGGCTTGGTGCCGTCCGGTGATGTCCCCCGGTTATACATCCACTCGATGCCGAATTTGGTGGCATCGGTCAGGGTGACATCGACAATGGCCACTTCGATAAAGACCTGATCGGTCCGTCGGTCGAGTTGATTGATCAGGCCTTCGATCATCGGAAATGCTTGCGGAGAGGCGGTGATCAGCAGCGAATTAGTCTTCGCTTCGCTGACCACGGTGATATTGCGCAGTGAAGCGATCGGATCGCCGGTCTGCGAGCTGGAGGCGATCATGCTGAAGAAGTTGTTGGTGGTGGTGCGCGGCATATTCCCGCTGAATAACTGCGTCAGCGTGGTGGCCAGCAAAGAAGCTTGCGCATACTTCAGCGGAAACGTTCTGGCGACGTCGCTCAAGGTGTTCGGCACGTCGATATCTTTGATCATCGCCTCGAACTGCTGCATATTCTGTTCCGTCGCCGTGACGACCACCGAATTGGTGCGCACGTCGGCGACGACCATATTGCGTTTTAGCCCGGCATAGGCTTTATCATCCATCTGCGCGGTTTGCCCGCCGCGCATGAAAAAGGGATTGGTGACGGCGGCGCCGCCTTGCGGTTGCTGGAACAGGTTGTTTAACTGTTGGGCCACCGTGGTCGCGTCGGCATTTTGAAGTCGGAAGACCTTGGCGCGCACCTCGGAGGTGGTATTGACATCCAGCTTCTTCACTAGATTGAGCACCAGCGCAATCTTCGGCTTCGAAGCGGAGATCAAGATGGCGTTGGTACGGTCGTCCGCCGCCAGGTGCAACTCTCCCTGTAAACTCAGCACCCCGTCATCCGTGCGGATGGCCGGTTGATTTCCCCCATTGTTGCCGGGGGCACCAGGACGTCCGCCTTGCTGGCCGCCTTGCTGCTGCTGTTGCGTATTGGTGGTCAGTCCGAACACCTGTGATACGGAGGCAATGATGTTGGCCGCGCTGGCGTATTTGCATGGATAGACTTCGACGTCCATGATGTCCGAGGTGTCTTTATCCAGCATATTGATGATTTCCACCACGCGCTTCACGTTCGCCTCGGTATCCGTCAATATCAACATGTTGGTGCTGGTTTCCGCCAGCAAATTGGCCTGATCATCCGGCACCAGCGCTTTGATCTCCTCTTTCAGCTTGGTGGCATTGATGAATTGCAGCGGAATAACCTGGGTGATGAAGGTATCGCTGGTACCGATTTCCGCCGCATTGGCACCCCGTTTCACCACCGGGCGTTCGGCGATGGCCCGCTTGAGCGACACCACGCGAATCACTTTGTCCTTCAGCGTGCCGACCATGGTGTAGCCGCGCACGCGCAACGCGGAATTGATCACGTCGTAGGCCAGCGTCAAGGAGACTTGCCGCATGCTGGTGATGGTCACCGTCCCCTTGATCTCGGCATCGACGACAATCGGTACGCCGCTGGCCAGACTGAGGAAGGAGAGCACGCTGGCGAGATCAGCCTTGGTGAAGGAGATCGAGACTTCCAGCGTATCCGGATTCGCCGGCAGCGCGGGCATGGTTTCCACGTTGGGCGTCGCTTGAAACGGCGCGCGTGATGGCGCAGCCGTTGTGGGCGAGGTCGTTGCCGCGGCAGGCGCCGTCGCCGGGGGCGTGGTAGACGTTCCCTGGCAAAACGCACCGGGGGCGGCAAACGCCGTCAATAGCAGCAACAGGCAACACGATGATAATTTCCGCATAAGCTTATCCTCCCGCAGGTTGTCGGCGCGAGCGTCTGTATTGACCCGGGTTTCCGCCATTTGGCATACCGGGTGGCATACCATTCGGCATACCACCCGGTGCACCACCCGCCGCTCCCCGCTCGGGCTGGTTGGTATTGGTGTTTCCCGCCGCATTCGCCGGTGGGGTTTCCTGGGGACGACTGGTCGCTTCTTCGGTTTTGTTGTCACCCAGGTTGAGCACGATCGTCTGTCCGTCCAGATCCAGCGTCACCGCCTGCTCGGTAATCTCTTTCAGTGTGAATCCGAACGCGCTGCCGCCTTTGCGGACATATTTCGCCACGTGATCTTCCACGCTTTCCAGCAGCGCATATTGCGTGCCCGCGATTATCACCAGGCCGGTAAAGGCGACCGCGGACGTGCTGGCATTGGCCGAATCGTGATGCATCGCAAACGGCGGCGGTTCGGCCACGCGCACCGGCTTCGATAGTATGGGCAGTCGAGCGGTTTTTACCGGCCCCGGTGCCGGCGGTGTGACGGCAAGCGAACGGAATAGGTCACGTTTTACAATGACCGCATAGTCCGCGTCCGTTGGTGCTGTTGCGACTGCCGGCGCCTTGTTCGGCGCGCCTACGATCGATGCATTCACCGGCGTGCTGCTGGGCAGGGCCGGCCGTCGCGGTGGCTGCGCAGCGGCGGTGAACCGCATCACCAGCATGACCATGCCGGCGACGGCGACGGCGAAGACACATAAACTCACGCCCAGCATCCGTGGTGTTACTGATGTCGAGCGTGATGGTTGCTGCGAGTTCATAGCTGCCCTCCCACCGGCTTGCCGGGCGCCGTTGGGGCGACCGACGGGCCTTCATCCGGCATCACGTAGGAGGAAAATGTCACCCCCACCAGCAACGGATCGCCGGGCAGTTTGCCGACATGAATGGTGAGTTGATCGATCGCCAGTAACGGAGTGGCCTGCTGCGCCTGCCGCAAGAAGGTTGTCAAGGTGGCCAGATGCATGTGCAGGGTCAGGTGCAGCGGAAATCGCGTCAATTGCTGGCTGGCCACTACCGGCGAAGGTTGGAAGGTATCGATCACCGCGCCGCAGCCGTTGGCGATGCCGGCAATCTGCGTCACCATCACCGGCAGTTGCTCGCTCCAACTCCACTCTTTCCCGCGCGGGGTGATACTGGCGATCAGTTGTCGGCGCATGGCCTGCGCCTTCGCCGCCTCCGCCGAGGTGCGTTGCGTGAGTTCCAGCGCGGCGCGTTGCGCGTCGATATCGTGCAGGATGGCGGTGGAGGCAACATATTGATAGACCAACGCGCCAGCCATCACGACTACCGCCAGCCCCAGGGTATAGACCAGCCATCGCATCAGTGTGGTCATCGGACGGCTCCTCCCGCACGCGGGGTTAGCCGCAAGGATTTACTCGCCCCTAGCGTCACATCATCACCGGCCCGTAACGTACAGGTAAGCTGGAAATCGTACCCATGCCCGTTTTTATCCTTGACCAGCGTTGCGGAATTCAGCATTACCTGGGTGAAAATCGCCGTGCGGTTGATCGCGCCCATTGCTTCGGCCAGTATCGCCTGTGAGTCAGCCCGCCCCTGCGCCACGACCATCTTTCCGCGCGTATAATTGAAATCGGAGAGCTGAACGCCCGGCGGCAACTCCGCGCTCAAGCGGCGCAAAATCTCCAACGGGCGGTTATCATTGCTGCGCAATGCCGCCACGGTTTGCCCGGCGGCGACGATTGACGGGCTCGGTGCGGGCGGAGCAGCGCGCCGGAGTTTTCGCACTTGTTGCTGCAGTTGACTCAACTTCTCGTTGCGTGTATGCAAGGTCTGTTGCATGTTCAACGTCGGGGGAATCAGCAGCAGCAACAGGCAGACCAAGCCGACCAGCGTCCAGGCCAGGGTGCGCTGTTGCTCACTGGCCTGCTGGAAATGTGATGGGAGCAGGTTGGGGGCGGAGTGGCGTTCCAGCACTGCGCGGGCCAGCCCGATCGCCGTGGCATACGCCGACCGCAGACCTGCCTCCGCGGGCAGCAACTGATGTGGATCGCTAAGCTGGGAGCAGGGATCGCCAATGGTGACCGGCAGTTCCACTGCTTGCGCGAGCGCGTTGCGAATGGCGTCCGTCACCATTCCCAGCAACAGCACGTGTTGCAAGGCTTCCTGCGCCACTATCCACGGGCGCAGTTCGCGCGCGATACGCGTCGCCCAGCCATCGAGCGCCGGATCGCCGGCCAGCACGCTGCGGCACGCCAGCAGGCGCTCACCATCATACAGGCACAGATCGCACCATTCGCGATCGACCAGCAGCAGCACAAAAGTACCTTCCGGTGGCGCGATGGCGCGTATCGCCGCCAACGGCGCGGGCAGCAGGGCTGAGGGCGTGCCGTTGGCGCCGGACTGGGTGATCCGCGCGAGTTGCTCGTCGATGAGCGTGCGGCGCGCACCGACGATCACCGCATGCTGTCGTTGCAAAGGTTCCGGCGCCAGCGTGAATCCCCACACTAAATCCTGCAACGGCAGCGGGAATTGGTGCTCGGCTTCAAAACGCACCACCTGGTTTAATTCCGCCGGATTGCCGGGAGGAAGACTGGTCGTTTTAAAGGCGCATCCGCGCGCCGGCAGCGAACCGGCCATCGGCACGCGCGCCTGACCGATCAGCGGGAGCGCATACGCCGGCGCCTCCGCGTTTTCCAACACTTCCGCCGCCGACCATTCCGCGACGCCGGTGATCTCATAACCGCTGCCGTGCGTGCGCAGTGTCACCACGCGCCACACGTCATCGCTGCAATCTATACCAATAGCCTGTCGGGTTCCGAACATCAAAACCTCTGCGAAAATAGCTTCCGCAACACATCGCGCTGCATAAAATTAGTCATCAGTTCAATCCGATGCCCATTGTCTCTTCCTGCATCATGAAGACACAATCGCGTTTTGCACGGTCTCATCGCCCGGAACGCCGGCGCTCCGACCATGGCTTAATGATTCCTTACTCCCGCCAATACATCGTCCGGGTAATCGTCGCGCCGTTGCTCTGCTCGACGTGCAGCAGACAACTCGCGGTTTGTGTCATGCCGTCCGCGCTATTGCCGGCGGAGATGGCACGGAATAGCGACGAGCGCACGGTGAACAGGGCAGCGACACGCCGGAAGAGCGCGCTGCTCACGCCACCGACCTGCAACAACTGCCCGACATCGGTCAACGGGCCTTGCGTTTGGCAATGTTGTACGATCACCTGCGCCGTCGCGGCATCCATCCCCGGCAGCGCGGCCAATACTTCCGGCGATGCCGTATTGAGATTCACCAACCCCTTGATAGTCCGCGCGGTATTCGTCGTCAGCCGGTCATAGACTTTGGCTACCTTCTGCGTCAGGTTGCTGATCCCGGTGACACTCAACAAATCTGCCGGCGACTGGTATCCGCGCGACGGGCGCTGCGCGATAATCCGCGCGACTTCCTGGCTGGTAAAGACATCGCCAAACCGGCTGGTCAATTGAGCGGCAGTGGCGGTATTCAGGTTCACCCGCGCCTGCCCGCTCATGTCCGTATTATTGTCGTAGGAAGTGGAGGTCAGCACATCCTTCAGCGTCAACCCGTCCGCCGTGACCACCGTCGTCAGCATATCCGGGGTAATCCCCTGTACCAGCAACAACTCATCGACGGTATCGAACGGCGCGTGTTTACACTGATAGGGCGGCGTCAACCCGGTGTAATAGCTGTCGCCGATACCGGTCTCCGCCGCACTCGGCGCGCGCCAGGCGAGAATATTCTGCACGACATCCGCGGTAAAAAACGCTCCCAGCGTGGTCGCATCCGCCGTATTGATATTGATCTTGCCCGCCTCATCCTGGATGGCGACCGAATAGCCGGCGCCGCCCAACGAGGTGGTATCGTCCGGTCCGGTGATGACTTCCTGCGGACCGCCCAGCGCGGTATAGGGTTGCGCCGCCGCGTTGGTGAGCAGTTCGGCTTCCGCGCGCCGGATACCCGCGCGTGCGGCCCAGGTGGCTCCCGCCTGCCCGCCGAAATTGCGCGCCACTTCCGTCTCGCTGTGCGTCATCGCCGCGAAGCCGCCGACCAGAATCAGCAGCACCGTCAACACCCAGATCGCGGTCAGCAAGGCAATGCCGTTATGGCGACGCATTGGCACCTCCCGTCGCCGTGGTGATCGTCGTCACCGGCGCCGCGGTGGCCATCTGCACATCCGCAGTCGCCGCCATCACGATTGGCTGCGCGCCCGCCGAGCGTGGTTGCAAGGTCAACTCGATGCGCACGGCAGCGGGCAGCGTGGTTTGCGCGCTCCAATCCTCCTGCCAGGTGCCATCCGCGGTCAGGTAGCGACAATTCAGGCCGATCACTCGCGGTGAAATCAGGCGCGGAGTCAGCGTTTCATCGGGCATATCCAACCCCGGATAAAAATCTTCCGTCACATACAGGCCGGTCGGACTGTCCGTCGTGCCATCGCCGGCAATCTGATAACTGACCTGGCAGAGATCGCCTGCCGTCTGCCCGGTAGGGGCGGGATGCGCGGTGGTCAGCAACGTTAAGGTATCCGTCGGCAAATTCGAGTTCGCATCGGTGGCGTCTTCGCCATCGAGCGTGCTCGCGGTGGCCGTCATCGATTGGTAGGCGCAAGCCACTTCGGTGGTGAGTTGTCCCAGCAACACCCGTCCGGTTTGCGATACTTCCTGCTGATCTTCCGCCAGCGCGATGGCCCGCTGTGCCGCGCTATAGATCGCGAAGACCGCGCCCATAAAGATCATAAACAGCACGATGGCGACCATCAGTTCGATCAGCGTGAACCCGGCGCTTCTTTGCATCCCGGCGCCAATACTTTTCAGACGCCCGCTTTTCATGTCGCGCTCCAGGCGGCCGGTGGCGGGGTGCGCGGTCGTAATGCGGTGTTCAGCGTGTATTGCCGCTGACCCCCTTGCCAACTGATGGTAATGTTCGCCGCATACAGCCCATTCGCGTCGGCCTCAGCGATGGTTGCCGACCAGGTGAAATCCGCATTCGGTTTGCTGCCGCCCGCCGTCAGGCTATCGTCCGATCCGGTCGATTGATCGTCAAAGGTACCGGTCAGTGTGCCGGAAGTCATCGTGGTATTGCGTTCCAGTGACGTCGCCACCTGCTGCGCGAGCAGCGCGGCGCGCGAGTAACTGGCCGCGGCATCGTTGCTGCGCACGCAGGCCGAGATGGCCGCCAGCGCGCCGGTAATGCCCAGGGTCAACAGCGTCATCGCCACAATCACTTCCAGCAGCGTCAGACCGCGCTGCCGGCGATAATTAGTATTAGTGTTGAACCGTTTGCGCACCATTACTGTTTACCAATTCGCATCGTCCGGTGATGGCATCCACCTGCATGATCCGCTCATGCCCATCCGTGTCCCGCAAGGTAATCTGCGCGTCTTCTCCCTCGCCCAGCGGGGTAAAGGTAATCATCTGCCCGGTCGCGGGCGCATCTGACGCCGTATTGCTCGTGGTCGGCGCGGTGGTGAACGGATTCACGATAACTGGTCCCGTCGTCCCGGCCGTCGCTCCGGTGGACGTATCGTTCAGCGTGATGTTTGCCACCGACACCTCATCCGGCAGCGTGCGAAAACGTCCGGCCTGCGTGGTATCGCTCTGCCAATTGGCGTTTCCGCTGGAATCGGTCGTTTGCGTCATCACCGAAAGACCATGCCGATCGTTGTCAAAGGAGACCGCGACCGTCTGCCGCGACGTGACCGCCAGACTGCGCGCATAGCGCAACTGCGCGATGATCATGCGCGCCCCGGCACGCACTCGCGCTTCCGCCAATGCCGGTCCGATCGCCGTCATCACCACGCCACTCATCAGCGTCATGATCACCAGCGTGACCAGCAACTCCAGCATCGTAAAACCGCGCTTACTGCCAGTTGGTAACATCCGCATCAACGCCGGTCCCGCCTTCTTTTCCATCCCGCCCGAGCGAAAAGAGATCGTACGACTGGATATTATGCTGGCCCGGTACGACATACTGGTACGGCACATTCCACGGATCGTCCGGCACCGGCTTTTTTACGTATGGCCCGTTCCAGTTCGGCAGATCGGTGCCGGTCGGTTTGTTATACAGGGCATCCAGGTTTGGCGGAAAGGCGCTGTTTTGCAGGTGAAACTGGTCGATCGCGTTTTCCAGGCTTTCGATATCCGCCACCGCTTTGGCATGCTTAGCCTCTTCGACGCGATTGGTTACCATCACCGTTACCACGCCCGCCAGCATCACCAGGATAAACATCACCACCATCAACTCGAGCAAGGTAAAACCTCGTCGACGCCGAGAACTGATACGATTGTATGTCATAGTTTCCCCACAGTCATATTTTGGATTTTGGATTTTAGATTTTGGATTGAGGAAGCCGGGCGTTCTCAATCCAAAATCTAAAATCCAAAATCTAAAATAGCATTAGCTTCCCAACAGATTGATCGAAAAGATCGGCAACAGTATGGCGAACACGACGAAGCCCATGATGCCGCCGATGGTGACGATGATCAGCGGTTCGATCAGGGACACCAGGCTTTTCAGCGTGCTGTCCACTTCGATATCATAGGTATTGGCCACCGTCAGCAGCATGCTCTGCAGGTCGCCGGTTTCCTCACCGATGCCGATCATATGCGTCAGAAAGGTCGGAAAGACCCCCGTCTGCTGCAGGCGTTCACCGAAGCGCTCGCCTTCGCGCATTCCCTCGTGTGCACGGTCGGTGGCCTGGGCCAATACTTCGTTGCCCAGCACATCCCGCACCACCGTCAGCGCATCCAGCAGCGGCACGCCGCCATGCAGCAACGTGGCGGTGGTGCGCGCGAAGCGCGACATCGCCGAACGGATCAATAACTTACTGAAGATCGGCACTTTCAACCGCCAGTGATCCACCCGCAAGCGCCCGTTCGTGGTGCGCGCATAGCGAGAAAACAGCATGCTGATCAGCACGATGCTCAGCAATACCGCCCAACCCCAATGTCCCAGAAAACCGGCGGTGTTCAGCAATACCACGGTGGGCAGCGGCAGCACCTGGTTGAATTCCGTAAACATCACCGAAAATTTCGGCACCACCAGTACGATGAGCAGGAAAATCGCCAGCGAACCGGCGATTGCCAGCAACGCCGGATACGTCAGTGCGCCGCGAATCTGCACTCGGCGGGAATATTCTTTCTCCTGATAATCGGCCAACCAGTTCAGCACCGACGCAAGTTGTCCACTCGCTTCGCCGGCCCGCACCATGCTGACGTAAAGGGTGGGGAACGCCGCCGGGTGGAGGGAGAGCGCGTCTCCCAGTGTCTTGCCGCCCTGTACGTCCCGCTGCATCTGCTCCAACATCACCCGCAGGCGCGGATTTTCCGTATGCGCGGATAACGCCGCAAAGCTGGACATCAACGGAACCCCACCCGCCACCAGATTGGCCAACTGGCGGGTGAAGATGGTGACATCTGTTGCCAGGTTTCGCCCGCTGAACAGATCGGCAAGGCGCGGGCCATCCGCTGTCGGCGTCACCGGTGGCGCTCCCGCGGCTTCCACCAGCGTGGGAAAGATGGCGCGTGCTTTCAGCAGCGCCATCGCGCCCGACAAATCCTCCGCGGTTAGTTCCCCGCGCACCGGTTTGCCGCCGTTATCCAAACCTCGATAAGCAAAAGTCGTCGACATGATAGCTTCAATACTTCACCGGGAAGTCGGTCATCATCGGTCGGAGCAGACTGATCTCTCCCCAACTGCGACAGCCCTTCCGTTGTCCACGCCCTGAAGGACGTGGCAAACCGGAACAAGCACGCTAAAGCGCGCTCATGAGCGATTTTCAGCGCGCTCACAACGCTAAAAGATGGCGTAGTTGGATCACTCCTACGTCTCTACCCCTTCAATATCGTCCTGCCGGGTGACGCGCAGGACTTCTTCCACGGTGGTAATGCCTTTGCGCACTTTGCGCCAGCCATCTTCGCGCAGGCTCGTCATCCCGGCCTCGCAGGCGGCCGCGCGGATGATCATCGCCGGCGCGCGCTCCATCACCAGCGGGCGAATGGTCTTATCCATTACCAGCAGTTCGTAGATGCCGGTGCGTCCGCGATAGCCGCTCTGCTTGCACTGTTCGCAGCCGCGCCCATGGTAAAGGGTCTCATGGTCGCTCATCACGAAATCGCTGCCGGCATACTTCTCCGCCAGCGCGGCCATGTCACGCCGCGGTGCTTTGCACCGCGGGCAGATGGTGCGTACCAGGCGCTGCGCGAAGACTGCTTCGAGCGAGGAGGCGACCAGATAGGGTTCGATATTCATCTCCAGCAAACGGGTAACCGCACTGGCGGCGTCGTTGGTGTGCAGCGTGCTGAACACCAGGTGCCCGGTCAATGCCGAGTGCACCGCGATCTCCGCCGTTTCCGCGTCGCGAATTTCCCCCACCATGATGATGTCGGGGTCCTGGCGCAGAATCGAGCGCAGGCCATTGGAGAAGGTCAGCCCGATTTGCGGGTGCACCTGAATCTGGTTCACCCCGTCGAGTTGATATTCGATCGGGTCCTCGATGGTGAGGATCTTCTTTTCCACCGAATAGGCGGCGCGCAGCGCGGCGTAGAGGGTGGTGGTTTTACCGCTGCCGGTCGGTCCCGTTGCCAGGATCATCCCGTGCGGCAGCGTAATGATGCGTTCCATTTTGCGCAGCACGTTCGACAGCATGCCGATTTCCGCCAGTCCGTAGTTCATCGCGCTGCGGTCGAGCAGGCGCAACACCACGCTTTCGCCATAGAGCGTCGGCACCGAGGAGACGCGGATATCGATTTCGCGTCCGGCGATGCGGGTTTTGATGCGCCCATCCTGCGGTTTTCGGCGTTCGGCGATATCCAGGTTAGCCATGATCTTCAAGCGCGAGATGATCGCCGCTTGTAATCGGCGCGGCGGCGACGGCGTTTCATGCAGAATGCCATCGATGCGATAGCGCACCTTCATCCCTTTTTCAAACGGCTCGACATGCACGTCGCTGGCGCGTTCCTGCACCGCCTGCCGCAGCAACAGATTGACGAGTTTCACCACGGTGGCTTCTTTGGCCATCGTTTCCAGATCGCCGATCTCGTCGTTGCCTTCTTCCAACACCTGCACGTCGTCCTCGGTGGTGTCGGCGATCATGCGGCGGGTGTAAAATTCTTCGATGAAACGGCGGATTTGCAGGGGGGAGGCGAACACCAGCTCGACATCGCGGCCAGTGACTAACCGCAAGTCGTCGGCGGCGGCCGTGTTAAACGGATCGGCTACCGCAACGCGCAGCGAGGTCGGGGTGGCGGTCAGCGGTAATACCTGGTGACGGAACGCCAGTTCGGTCGGGATCAGCGCGATGACGCGCAGATCGAGTTCGCTTTCCACCAGTTGCACCAACGGCAATCCCGCCTGGCGCGCGAGCGCTTCGAGCGCGGTTTCCGGGGTGCACCATCCCATTTGCACCAGCACTTCATCCATGCTCTGCCCGGTTTCCTGCTGCATCGCCCGCGCCTGGCGAATCTGTTGACTGCTAAGCGGGGTGTCGAGTTGTGTAGATGACTCGATCGGCACTGACTCTCCCTCAATACGTTCGCATTACTACCAGTATAAACGGCAATCCTGAAAAGATTCTGAAGTCACATAAAGTGGTGAAGAGCAATCCCAGAAGAGACTCTTGCGATAACCGCTGAATGCCACATTGATCGATCCGCACAGCGCACAGGCCGGCTATCTGTTAGACGAGTAAAACGCGTATTAGTTGCATTGATACCGAAGAAACCTTCAATGGGGTAGCCGGCAATCCATTACCAGCAATAATAAATCCGTCCGATCCGTCCGATCAGACCGATCTTATAAAAAAGGTATACTTGCGCCGGTGTCAAACTACAACGAATAAGCGATAACTGAAAACGGAGATCAAAGATGACTTCTCGTATGCATTCACCCCTGCGCTGGTTGGGTATCATCCTGCTGTTCGCACTGACACTGGGGGTCGGGCAGGCTGCCGACTTTTTTTATCGGGATGGTGATACCCCGATTGCCTTCCTCGGTGACAGTATCACCGATAATACCCCGTATGGTCGGTATATCGAAGCGTATGTGCTGACGCGCTTCCCGAAGATGCATGTCACCTTCCGCAATATCGGTTGGAGCGGCGATACCTCCTGGCTTTCGACGCGAGGTGGATTTGAGAATGGCATGAAGCGCGACATCTTATCGTTGCAACCCGCGGCCATCACCATTGATTTCGGCATGAACGATGCCCGCGGCGGCAATGGCAACTACGCGCGCTATATCGAATACAGCACCAAGTTGGTGCAACAGTTGAAGGCGGTCGGTACACGCGTGGCGCTGGTGACTCCCTCGCCGGAGGAACGCTATGAGGCTGACAAGCCGGCTGGCAGCAATTATAACCTTATGCTGTGGAAATATTCGTGGGGGTTGAAAGAGATTGCCGATAAGGAAGGCGTGCTGTTTATCGATCAGTATACTCCCTTCGTGCAGATCATCGAAAACGGACGGAAAGCCGGGGTGTTGAGTACGACGCCGGGGGGGCCGCGCTTGATACCGGACGGCGTGCATCCCAATGCCGCGGGGCACATTGTCATGGCGGCGGCGCTGTTGAAAGGCATGCATGCCCCGGCGCTGGTGAGCAGAGTGGCGATCGATGGGGAGACGAAAACCGTCATCGATGCCAAATCCTGTAAAGTCGAATTCGTCGGGGGCGCCGACTTTGCCTTTAAACGCACGGATGAAGCGTTGCCGTGGCCGCTGCCCAGCGACGTGCAACTGCTCCAGAAAATTCCCGGTTTTACGGTGATGGAAGACCTGAACCGTTACGAGTTGAAGGTCACCAACCTCAAAGAAGGCACCTACAACGTGACGATCGATGATGTCAATATCGGCGATTTTACAAAAACCGCGCTGGCAGACGGCGTGAACCTGGCGTTGCAGGCCGGACCGATCACCACGCAGACGAATAAAATCGTGGGCCTGATCAATGAAAAAGCCGGCCTCTTTTTTACGCGCTGGCGAAATGTCCAAATCTATACCTTGCCCGTCTGGGTGACGAATGTCGATATCGAAGCACAGCGCAAAACCGAGTTAGCCCGCCTCGATGCGTTGATCGCCGAGAAAGAACACGCGCTGAATGACCTGCGCCAACCGCTGCCGCATATCTGGAAGCTCACGCTGGTGAAGTCGGCGTCCGGGCATCAATTATTGCCCCGCGCCACCGGGGAAGGCGCAAAGTAACACGGTGCACTTTGCTGATGCAGATGACGCAAATTGCGCGGCAGTCGCTTAAGGTTTAGTCGTCGAGCAGGGCGGGTACTGAAGCAGATGGATGGATGTGTAACCCGTCGTTTCTCTCGTGGAGCGAGTAATCCCGCATGACTGTATTAACCTGTGCCCATTGTGGCGCTATCGTCTATGAAGTGCATGACAAGTGCCCCTACTGCAACGGGGTGTTAGGGGAGACTCCCATCTCCGACCCGCGCATACGGCTGCTGTGTGATCTGTTGGAAAAAGCGCATGTGGAGCAGGAGGCGGGAGATATTGGCGCCGCCATTCGGACCGCAAACGAAGCCCTCTTGTTGCGGCAGGATTGCAGTTCCACCCATGCCTTGCTGGGACAGCTCTACGAACAATCCGGTGATCATGCCAGCGCGCGCGACCATTTCGGGCAGGCGCTCGCGGTCGATCCGGCGTGTCCTTGTTCCGAAGAACCGCTGTCATTGCCGGCTCCAACCCCGACGCCGGCGGCGCACGGCAGTTGGATGACGCTGGTCTTGATCGGCTGCGTGATCTTCAGCGGGTTGGCAGCGCTGTTCACCATCTGGCCCTTCGAGCGGAGTGAACGGAGCGGGATTGTCAACATCGTGACGCAGCCGGACCGTTCCGTGACCGCCAAACCGCGCTGGGATTTTCGTGTGCCCAGTCCGTTGCATATGATCATGCCGACCCCGACCCCGTCAGCGCCGCCGCCTACCCCGATGGCCGATCCATCCGGCGGCGTGTTGGTGTCGGAAAATCAATCCACGGAACCGACCGCGGCGCCACCCGTACCGGCACCAGCACCGGCGCCGACCCAACTCGTGTTGGGACCTTCGGCCAGCATTCGCGCGCCGGCCTTACCGATCGAACCGACCGTCGAAGATGCCGAGCGTGCATCGTTTAGCGGAAAATTCGAGCGGGCGATCGCCATTTATGAAGCGATCATACGCACGCAGGACAAACCGGCGCCGGGTTTGCATCAGCAACTCGCCTGGTGCTACCAGCAACTCGGGAATTCGGCGAAAGCGGAAGAGCATTTGAATCAGGCGATTCAAGGGTATCGAAAACAACTGGAAGCTGCTGCGAAAAATACCGCCGCGCAGCAAGGGGTAAAAACCTGCGAATCCGCCCTCACCGCCTTGCACGATCCGCGCGACGCTAAACCGAATCCCTAACGAAGGTTTCAGGTGTCAGATTTCAGGTGTCAGGTTTCCATGCAATCGGACCGGTCCGATAATCCTGATGTTCTGACACCCGACTTCCTGACACCCGACTTCGACATTCACAAGGATAACTATGCGCCTGGGTATCACCTGTTTTGCCGGCATCGGCGGGAGTGGCGTTGTCGCCACGGAACTTGGCAAAGGTCTGGCGGCTCGTGGGCACGAGGTGCATTTCATCAGTTCCGAGATGCCTTTTCGGCTGGAAGATCTGTCCGAGCGTCTTTTCTTCCATTCTGTGCATCCCTTTCCTTATCCGGTGTTGCACAGTCCGCTCTACGATCTAGCGCTGGCGACGCGCATTTCTGAAGTGGTCGCGGAGCATCAGTTGGACCTGTTGCATGTCCATTACGCCATTCCCCACGCGATCTCCGCCTATCTGGCACGGCAAATTTGCCCGCGACCGTTTCGCTTCATCACCACGCTGCACGGCACCGACACCCGCCTGGTGGGGCTCGATCCTTCCTATCGACCGATCACCCAGTTCAGTCTGCAGCAGTCCGACGGTGTGACGGCGGTGTCGCGCTACCTGGCGGAGGCCACGCGGGAAGATTTCACACTGAACCAACCCATTACCGTCATTCCGAACTTTGTCGATACCCAGCGGTTTCAGCGCCGAGATTTGCCGCCCTGCTATCGCGAGCATTTCGCCCGCGCAGATGAGCACTTGATCGTCCATGTGTCGAATTTACGTCCGGTGAAACGGCTGGAAGAAGTGATACGTGCCTTTGCCCAGGTGCAGCGCGCGCTGCCCGCACGGTTGGTGGTGGTGGGAGATGGCCCCGATCGTCCGCTGGCGGAACGGCTGGTGTGCGAGTTGGAGATTGCCGATCGCGTCACCTTTGCCGGCAAGATCGCGCGGGTGGAAAATGTGCTGGCGGTCGCCGATCTGTTTTTAATGGCTTCCGAGATGGAATCATTCGGTCTGGCACCGCTGGAAGCGCTCTCCTGTGGCGTGCCGGTGGTCGGCTACGCGGTCGGCGGCGTGCCGGAAGTGGTCGAGCATGATGTGTGTGGCTACCTGGTACCGCTCTCCGATCTCGACGCGTTGAGCGAGGCCGCGCTGGCCATCTTGCGCGACGCGGAAACCCTTAGGCGTTTCCGCGCCGCCGCGCGTGCGCATGCGGTCGCTTCGTTCGACGAACAATACGGCATTACCACCTATGAGCGCTATTACGAGCAATTGTTGGGCAATAGTTGACGAATCGCCGTAGACACCCAAAGATCCCGATTCCCTGTCATTTTGCCGCCGATGTCCTCTTCATCGCCTGCTAAGTCGGCATTCGGGACCAGAATAATTCGGCATGCTAGGAAATCGTTCTGAAGTATGGTACAATCTTTGCGGTATCGTCTAATTCTGAACAATCGTCCACCGGATGAAATTATGTTGTCGGGAAACGTGCCATGTCCGAGATTTAGGTGGTATTCGGCGGTGTAATTGTTAGGTATGCTCTGCGATTGAAGGAGATGCTGACATGCGCGTCACACCAAATGCGATGCAAATTCGGGTCGGTAGCAGGTGCCTATCGGAGGTACGTTAATGCCAACCTTTCGCTATAACGCTATCGATCAGCTCGGTCGTCCCTACGCGGGTACGCTGGAAGCGGAGGATACCGAGGCTGTACGTAATAAGCTTTCTGAACTCAAGTATCACATCGTCAATATCGAAGCGGCGGTCCAGGGGGGGAATCTCAACGAGTTCCTTCGCGGATTCAGCCGGGTGAAGCAAAAAGAGTTGGTGGTCTTCAGCCGCCGGTTTGCCACCATGATCGATGCCGGGTTGAGCGTGTTGAAATGCCTGGATATTTTGAACCGGCAGACGAAAGACCCCTTCTTTCAGGAGGTATTAGCCACCGTCCGTCGCGACGTGAACGGCGGCTCCAGCCTGACGGAAGCGATGGCCAAACATCCGCAAGTCTTCAGCAAGCTCTATGTGAATATGGTGCGTTCCGCGGAAGCGGGCGGGATTCTCGATCAGGTGCTCGATCGCCTGTCGACGTTTCTGGAAAAAGAAATGGAGATGCGCCAGAAGGTGCGCTCGGCGATGATGTATCCCATCGTGGTCTTCTTTTTCGCCACCGTAGTTATGGGCGTCATGATGTGGTACGTGTTGCCGCAATTCCGCCAGATCTTCCATGATATGGGGATTGCCAAGCTCCCGCTCAGCACGGAATTAATGCTGAATTTCGCTTCAGCCACCAGACAATACTGGTACCTGGTCGTGTTCTCCCTTGTCGGCGTGATCGCCGGCTTCATGTTCTATGCGCGCACGCAGACCGGCGCGTTGCATGTCGATCGGCTGAAGCTCCGCTTGCCGGTCATCGGCGACATCGTGCTCAAAGTCGCCATCTCGCGCTTCGCCCGCACCTTCGGCACGCTCATTTCCAGCGGTGTGCCGGTCTTGCGCGCCATGGAAATCACCAGTGACACGGCCGGCAATCTGGCCATCGCCCAGGTGATCGAGCGCGCACGCAACAGCGTGAAAGAAGGCGAAAAGATCAGCGATCCCATGCAGCACAGCGAATATTTCCCGGTCATGGTGACACAGATGATCTCCGTGGGCGAAGAAACAGGACGCCTGGATCAGATGTTGGTGAAAGTCGCTGATTTTTATGATTCCGAAGTCGACGCGACCCTCAAAGGATTGGCCTCGCTGATCGAACCGATCATGATCGTCGTCCTGGGGGTCATGGTTGGGTTCATTGCGATCAGTGTCATTACCCCCATCTACACGCTCATTGGCGGTGTGAAATAATGCAGTCCCAATCGTCCGAATTGACCGAACCGACGCCCGGACGTCCAGTCGCCGACGCTACTGCACTGGCGCAATTTCGTGAGTTTCGCCTGACGCATGAGCCGGCATTGCGCGACCTGCTGGTCAATCAATACCTGCATCTGGTGCACAGTATCGCACGCCGATTCAGCGGGATGGGTGAATCGATGGAGGACCTGGCGCAGGAAGGCACCATCGGGCTGATCAACGCGGTCGATCTCTTCGACCCGGAGCGCGGCGTTAAATTCAGCACCTATGCCTGTCACCTCATCACCAGCCAGATTCAGCATTATCTGCGTGACCGCGGCCGGTTGATCCGTCAGCCGGCCTGGGTGCAGGAATTGAATGCCAAAGTCACCCGCGCAACGGACCAGTTGTCGCAGGAATTTGGGCGCGATCCCTCGCCGGCGGAAGTGGCGGAACGGCTCAATATCAGCGAAGAGTCCATCCATAACGTGCTGGCGGCGCGAGAATTGAACCGCGTGGTCTCCCTCAGTGCGCCAGTGGATGGCAGCGGCGAGACAGACCTGTCGTTTCTCGAGAAGGAAAAGAGTGCGGATACGAAATTGGCGGCGTTGCAACTACCCGTTGAAGACCGCATCGTGCTGGATGAAGCCGTTGACAACTTAAAGCCGCTCGAACAAAAAGTGGTCCGGCTGTTCTTCTTCGGCGATCTTAATCAAACGGAGATTGCGCGAAAACTCGGCATTTCCGTCAACTATTCTTCCTATCTCCTGCGCCGGTCGGTCACCAAAATCAGAACGCGCCTGGAAGAGCAGCGTGTCCAGGAAGCGGCCACATTGGTCGAGCGCGAGAGTATGTCGGTGACGTTGGCGGAAGACATTCCGGCATTCGATCAACAGGCCGGCGTCTATACCGGCATGTATTTGCGCGCACGGGTGGCGGAAGAGATCGCGCGCAGCCGGCGCTATCCCACCAATTTTGCCTTGATGATATTGCGCATCCACGCCTTACACGAGGAAGAGGAGATGCGGCGCGCGACGCTGGCGGTGGTGGGACAACTCTTACGCCAAACCACGCGTATCGTCGACCTGGTGGCACATGACGGCGATGGTGTCTTTCACCTGTTGCTGCCGCATACCGGTCGGGAAGCTCGCGTGCTGGGTGAACGGCTCTGTCGCCAGTTCGCCACGCGTGAGTTCCTGCCGGGTGGGGGCGCGCTGGCGATCAATATGGGGTTCGTCGTCTTCCCGATGGATGGCGCCACCGTCGATATCCTGTATGAGCGGGCCGAATTATGTCTGACCTTAGCGGTGAAAGCCGGTCCGAACGGTGTCGTGAGCACGCCGAGTGCGCGTGGCGGCTATACGCCGGTAACGCGAGCCTGACCTCGGTTGCGCAGTGTAGCTGACATCAGCATCAGTTTCGAGACAATCCTGAACGATCCACCGGGTGTAAGAGGCCGTCTGAAAACACTCGTAGCCCGATTGATCACTGTCTTTCGCCGCTGCTCGTTGTCAGGAATTCTGGTACTATCGGCTGTAATAGGACGGCGAATTCCTTTCGCGATCAGCGACGAAATCCAGCGTCCACGCGGACTACGCGTATTTTCAGACCGCCTCGCAGCGGCGATTTACATCGTCGCGAAGTCCGCGGGGTAGTGTCGTTCGTCATCAAGAGGATTTTATCGCTGGCTGGAGAAGGGTATAACTGAACGTCCGGCAACTGCAAGTGAAGGCTGTTGCCGGGGAAGGTCGGTCACGCCCACGCCGGCGGCGAAAAGTGACCGTGGCATCCCGTCCGCGGGCGGGATACGGATAGCAGACAGTCGCAAACGTAGAAACAGCAGTGTCTCCGCATGTGACTCGCAGTGAGCGCATGGGGAAGGGGGCTTCGGTGAAACGAATCGGTGGATATCTCGTCCTGCTCGGGTTGTGGTGTGCGATGAGCGCGCAAATGGGGTGGGCACAGTTGGCCTGGAATCCCAAGGAATTCATGGGCGTGGATGAGATCATGCCTGGTATGACCGGGTATGGAAAAACGGTATTCCAGGGTACCAATATCGAGAAATTCGATGTCGAGGTGATCGGGGTACTGAAAAAGATCGATTTCGGCTTCGACATGATCCTCGTCAAGGTCACCAGTGGTCCGGTCGTCGATCGCAAGCTGCAAACGGTTGCCGGCATGAGCGGCAGCCCGATCTATATCGATGATCGGTTGATTGGCGCCTATGCCTATGGCTGGGATTTTCAACAAGAAGCGATTGCCGGTGTCACCCCGATTGCTTCCATGCTGGAATGCAGCGAACCCGGTTCCGTCGTCCCGCCGTTGATCGGGAATTTGATTCCGAAGAACCGCACGCTGAAGATAGGCAATCACTTGATTACGCAGGTGCAGGTCGCCGCGAATGCGACTGACGCCAAGGCGTGCCAGGCGAAAGCCGATCCCACCACGATGGTGCTTTCCCCTGTCGCCACGCCGATGATGGTCAGCGGAATGAATGAGAGAGCACTGCCGGCGTTACAGAAATTGTTCAATCGCTATAACGTTCGCGCTGTCGAGGGACCCGGTCCCGGACAGGCGGACGGCCCGGCGCCACCGCTCGAACCGGGCTCCGCGGTCGCGGTCTCCTTGATGGAAGGCGATGCGAATATGAGCGCGGTCGGCACGGTCACCTATGTCAAAGGCAACACCGTGCTCGCGTTCGGCCACCCCTTTTTCGGCCTCGGTAAGGTGAATCTGCCGATGTCGAGTGCCTACGTGCATGGGATCGTCAGCAGCACCATGAGTTCCTTCAAGCTGGCTTCTCCGATTTCGCAGGTCGGCACCCTCATCTCTGACCGGCAATATGCCGTCGCCGGTACCCTGGGAGAGAAACCGGCAACCCTGCCGATATTGCTCTACCTGAACGACCCCTCACGCAAATTCACCCGCCGCTATGCGGTGGATTTAATCAATCACCCCGATTTATCGCCGGTGTTGTTGTACCTGTGGATTATCAACAGCGGTGCGGCGCAGATGGGGGATTTGGCGTGGGCGGAAGGCACGTTCTCCGCGCGCGCGGTCATCTCCACCGACAAACTCGGTGATCTCGAGCAACGACTGATCGTCGCTCCCAAAGCGGGGGGCATGATGATGCCCTTCGGCGAGGTGTATCTGCTCGCGGATCTGATGATGTCGAACCCCTATGAAAAAGTGAATTTGAAACGCGTGTATTTCGACTTGACTTATACGCCGGAGCGCAACACGGCGAATATCGAAAAGGTGATCGCGGATCGTCCCATTGCCCGTCCCGGCGAGACGGTGACCCTCACCGTGAAAATACGCCCTTACGGGAAACCACTGGAAACGCTGACCACGAAACTGAAAATTCCCGAGCAGGCCACCGAGTCGGCGATGATTGCCATTGTCGCCGGCGGCACGCTGGCGCCGCTGCTCAAACCGTTATATACCGCCCCGCCCACGCCGGAAGAAGGCATTAAAGGCATCGTGCGGTTACTTACGGATAATCCGTCCGCACAGAGCATGCTGACCGCCCAAGTCTTTCCCTCACCCAGTTATGGTTACCATGGCTACATGCTGCGCGATATGCCGTCACCGGTGTTCGATCTCTTGCATGCCGCTGAAGCCGGCGTCATTCCCAGCGGCAATAGCGGCGATAGCGGAGCAGCAGGCGATGGCGGTGGACGTGGAAATCAGGAATCCGGCGGTGGCGATTTCGGCGTACCGACCACCTACATGTTTTCCCAGGATGTCCCCTATGTGTTGACCGGCGGTCAACTGATCGGGGTGGCGATCGATTCGCAGGAACGCGCGGTCCAGTCCCGACGCGGCGGTGAATTGAACTTCTCGATGGCGCTGCCGGTGTTGAGCACTTCGCTTGTGACCGGAACGGGACGTGAAACCCCGCCATCCGATGAGGGAGATGGCGGCGACGGATCATCCGGTCGCGACCAATCCATCTACCTCTCGTTATTGACTCCGCAGCAGCGCGCACGGTTGGATATCCTGCGTGATTCATTACAACTGCCGGCTATGTCGGCGCTGAAATTGAATCTGCCCCGATTGAGCACGCGCCGGAAGGCGGAAACGATGCCGCTGTCGCTGACAATGATGAATGAAGCGCGCGGTGGACAAAACGTCGATGTGGAAGCCACACCGAATAGCGATGGCGGAAAGAAAGCCCCGCAGGCCGGCGGCGCTGACAGCGACAACGAGCGCGGAAGTGGCGACATCGACGGCCCGGCCGGCGGCAACGGACCGAATGACTCCGAGATCAACAAAGTCCTCTTGCAACACAAGCACCCGAGTTGGGGGTTGACCGGGCGCAACGCGTTCCTGCGCGGACGGCACATCGGCACCGGTGTCACCTCACAAGGCAATCTGATGCTGGTACCCTCGGTACGCTCGATCTTTACGACCACCGATTTCATCCCGTGGAAGTTGGCCGCCACGGCGAACGGGACCTATCTCGCCGGATGGGGGAGCAGCACGGTGATGCGCCTGACCGACGATGGGAAAAGTGAACTCTTCTTCCCCAAACAGCCGATCGAAGGCGTCGAAGCGGTTACCGCGCTTGCGGCAGTGCCGAATGGCGGTATATTGATCGGAACCTGGCCCGATCAGCATGTGCGTCAACTGGCGGTGGATGGTTCCGTGACCCACGATTGGTCGTTGCCCGGCACCGCCATCTGGGATCTCCTCGTCATGAAGGATGGTCGTCGCGTCGCAGCCTGTGATGGTGGCGTGGTATTGAAGTTATGCGATGAAGCCGATGTTCCCCTGCAAACGATGTGCTTGGTGCCCGACAAGCACGTAGTCGCGATGGCCAATGGCGCGAACGGCGAATTGTTCGTCGCCACTTCACCACGCGGCAAAATTTACCGGCTGGACGCCAACGCCGAATTACATTCGGTATATGATGCGGACGGCGCCGTTATCAGTCTCGCGACGGATGCCCAGGGTAATCTCTATGCCGGCACGTCGCCGAATTGCCGGGTGATTCGCATCGCGCCCGATGGCTCCCGTCAGGAGATTCTGCGCGGGATGGGACGTGGCAATCGCCATGTGTTCGCGTTGCAGTTGACGGATAATTATCTCTATGCCGCGACCGGACCGGCCGGCGGTATATATCGCATTAGCCATCCGGCGGGAGCCGATCCGGAAATCACCGCCATCTTTGCCCGTCAGGACCTGCGCATCGGGACGGAAGATACCGACAGCACCGGACCGGAATCCGTGATGGTCAACGATCTGGCGCTGACCCCGGGCGGCGATCTGCTGGCCGCGGCCTCCACCCCCGGTCAAGTGCTGAAGTTGGAGTCACGCAACCAGGGCGCATTTCTCTCCACGGTACTGCAAACACCGGTGGTGGCGCGCTGGGGACAGTTCGATCAATTTGCCCGCGCGGAAGCCGATCAGACCGTGCTGGTGGAAAGTCGCAGCGGATATACCGCGACACCGGACGCCACCTGGAGTCCCTGGGCGCGTGTCGAGTCGACATTGACCAGTCCACCGGCGACGTTTGCCCAGTTCCGCGTGCAGATGACCGGGACGAAAGACGCGTCGCCGTCACTCTCCTATGTGCGCCTCTTTTATCAGCCGGTCAATCAACAGCCGCAAGTGCGGATCGTCCAACCCAAAGCCGGCAGCTACTGGAGCGGCATTAAAGATATCCGCTGGGAAAGCCGTGATGCCCAGGATAACCAACTGGCATATACCATTTTCCTCTCGCGCGATAACGGCAAAACCTGGAATCAATTGAAGCGCCAGGCACCGCCGGAGACGAAAGTCGCGCCGCAGGGACCGGAGCCGGTCCCGGCCACGACTCCGCCGAAGACGACGAATGATCGCAATAAACCCGCGAAACCGCGCGGCGGCAAAGCAGCGCCCGCGAAAGAGACCGCGCCGCAGGGGCCACCGCCGGATGCCGCGAAAATCGAACCGCCCAAGGTGCGTTTTGGCGAGGGAGAAGTGATCGACGCGACCAGCCTGCCCTGGGATACCCGTTCGGTTCCTGATGGCGTCTATATGCTCAAGGTCGTGGCGTCGAATAAATACGCGCAACCGGATGATCCCAAACAAGGTGAAGCGATCATCGGTCCCTTAATCATTGCCAACACTCTGCCAGCCATCAGTCTGCGGGATAAAGCGTACACCTGGGACGATGTCAAACGCTTCACCGTCGTCGATGACAAAGCGCCGTTACTCGGCGGGAAATTCTGCATCGATGATGGTCCCTGGACCGCGCTGGTACCGGAAAACGGCACCTTCTCCGGTCCGCGGCAGACCCTGTTGCTGGTGAATCCGGGCGGCGAAGTCAATCTTCCGAAGGGGGAGCATAAGCTCTCCATCGAGGTGGTCGATGCAGCCGGCAATGTGCTCGAGCGCACCATCACCCTGGCGATTGGTATGGAACCACCCAAGCCGATGGCGCCTCCCCCGCCGGCCCCGCTTCCCAAGCCGGAAATGAACGTGGCACCGGTCACCACCGGTTCCGAGCACGAGAAGGATCTGGCCAACTTCCTGCTGGGAAGTCTGTAGGCGTGAACGATCACGAGCATGAAGTCTGTCTGGTGACAGCCCTTACAGGAGCGCGGACATTTTGTCCGCGCTCCTGTTGTCAGTGGCACCCCCGTATCAATCCGGCTTCGTGATATCGTTATGCAGAAACCACGCGCCACGGCAGGCGCGGACTACCCACGCAACAGATGCGACTGGCTATCCCGGCGAAGCAATTATTGAATTCTTTGCAGGATATTACGCTCAAAAGTGCGAATTTTAATAATATGCCTGCTCAGCCATTCGTCCATCTACATTTACATTCCGAATATAGCCTGCTCGATGGCGCCTGTAAAACGAAAGAGATTCCGTTGCGCGCGGCGGCGCTGGGCATGTCGGCGGTGGCGGTCACCGATCATGGCAATATGCACGGCACCATCGAATTCTATCAAGCCTGCCACAAATCCGGCATCAAACCGATTATCGGTCTGGAAGCTTACGTCTGCGAGCACAGCCGGCTTGAGAAACGGGACGGCAAAGCGAATACCGGCCATTTGGTGCTGTTGGCGCGCAACTATACCGGCTATCGCAACTTGCTCCAGTTGGCGACGCGCGCCAGCCTGGAAGGTTTTTACTATAACCCGCGCATCGATAAACAGTTGCTGGCCGAGCATGCTGAAGGTCTGATCGCCCTCACCGCCTGTATCGGTGGTGTCATCCCCAAACTCATCCGCGCTGGTGATATGGAGCAGGCGAAGTCGATGTGCTGTTGGTACCAGGAGCTGTTCGGCGCTGATGGCTTCTACCTGGAATTGCAGGATCACAATACCCCGGATCACCTCATCTATCCCGATCAACCGACAATCAATGAGGCGCTGCGCGAAATCAGTCGCGAGTTGCATATCCCCTGTGTCGTCACCAATGACACCCATTTCATGCAGCGCGAGGATTTCGACGCCCATGAAGTGCTGATCTGCATCGGGACACAGAGCACGCTAGAAGAGTATCGGCAGAAACGTCTGGCTTACTCGACCGAGCATTACATGAAAAGCCCGCAGGAGATGTATGCCTTTTTCCCACGCGACCAGGAGGCATTGGAAAACTCCGCGCGGATCGCTGATCTCTGCGACGTAGAGATCGAACTCGATCATCCGCAATTACCGCACTACGATGTGCCGGCCGGCAGCACCTGGGATTCCTACCTGCGGGACATCTGCGAACGCCGGCTGGAAGAGGTATATCTAAACGACCAAGCGACCGCCGTGGTGGCGCGAGAACGACTGGCGTATGAGTTGGAGGTTATCGGGCAGAAAGGACTGTCCGCCTATTTCCTCATCGTCCGCGATTTTCTCAAATGGGCACGCGAACAAGGCATTCTGGTCGGCATCCGCGGTTCCGGCGCCGGCGCGATCGTCACTTACCTCACCGGCATCAGCACGCTCGACCCACTGATCTACAAACTCTGGTTTGAACGCTTCCTCTCCCCCGACCGCTCGTCCATGCCCGATATTGATTGTGACTTCGAAGATCGCCGCCGTGGTGAAGTGATCGAATACGTGGTCAAAAAATACGGCGCCGATAAGGTCGCCCAGGTCGCCACCTTCGGCACGCTCAAACCGCGGCTGGCGGTGCGGGACGCCGCGCGCGTTCTCGGTATTCCCTTGAGTATGGCCGACCGGTTGTCGAAGGCCATCGGCATGGCGAAGACCATTCAGGCAGCCATCGAAGAAAACCCACAGATCAAGGAATGGCACGACGAGGATGCCAACATTCGCCAGTTGCTGGAGATGGCTGGGAAATTGCAGGGACTGGCACGTCACGTCGGTACCCATGCCGCCGCGGTGGTGATCACCCGCGATCCGCTGGTGGAAATTGCCCCGTTGCAGCGCACCTCGGATGGCAACGGCGCGCAGACCCAGTGGGAAATGAATAATGTCACCACCGCCGGTTTGGTGAAGATGGACTTCCTCGGTCTGCGCACGCTCACCGTGCTAAAGGATGCGCTGAACTATATCGAACGGCACCACGGCGTCAGCTACGATCTGGCGACGCTGCCGCTCGATGATGCCAAGGCTTACGACCTGATGACGCGCGGCGACACGGCGGGTGTCTTCCAGTTGGAATCGGTCGGCATGCGCAACGCGTTGCGCCAACTGCGCCCGGACCGCATTACCGATGTCATCGCGATGGTGGCGCTCTATCGTCCCGGCCCGATGGCGGAAATCCCTCGTTTCTGCCAGAACAAAAACGATCCCACCCAGATCACCTATCTGCATCCCACTCTCGAACCGATCCTCAAGGAAACCTATGGCGTGCTGGTCTTCCAGGAGCAGGTGATGGCCATCGGGCGCGACGTTGCCGGTCTGTCGATGGTGGATTCCAACAATCTGCTCGATGCACTGCGTAAGAAGAAGCTCGACAAAATGGCGAAGCTGGAGCCGATCTTCCTGGCCGGGGTGAAGAAAACTTCCCAGTTTACCGACGAGCAAGCGGAGGCCATGTGGGACCGCCTGCAGGAATTCGCTAAATATGCCTTCAACAAGGCGCACTCCGCCTGTTACGCACTCGTTGCGTATCAAACCGCCTTCCTTAAGGCGAATTATCCGGTGGAGTTCATGGCCGCGCTCCTCACCAGCGTCAGCGACTCGCAGGAGAAGATCAGTCTCTACATCGCGGAGTCGCGCAAGCTAGGCATCGAGGTGCTTCCGCCCAATGTCAATGCCAGCCGGCATGGCTTTACGATCGAAGACGACAAAATCCGCTTTGGGCTGACGGCGATCAAAGGGGTTGGTTCGGGGGCGGTAGATGCGATCGTCGCCGCACGTGAGGCGGATGGCTCTTTTGCCGATCTTTTCGATTTTTGCTGCCGGGTCGATTCGTCGCAGTGCAATAAGCTGGCGCTGGAAGCCTTGATCAAAGCCGGCTCGATGGGACTGCTGCCGGGCAACCGCGCGCAAAAGCTGGCCGTGCTGGATTCCGCTATCGAGATGGGGCAGAGCTCCGCGCGCGATCGGGCCGTTGGCCAGGTATCACTGTTCGGCGATATCGCGCAAGCCGCAGTGGTGATGGCCCCGCAACTACCACCGCTCGATGAATATCCCTCCCGGCAACTGCTCGAAATGGAACGGGAGTTTCTCGGACTTTACATCTCCGACCACCCGCTCAACGCGTACTCTGAAACGCTGGCGAAGCATCGCACCGTCTCGGTCGAGGAATTGGCGGAAGCGCGCCCCGGCGATGAGGTGGTCGTCGGCGGAATGCTGACCGGCGTGAAACCCTATACCACGAAAAACGGCAAGCTGATGGGCTTTCTCTCGCTGGACGATCTCACCGGCACGCTGGAAGTGACGGCGTTTTCGGATGTCTATGAAAAATATGGTCCGCATCTGAAGTCGGATGCGATCGTATTGGTGAAAGGCACTGTCGATCTCGGCGCCGGTCGCGCGACCAATTCGCCCACCGAAGACGAAGAGGAGCGACCGGAGGCGAAACTGCTGGCGATCGCCATCGCTCCGATTGACGATGCGCAGGCCATCGCCGAACTTAAGCAGGCCGCCGCGCGCCGCCGCGGCGGTCCCTACGGCAAAGGCAACGGGAATGGTAACGGGCGCAGTCAAGCGCCGGCCGCCTTTTCCCCGCCGCTGTATGTTGCCCC
>Ga0118677_10003358_pt1 | contig 30414 bp, 23 predicted proteins | sample AliMusrvi5mmetaG_FD_86154 | JGI IMG/M metagenome (GOLD analysis project Ga0118677, IMG submission 86154) | reverse complement strand
GCCTGGAGGTGAACCTGCGCGGACCCGATGAGGGCAGTCGCGCCGTGCTGCCCGCCATGATCGCCCGCCATCAGGGTTGTATCATCAACATCGCCAGCGGCGCAGGCGGACACGCCATCGAAAACATGTCTGCCTATGTGGCATCCAAGACCGCGCTGATCCGGCTCACCGAACAGATCGCGGTGGAGGCGAAGCCCTACGGAGTGAGCGCCTTCGCCATCCGCCCGGGCGTGGTCCGCACCGCAATGGTCGAAGAGGCGCGGCAGAAGATCCCTATGATTCAGAATGCCCTGAATAAGGGGCTGGAATCGCCTCCAGAGGCCGCGGCCGACCTGGTCGCCTACCTCGCGACAGGTAAGGCCAGCCGCTTGAGCGGCAGGCTCTTCGATGTGGTTCACGACCCGCAGGAGATGGTGGATCGCGCCGCGGAAATCGAAAAAGAGAATCAGTATCTGCTGCGCTTGAAACTCTGATCAGCCGAGCACAGGCCTGATCACATGGCCATGCACATCGGTCAGCCGCCGGTTGATGCCGTTGTGATACCAGGTGAGCTTTTCGTGGTCCAGCCCCAGCAGGTGCAGCACAGTCGCCCAGAAATCGTGGACCGTCGCGATGTTCTCCACCGCACGGCGTCCGAAGTCATCGGTCGCGCCATAGGACGCTCCGCGCTTCACCCCGGCGCCCAACATCCACACCGTGTACGCATCGGGATTATGATCGCGCCCCAGCGTCCCGTCCTGATGCGTGGGCATGCGCCCGAACTCCGTTGTCCACAACACCAGCGTGTCTTCCAACAGCCCGCGCGCACCAAGGTCGCGGATCAGCCCTGCAGTCGGCTTATCCAGAATCGGGAAGTGCCGTTCGTAGTCGGCCTGAAGCGTCTTGTGCGCGTCCCAATTGAGAAAGCCGTCCACGCCCGATGCGCGCGAGGCACAGTAGAGTTGCACGTAGCGCACACCTCGCTCGACCAGCCGTCGCGCCAGCAGGCAGTTCCGTCCATAGGCGGCCAGCAGCGGATTCGTGTCTTCGGTGCCGTACAAGGCATGCGTCGCCCGCGACTCACTGGCCAGGTTCGAAACCTCTGGCGCCGATAGCTGCATGCTCGCCGCCAGTTCGTAGGTCGCGATGCGCGCCTTCAAATCGGAGTCGCCGTCATGCTGGGCGGCATGCGCGGTATTTAAGTATTTTGCGAAGTCGCGCGTATCTTTATCCGCGGCCTCCGTCACCGCCCGAGGCCGCTCCAGATTCCGGATCGGTTGCGCCGCACTAAACGCCACCGCCTGATGCTGCGCAGGAAGAAACCCGGAAGTCCAGTTCGCCGGGCCAGACGGAGGAATGCCGCGCACATCGGGAATCGCGACATACGCCGGCAGGTTGTCGTTCATCGAGCCAAGCGCATAGCTGGTCCACGCACCCGCCGACGGAAACCCTTCGAACACAAAGCCGGTATTCATCGCCACACAGGCAGGTCCGTGCGTATTCGAGCGCGCTGTCATCGAATGGATGAACGCCATCTGATCGGCGAGTTCACCCAGGTGCGGCAAGCCGGCCGTCATCATCTTTCCCGATTGTCCGCGCGGCACAAAACTCCACGGACTCTTCATCAGCGCGCCATTGGCACCTTGAAACGACACTTCCTTTTCCGCGCCCGGCATCGGCTCGCCGCTGCGCTTCAATAGCTCCGGCTTGTAGTCAAAGGTGTCGAGATGAGAGACGCCGCCCGGACAAAAGATCTGGATCACGCGCTTCGCCTTCGGCGCAAAGTGCGGCGGGCGCGACTCGCCGCGCAGCAGATCTGACAGCGCGATGGCTCCCAAACCATGAATGAACTGACGGCGGTTAGTGGACATAGACAAACTCATTCGCGTTAAACAAAGCACGTGCCAGCGCGGTCAAGCCATGCTGCGCAACCAGCCTGCTAGCGGCCTCCCGCTCCTCTTGCGAGGGCTTGCGTCCGAACGCCAGCTCAAAGGCACGCCCCACTGCATCGCCGGGACTCTCCGCTTTCACGCGCTTCGCAAAGGCCTCCGACATACCGATGGTGAAACTGTTGTTGAGCAACGACAACGCCTGCAACGGCGATGTCGTCACCACCCGCTTCGGCTCAGGCAGCGAAGAGTCCGGGCAGTCATACTCACTTAGCAACTCCATGCGGATCGATCGCGCCGGCTGCGCATAGAGCGACCTACGGTAAGTCTCCGGCCCGAACGCATCGAGCGGAAAGTAAGTGGCGACGTTATCGACCGTGTACTTGTATAGCTGGAAGCTCGGCCCGCCCACCTTCCGGTCCAGCACTCCCGCCACCGCCAGCATCTGGTCGCGAATCGCCTCCGCCTGCAGCCGCTGCGGCGGGAAGCGCCACAACAATCTCGACTCGGCATCCACCTTCGACGCCGCCGCGGTCCATTCGCTCGACTGCCGGTAAGCGGCCGACATCACAATCTCGCGATGCAGCGGCTTCAACCGCCAGCCGCCCTCGACCAGCCGCTTTGCCAGATAGTCAAGCAGCGCCTGGTTCACCGGCCTCTCGCCATTGAAGCCGAAGTCAGAGGGCGTCGCTACCAGGCCCGTGCCGAAATGATAATGCCACAAACGATTGGCCATCACGCGCGGAGTCAACGGATTCGCATCACTGGCAATCCACTCCGCCAGCGCCAGCCGCCGCTGCGCTTCCGGCGCATCGAGCGCTAGCGTAAATCCCGGCAAAGCGCTCAAGCTGGCCGCAGGCATCTGCTCGCCGCGCTGCATCACGTTGCCGCCCTTCAATAGGAACACCGCGTCCGGCGTGCGGAAAGTACCTGCATAAACAACCGGAGGCTTCTCCAGCTTGCGAAGCTGCGACTCCCAACCGGCAACGCTCTGCTCCAACGCCGTGAACCGCTCACGCTCGGCCTGCCTCAACGACTCCAGCACCAGCACCCGTTCCTGCTCGGTCTTGTTGGCAGGAAAGCGGCCTGCGTTCGAAGCGACATGCCGCCACTCCCCGCCATCGCCCAGAACTTCGATCTCGTATTTCTCCAGCGTCGGCTGCTGGAAGCCGCCTTGAAAAGCCCGCTGACGATCGGTAGACCAGCTCACCTTCACCACCGGCTCGCTACGAGGCAGCGTGATCGTAATCGTGACTTTGCCTCCACCCGCGGCGAACCACCGTTGATTGAAGACCGCGTCAATCAGGTACCGCGCATGGTAGGCATCCGGGTTGCCATCGGCCACGCGCGTCGAAGAAGCCTCGATGCGAGCCCCCGCGGAATCGCGCGCCACGTTGCGACCATCGGCAGTCCAGACTTCGATTTCGTCCAGTCCACCCGGCGCACCCTGCAGCGCAACCAGCCGGACCGCCTTCGCGCCCACCGCGGCAAAGCTCTCCTCGGTACCGAATGGCGAAACCGGTGGACGCATCCTGGCCCGCAGCCGCTGTTCCACGGCCTTGCGTCCGGCTTCACCCTGTTTCCGCAGCGCTACAAGTGCCTGCTTGCCCTCTTCGATCTGCTTCTCCAACGGCGCCGCCTGCGCACGATAAGCCGCCTTGCGCGCGTGAGTCGAGATCTCCCGTTCCCCATGCACCACGCCGGAAAAGACAGCGGACATCCGATAGTAGTCGGCCTGCATAATCGGATCGAACTTGTGATCGTGGCACTTCGCGCAGCTCACGGTCATGCCCAGAAACGCCGATGCGGTCGCATTCACCACATCGTCGTAATCATCGGCGCGCTGCTGGCGTTTCGCAGCCTCCGCCTGATTGCCAACTGTGTCGTGTGGCCCTGCAACCAGAAACCCGGTGGCAACCTCCACCTCCGGGTCGCCCTTGCCCACTACATCCCCAGCCAACTGTTCCAGAATCATGCGGCGATACGGCTTGTCCGCATTCAACGAACGCACCACGTAATCACGGAAAGGCCAGGCGTTCGGGCGCAGGTGATTCTGTTCATACCCGTTGCTCTCGCCGTAGCGGATCACATCGAGCCAGTGCCGTCCCCAGCGCTCTCCATAGGCAGGCGAAGCAAGCAGCCGGTCCACCAGTTTTCCATAAGCATCGGGAGACGAATCAGCCACGAACGCCTCCACCTCCTCAGGCGACGGCGGCAGACCAGTCAGATCAAACGTCACGCGCCGTATCAATGTGCGCGCAGCAGCAGGCGGAGACATGCGCAGCCCCTTCGCGGCGAGGCCATCTTGAATATAGCGATCGATCGAACCGCCCGCGGCAACCTTTAACGGCTGCAGCGACCACCAGTCCTTCCCTGCCCTTGGCCGCGCCGTCGCGGACAACCGCTTCTCCCACGGCGCACCGTCCTTCAACCAGCCGGAGATTGTCTGCCGCTCGTCCTGGGCCAGTCCGCCGCCGGGAGGCATCTGTCCGCTGGTGACGCGGCCCAACAGCCGCCCGCCCAACACGGTGGCCGCGTCAGCGCGCGTCTCCAGGCTCAACCCGCCGATTCGAGCCTTCGAATTGTGACACGAGAGACACCGCTTTTCCAGGATCTCCGGCCCGCCGGCCATAGCCGCCCCGGGCAGCAATAGAAGAATGAAAGCCAACCGCATGCAGGATGAATTCTATCAGAGTTTTGGGGCACCCCCTGGTGGATGTTACGATAGTTTTATACCTTCTTTTCACCAAATAAATATCATGTTGAAACATTTTGCCTGCCTCACTCTGTCCGTCATCAGCGCGAGTTCCCTATACGCGCAGACCACATTGGGCTCCATCACCGGCCGCGTCACTGACCCCGCTGCCGCCAGCGTCTCCAATGCGAAGGTTGTAGCGACCAACACCAGCACCGGAGTCGCCTACCGCACCAACACCAACGGCAGCGGCAACTACGTGCTGCAGCAGATGGCGCTCGGCAGCTACGACGTCACCATGGAAGCTGCCGGGTTCCGGCGCTACTCACATAAGTCGATCAGCCTAAACGTCGCCCAGACCGTCACCATCGACGCTAAGCTCGAGCTCGGCGCCGTGGAGCAGACCCTGGAAGTGACCAGCGAGGTCAGCCAGCTCCAAACCTCAACCTCCGACCTCGGCACCACCATCAACCGCTCCAAGCTGATGGAGCTGCCCCTGTTCGTCGGCGGCAAATCGCGCGACATGGAACAGTTCATCTTCCTCGCCCCCGGCGTCACTGGCGACACCTCGAACACGCAGATCAGCGGCTCACCGAATCGCGCCAAAGAGGTCCTGGTCGATGGCGTAGCCTCCACCGGCATCGAAAGCGGCGGCATCATCCCCGGCAACGCCCGCCCCTCAGTGGAAACCATCGGTGAATTCAAACTCATCCGCGCCAACTTCAATGCCGAGTACGGACGCACCGGCGGCGGCCTGCAGGTGTTCACCACCAAATCAGGCGGCAATGATTTCCACGGCGCGGCTTTTGACTTCCTGCGCAACGACGCGCTCGACGCCCGCGGCTTCTATCTGCCCTCAGTCGCCGTCAACCGCCAGAACGAATTCGGCGCATCCTTTGGTGGACCGCTGCTGATCCCCAAACTCTACAACGGCCGCAATAAGACGTTCTTCTATGTTGTCTACGGAGGCTACCGCTATCGCGCCGGCGCTCCCAACACGCTGGCCAGCATGATCCCCACCGACTTCCGCAGTGGCGATTTCAGCCGCAGCGCCAACGTCATCTACGATCCGGCAACCACCCGCACGGTGAATGGCGCCATCACGCGCGATCCGTTCCCGGCCCGAGTGATCCCCACCAACCGCTTCAGCAAAGTCTCCACCGCCGTCAATGCGCAGCTCCCTGCTCCGATGACCAGCGCCCTGTTCAACAACTTCACCAGCACCGGCCGCGGCTACGTCAACGAAGACCAGATCAACGTCAAGATGGATCACTCCTTCAATGACCGTCACCGCATCAGCGGCTACTTCTATCGCGACGTGCTCGATCAGCTCGATCCGCTCGGCGGCGGCGCCGAACGCACCGCCTTCGATGGCGGCGCAACGCCAGCCAGCCACAACCTGAATCACAACCACTGGGTCCGCCTCTCCGACGACTACGTCATCACGCCTACTCTTCTGAACCACGTCACGCTGGGCTTCACACGCTTCCTCACCACAGTGGATAGCGGCAGCCTCAATCAGGACTGGCCCCAGAAACTGGGCCTCGCCGGAGTCAACACCTCCACCAACAATTCCTTCCCGTGCATCACCTTCCCCGGCTCCGGTTATTCGAGCCTCGGACAGCCCAACTGCAACTCACGCACGCTGCAAACCAATTCCGCCTGGCAGGCCGACGAGAGCCTCAGCTGGGTCCGCGGTTCGCACAGCTTCAAGTTCGGCGTGGAGTTCCGCTTCATGGAAACCAACGGCATTGATAACTTCCAGGCCGCCGGTGCATTCCAGTTCAACGCCCTCGAAACAGGCATTCCGAACCAGCCCAACACGGGCAACGCCATCGCCAGTTATCTGCTGGGCAACGTCGATCGCGGCACCCTCAAGATCTTCGCCTACTACCCGCGCAACCGATATCGCTATGTCTCCGGTTATGCGCAGGACGATTGGAAAGTAACCCGTAAACTGACCGTCAACTACGGCATCCGTTACGACATCTTCTTCCCACGCTACGAGAAGCTCGATAACCTCTCCACCTTCGATCCCACCGTGGCCAATCCCGCCGCAGGCGGCAAGTTGGGCGCACTGACCTTCCTAGGCAACGGCGCGGGCCGCAACGGACAACGGTCTTTCTCTGACACTTACTTCAAGGCCTTCGGCCCCCGCCTCGGCATCGCCTATCAGTTGATGCCCAAGACCGTCATCCGCTCCGGCTACGGCATCTACTACGCAGCGGGCAACGGCAACGCAGGTCTCCGCGATTCGCTTTCGCAGACCTACGGCTACAGCGCCAACCCCGTCTTCACCACCCTCGATCAGGGCGCAACTCCGGCCTTCAACTGGGATGGCGGCTATCCGCAAAACTTCCCCAAGCCTCCATTCCTTGACCCGTCATTCGCCAACGGTACCGACGTCCGCTACATCGCTAAAGGCGATGGCGCGCCGCCCTACTTCCAGAACTGGTCCATGACCATTCAACAGGAACTCTCCGCGCGCATGAACCTCGAAGTCGCCTATCTCGGCACCAAGGGTTCGCGCCTCGGCAGCGGCCTGATGCACATGAACGAAGTGAATCCGTCGTACCTTAGCCTTGGCTCACTGCTCTCGCAGCAGATCGGTTCCGCCCAGGCAACAGCCGCCGGTTTCAACGCTCCGTATCCCGGGTTCAAAGGCTCCGTTGCACAGTCCCTGCGCCCCTATCCGCAGTTCCTCGATATCTTCAACCGCTCCAATCCGTCGGGCAGCTCCACCTACAACGCCTTGCAGGCCCAGTACAACATCCGGGCGCTGAAAGGCCTCGACTTGCAACTCGCCTACACCTTCGCCAAGACCCTCTCCGATAGCGACGTGCTCGCCGGCGGCGGCACCGCAGGCCAGACCTTCTACAACCGCAAGCTGGAAAAGACGGTCGCCATTACCGACGTGCCGCACGTCTTCGCGCTCGCCTACAGCTATCAGTTGCCGTTCTTCGCCCGCAACAAGTTCATCGGTGGCTGGACCTTCACGGGTATTCATCAGTATTCGCGCGGTGTGCCAATCATCCTCACCGCCAACAATACGCTGCCCCTGTTCACGCAGGTGCTGCGCCCGAACGTAGTGGCAGGCCAGACCCGCCAGTTGGGCGACGGCAGCTTTGATCCGAATACCATGAAGTGGATCAATACCGCGGCGTTCGTGGTTCCTCCGGCTCTGCAGTTTGGCACCTCGGCCAGAACCTACACCGACCTCCGCGCCCCGAATAACTACAACGAGAACTTCGGCCTCTCCAAAAAGTTCCGCGTCTATGAACGAGTCACGCTAACCCTGCGCGGCGAGTTCTTCAACGCCTTCAATCGTGTAGTATTCGGCTCGCCGCAAGGCAATGTCAGCAATGCCAACTTCGGCAAGATCACGTCCCAGGCCAACACTCCGAGACAGGGTCAGGTCGCACTGCGCGCGGAGTTCTAATCGGCAGGCAGCATCTGATACTCGCCCAGCTTGCGGTATAGATTCCGCTCGCTGATGCCGAGCATCTTCGCTGCATTCCTGCGGTGGCCGCCGCACTGTTCGAGCGCACGCTGTATATGCGTGCGCTCCATCTCTTCCAGTGTGGAGATCTTTCCGTTCGACGCCTGCGGCTGATGGAACGTACGCGAAGGCAGATGCTCCGGCATCAACAAATCGCCCTCGCAAACCACCATCGCCGCTTCAATCACGTGCAATAATTCACGCACGTTTCCGGGCCAGCTGTGATGGCGCAGCATCTTCAGCGCCTCCGGGCCGATCCGCTTCGATGATCCAAACCGCTCGTTGAACAGCGACACGAAGTGCTTGGCGAGAAGTTCCATATCGGTCCCGCGGCTGCGCAACGGCGGAATCTCAATCCGGATCGTGCTCATGCGGTAGAACAGATCCTCGCGAAACAGGCCCTGCCTCACCATCGCAGTCAAGTCCCGGTTGGTCGCCGACAAAACCCTTACATCAACGTGGACCTCCGTGGTCCCGCCCACATGCCGGAACGTGGAAGTATCCAGCACCCGCAACAGCTTGGTCTGTGTCGCCGGACTTACTTCACCGATCTCGTCCAAGAAGATCGTGCCGCCATTCGCGACTTCGAACAGTCCAGGCTTGGCCCGCTCCGCCCCGGTGAATGCGCCGCGATTGTGCCCAAAAAGCTCACTCTGCAGCAGCGTCTCCTGCAGCGCAGCGCACTCCACCACCACAAACGGTTTCGCCGCGCGCGGGCTGCGCGAGTGAATCAATTTCGCGACCCGCTCCTTGCCCACTCCCGTCTCGCCGGTGATCAAAACACTCGACCCGCTCGGCGCCACACGGTCGATCAGATGCACCAGTTGCTTGAACTCAGCACTCTCGCCGATGAACGATCCGCCCAGATCCGGCGGCGTAAGTCCCCGCTCCAGAATCGTAGTCCGGCTGCGCAGCGCCCGCCGCTCCAACGCGCGCTGAATACGCATGTTGAGCTCATCCAGCGGGCAGGGCTTGCTCACGTAATCGAACGCTCCGATCCGGATCGCATCGATCGCCGTATCGATAGACCCGTGCCCGGTCAGCATGATCACTTCCGTTCCGGGATTCGATTCGCGCAACTGCTTCAGCACTTCCAGCCCGTTCATCGCCGGCAGTCGCATGTCCAGCAACACCACTTCAGGGTCGGAGACCGCAGACTTGCGCAGCGCCTCTTCGCCACTGGCGGCGCTGCTGACGTCGTACCCCAGCCGCATCAACTCACTCGACATCACATGGCGGAATGCAGAGTCGTCATCGACCAGTAGCACCGAACCTGAAGCCTTCATTGCAGAACCTCCAACGCCGGCACTACGGCCGGCAAACTAATCTCGAACGACGAACCCCTGCCTGGAGCACTCTCCACCCGGATATCGCCGCCAAACCGGCGAATCGTATTCAACGAGAGAAACAGCCCGAGTCCGGTCCCTCCCTGGCGCAATCCAAAGAAGGGTTCAAAAATTCGCTTCAGATTCTCCGCCGCAATGCCACATCCGTCATCGATCACCCTGATGCGGACCGCCGCTTCGCACTCCACCACCAGCCGCACCTTACCGCCCGGCCTGCACGCCTGCACCGCATTGAGCATCAAGTTGATCAACACGTTCTGCAACTCCGCTTCATCGGCGCGCACCAGCACTTCCACCGGCGCACATTCCACCTCAACCCGCACCGACTGCGCACGCGCGGTGGGCTCGGTCAGCCGCTCCACAGCGCGAATAATCCCGCAGACCTCGACAATTCCTCCCGGAGATTTCTGTCCCCGCGAGATTCGCAGAAAATGCTGCGTGATGCCGCGGCACCGCATGAGCTGTTCGCGCGCGATGTCCGCATTCTCGCCCACGCGTCCCCAATCTCCATCGCCATTACCGTTCCTCGGCACCGACCGCAGAATGCCTTCGATGCACATCAGAATGGTCGCCAGCGGGGTATTCAGCTCATGCGAAAACCCCGAAGCAAGCATGCCCAACGACGCCAACCGGTGCGACTCCGCCAGGTGAGCCTCCCTCGCGCGCCGCTCAGAGATGTCGCGCCACACCTCAACCACATGCACGAGTTCACCTGCCTGATCGAGGATCGGCGAGGCATGTATCTCTTCCCACGCCACCGTTCCGTCAGGAGTCGTGCGTTCGCAGATGCGGATCTGGCCTTCACCGTTTTTCAGGCAACACAACGTCGGACAGTCATCAGTATTGCAACCCGCTAGTTCAATATCGGCGCAGCAGCAGCCCAGCACCTTCTCGCGCGATTGTGCCGCACGCTTCAAAAACGCATCATTCGCCGCGATCACCTTGCGCTGGGAATCCAGCACCACTATGCCATCGTCAATGCTATTGATCACGTTCTCCAGCCGCTCGCGTTGATCCCGAACTTCGCCCACCAGGCCGGTGACCGAATCCGCCATCGTGTTGAACTCCCGCGCCAGCCACGCGATCGTATCGGTACCCTCCGTCGGTACACGCCGCTCCAGGTCCCCGCCCGCGATCAGTCTCGCGGTTGTTTCAAACCGCTGCAAACGCCGCAGCACCAACTGGCGGATGATGAGCGCGATGGCGCCAACCAGCAGCAACGCGAATGCCCCGGCCCCGCCAACCATCCACCGCATGTCGCCATCGATCGCCGCCCGGATCGCACCAGCGTTGTAGTCCACCAGCAGCACGCCGTTGATCTTCTGCGTGGGACCGTGACAGCGGAAGCACTCCTGCCGGTTGGGAATGGGAATCATCGTCCGCAGGATCTGTCCGCCGCGGGTTTCAATCACGCGGCTCGATTCGCGATGCTCCGGCGCATGCTGGTGACAGGCCTGGCAGGTCGGTGAATCCAGGCGCAAATCGCCGGTCTCATCCGGTGACTTACTCGAGTAACGTAACTGCCCGCTCCTATCCAGTAATGCCACTAACTCCACGCGCGGCTGGCGTCCGAAGCTCTCGATCATGCGCGCGATCAGGCCGCGCTCATTCTCGATCATCTGATGCTCCAGCGCGACCCGGATCAACTCTCCTTCCGCCAGCGCATCCGTACGGGCAGTCTCCAGCAGCGTGTTGAAGTGATGTCTGGAATAGAGATAGGCACCCGCAGCACAGGCCAGGACCACGGATGCGGTTACTCCGGCGGCCAAGCCTGCGGTCATGCTACCAATTCGGATCTTCATACCACTTGGTATCGAATATGAGGCATCATTTCACATTCCTCGCAATCCGTCAATGCTTATTTACAGCGACAGCTCCACATGACGGAATGGCAGAAACCCTTCTGACAGATTGGCAGATCCTGCTGCCGCAACGGCAACAAACGCTTCAAAACCCCAATAAAACCGCATGCTCCAGCTTTGGCACACCAGATGCATTAAGGAGCAGCGAAAGGATGGTTCGTTCATGGAACTTTTTTTGATGGTTGCTTGCATGGGAATGTTCGGCTTGGGAATTACCTGTATGGCGTTCGGCGCCGCTACTGGTCCTCGCAGGGACGAAGCGGAACCGGCCACAGCGCCCGAGCCCGTAAAGGCCGAGATACCAGCGCGCTTCTTTGCTAAGGGCGGCGATGTGCCGATCACGATTCACGCCAAGGTGCCGATGGAAGTCCTGATGTTCCAGATTGAAAATCATGTCCGCCTGGAACAGGCCGCCGCCGAGTCGTTCATTGAATTCCCCACGGCTGAAATGCTGCACAGCCGCACGATGTCACCCCTGATTCAATAAAAGGAGCACGCAATGTCCAGTGGACACCCGGATCTACTCAAAGGGCTTTCGCCCGAAGAAGCAGAACGCACTCTGGCGCTCGGTACGCGCCGCACGATCCGCAGCGGCGCCTCGCTGTTTCACTTGGGTGACGCCGCCGATTGTATCTATCTGATTGATCGCGGAAGAATCAAGCTCACGCTGCCCATGCATGTCATGGGGCGTGACCAGGAAGTGATGGTGGAAGAGCGCACGCCCGGCCAAACCGTCGGCTGGTCGGCGCTCATCCCTCCTTATCGCTTCACCTTGACTGCCACCGCGCAGCTCGATACCGAACTGATTGCCATCTCCAGGCAGGCGCTCAGCGACTACCTGGCCGGCAGTCCGGAATGCGGCTACAAAGTAACCATGAACCTCGCCACTGTCATCGGTTCGCGTCTGCAATTGTTCCAGACCATGTGGCTGCGCGAGATGCAGAGAAATGTCGAGTTACGCTGCGCGTGAGGAGGCCCGGAATATGCGAACACTCCTCATCGCAACACTCGCCATCGCCAGCGCGGCAGCGGCCGACAAGCCCAAGACCGTGGAGAAACTGGAGGTGCCCCCACCTCCCTTTTCAGAAGGCATCTTTCCCTGTACCTCCTGTCACGCAACCATGAAGCCCGACCGCACACGCCGCGAGCTGACCATGATGCACGTCGAGATCGATCTCAAGCACGACCAGGAACATCGCTGGTGCCTCGACTGCCATGATGCCAACAACCGCGACCAACTCCATCTGGCCAGCGGGGAACCAGTTAAATTCGAAGAGTCGTACAAGCTGTGCGGCCAGTGCCACGGAGAAAAACTTCGCGACTGGCGCGCAGGCGTACATGGGCGCCGAACGGGGTATTGGAACGGGACCAAAGGCTATCTGCTTTGCGCCCACTGCCACAACCCGCACCAGCCCCGCTTTAAGGCACTCGCTCCGAAACCTGCCCCACAGGCCCCCAAACGGCCTGTCGACTAATAGAAGGACAAGCAATGGAAAACGACTGCAACTCCCAACAACCCTGTTCCAAGCAATCGATGTCGCGGCGCGGCTTCACCGTCAGCGCGGCCGGAGCCATTGTCACCATCATGACCTCGTGCGGGCCCAAGCGCCTGCATGACGTCTCTCCGGCGGTCTTAAAGCGCTCCCTCGCTGAGATGGAAGCGAAATACTCCGCGCAGTACGGCACCAACGTGAAGGTCTCCGATACGCAGCCGATACCCGGTGTGCTGTTCGCGCAGGCGCTCGACATCTCCCGCTGCATCGGATGCCGCCGCTGCGTCTATGCCTGCGTCGGAGAGAACAACCAGTCCCGCGATCCACAGATTCATTGGATCCGCGTGATGTCCATGGAAAAGGAGAAAGGCGTCGACTTCACGCATGCCAGCCCCTACTACCAGCCGGCGGAAGTGCCGCAGGAAGGCCACTTCTATATGCCGGTCGCCTGCCAGCAGTGCTCCAATCCACCGTGCACCAAGGTCTGCCCTACCGGCGCCACATGGACCGAGAAGGATGGCATCACCGTCATCGATTACGACTGGTGCATCGGATGCCGCTACTGCATGGCGGCCTGCCCCTACGGCGCCAGGCACTTCAACTGGTCCGAACCCTCCGTGCCGAAAGAAGAGCTCAACACCAGCACCCACTACCTCGGCAACCGGCCCCGGCCCAAAGGCGTAGTAGAAAAATGCACCTTCTGCATCCAGCGCACGCGCAACGGCCGCTACCCTGCCTGTGCCGAAGCATGCCCGGTCGGTGCCAGGAAGTTCGGCAATCTGCTCGATAAAGAGAGCGAGATCCGCTACATCATGGAACACAAGCGGGTCATGGTTTTGAAAGAAGACTTAAATACTGTTCCCAAGTTTTTCTATTTTTACGCCACTTAATTCCTTGGAGACGCCATTGTGAAGACAATCCGATCATTCACCGATTTCGCGCGCGGAAGCGTGATGTTAGTAAGTCAGGGCCCACGTGGTTATTGGGTGTGGCTCGCGTTTTTGAGTATTCTTATTATGTCCGGCCTGCTCGCCTACATTCACCAGGTACAAGCCGGACTCGGTGTCACGGCAATGCGTGACCAGGTAAGCTGGGGCTTCTATATCGGCAATTTTACATTTTTAGTTGGTGTGGCCGCGGCCGCAGTCATCCTGGTTATCCCGGCATATGTCTACGACTGGAAACCTATCCGTGAAATCGTTATCTATGGGGAGTTACTCGCCATCAGCGCCATCGTCATGTGCCTGCTGTTCGTCACAGTCGATATCGGGCGCCCCGACCGCTTCTGGCATCTCATCCCGCCGCTTGGATATTTGAACTTCCCGCAATCGATCCTGGCCTGGGATGTGATGGTGCTGAACCTGTACTTCCTCATCAACTTCACGGTCGCCACCCATATTCTCTACAGGGCCTTCCATGGCCAGCATTACCGCAAAGGCCTGGTTGTTCCGTTAGTTCTCCTGTCGATCCCCATGGCCGTTGGCATCCACACCGTCACTGCGTTTCTCTACAACGGACTCGCCGCACGGCCCTACTGGAACTCCTCGATCCTCGCGCCCCAATTCCTTGCCTCGGCCTTCTGCTCCGGCCCCGCCATCCTTTTGGTGGTACTGCAGCTCCTGCGCAAATTCACGAAGTTTGAAATCAAGGACGAGGCCATCCACAAGATCGCCGAGCTCATGGCCTATGCCATGTTCCTCAACCTCTTCCTGCACGGCGCCGAAGCGTTCAAGGAATACTACTCCGATACCGAACACCTGTTATATACGCGCTACTGGTATTCCGGCATCAACGGACACAACACTCTCGTCCCCTATGCCTGGACAGCCGTCTTCTGCAATATCCTCGCCTTCGGTCTGTTCATCTCGCCCAAGGCACGGCGCAACATCGTGACACTCAACATAGGCTGCCTGGCAACCTACATGGGCGTCTACATTGAAAAGGGCATGGGCCTCATCATCCCCGGCCTCACGCCGGACACGCTCGGCGAGATTTACGAATACTACCCAACCAGCTCCGAGCTCCGCGTCGCCGCCGGAGTCTTCGCTGTCGGATTCCTGCTCTTCACTCTGATGCTGAAAGTGGCGGTTCCTATCTCGCTCGGAGAGTTCATACGCCCCGCCACCAAATCCACGGCTTGAGCATGGAAATAGGCACTACTCCACTTTCCTTATAATCAAGTCAGTATGGAGAACCCCTCACTCGCAAGGCGGCAGTTCCTCAGCGGAACCGCCGCCATCGCAGCCTCAGCCCAAACACTGCTCGCTGCCGAAGACCTGCCCAAACTCCCCACCGATTTCGGAACTTGTCCGCGCACCCTGCCGGAGTTCCTACACTACATCGTCCCCCGCCGCGCAGCCGAGGGCCTGAACTCCATCTACCTCGGCCAAACCATCCCCAACGAGAAACGAAAAACCTACGGCACCATCTACGGCGGAGCGGTCGAAGACGCCAACGTCGCCTGGACCGCGGCCGCCGCATACCGCTACCCCTGGAGTCGCTTCCACAAGCACGATCTGTTACGAACCCGCGCCTTCCTGTTACTCGACACCCTCACTCATATCCGCGCCGATGGCAAATGGGACGATGGCGGACTCGACGCCTACTTCGGCGTTCACAGCCTCGCCTGGGCCGTGCTCTCCTGGCTCGACACGGGTGCGGTTGACGAACCCCGCGCCAACCGCTGGCGCGCCGCCGTCGCGCGCGCCGCCGATGACGGCCTCGTCTGTCTGCACTACGGGCCCTACCGGCCCTCCGCCCTTACCGGACAATACGCGAATCCGGAGATGTACTTTCTCTCCGGCCTCGCCGCAGCCTGGAAATTAACCGGCACGCCCCGCTATCGGGAAGAGGCCGCCAACGCTTTGCGCCGATATGACGAGTGGCTGTTCAGCGGCGGCGGCATGGCTTACTTCCTATCCTCCTCCCCCCAGCACGGCTATCAGCAGATGATCGTGAAATCCGTAGCGCTCTATTGGGACCTCACGCAGGACCCGCTCGCCATGGACTTCCTCAAACGCCTCGCCCCCTACTTCCCCAACGTCCAGCATCCCAGCGGTCTGCTAACTGACGCCGAGCAACCGCAACTGAAGCATAGCTTCTTCAACACCGTGAATCCGGCAGTGCCCGCAATGCTCGCCTGTGCGCTCAACGATGGGGCCAACCGAACCGCCGCCGAAGTGGCAACAGTGCTGATGGCAGACAACGTCGACGGACGCGCACCGTCGTTTTCCAAGAAAGGCTATCCCTGGTACAACTACCAGGCCGCGACCTTCGCCGCCTCCGCGTTGCGCCTGCTGGAAAAGCATCCGCTGCCTGCACCAGCACCTCAACCGCTCCGCCACGTGTTTATGGATCCCAGCTTCCGTGGAGTCCGCAGCCATTGGGATAACTTCACTGCCGCCACCACCACGCGCCAGATGAGCGACAGCCTTGCAGGTGCTTATCTGGCTGACCCCAGCGAACCGCTGATGCCGCTCGATGCCGCCATTGATGGTGTGTACTTCGAAGTCCGCCAGGGTCCCAAGCCCACCGAGTTCCGCTGTGTGGACTGGACCCCCACCGTCACTCTCGCCGCCTGCGACGGCTTTCAATCGATCAGTTGTCTGTCGCAGTTGAACGCCGCCTATTGGGGCGACATGACGGACCAGATCTCTACCTGGTCCACCATTCAACACTGGGCTGTATGGAGGGATTGCCTGATTGGCTTCGGCGCATTGCGAAGCCACGCCATTGGTGGCGAGGCGAGGGATACGGCACGTGTTCGCTGGCGCGTTTCACCGCAGGGCCGCAAGCTGGAGGTCCTGCGCCAGACCGATGCCGCAATGCACTTTCGCTATGGAGGGCTCCAGACCGAACTGACCTGCCTGGAGCAGAAGGGAGGATTTCGCTTTACCGCGGAAGAGATCACCGAAGCGCCAAGAGCCGGCTGGACGCCGTTGATCTCGCGCCCAGCGCCATGGTTGAGCGGAGACTACCTGCACGTCGCAACGGTTGTGCGTCCATCGAACTCTGACGGAAGGGTGATGGTGAAGGCAATGAAGAACGGTGCGGCGGCGGTGGCTATCGAACCGGACGGCCGCAAAGCGTTCGTCTGGGCCGTTAATCTGCACCGACAGTTACAGCAGTATCTATTCGACTTACCCGGCGGAGTAACAGCAAGAGCTTACAAGCGCGACCTTGTTATGCCTGCAATCCCTCCTGCCGAACCTGCCAGCGCAGGCCTGGTAGGAGGGGAAAGCGCCATTTGGGCGCTCTCATCCGAGTCCAGGATTGATCCCGATCCTATACTCGCATCCCTCCGCGCAGGCAAGGGTCGTTAAAACTACTTCTTGAAGCGGCGCAGCAGGCCCATGCCCACCAGACCAGCACCGATAAGACCCATCGTCACCGGCTCCGGCGTGTTGGTACCGGTCATGATGTCATTGGCGCAGATGGCCGACGCGAACGAGACGCCGAAATTTGCAGCGCTGAAGTCATTGACGAAACCCGTGGTCAGATCATTATTGAAACCAACCCGAATATCGTACAATGCGCCAGTCGTCGAACCGTTGCCGTTGGCGATCACCGAGACCGTGCCGGCTGCCAGTGACGAAAGCGCACCGGAGTAGTTCCGCAGCCAGACGTTAGTGTTTGGGCGGTAAATGTCGGTCGAAGAGCCCATGGCCTGGGTCGATGTCTCGACGCCGTTGGCGACGCTCAGGACTTGATAGAGAGTTCCCGCCACCACATTGGTGCCTCCAGTAGCCGCCCCAGGGTTTCCCGTTTCGCTGTGCGTAGTGAGCGCGACGCCGTACTTAACGACACCGTTCACCGTAAACAGCAAGTCACCGATGTAGAGGTTTGCGCCGTTGCCATCGGAGAACGGAGTCAGCGTGGAGTTGGCGAAGTTCGTGAAAATGTCGAATTGGCCGGAGGTGCCGGTAGTCGAAAAAGTGCCCTTTTGAATGTCGTAGGTTTGGGTGGCGCCGATGACGTCGCAAGTAGTGTTCGCGCAGCTGCTGCCGGTGAATGGATCACTTACGCCAAAACTGCTCGAAAATGCAGTCGCAGAAATGGTCATAGCAATCAATGTTGTTATTGTAATGGACCTCATTATTATCTCCTGACCGCAGTTTATGGCCTGCAACAAGGCGTGACCATACATCAGGAGTACGCCTGAGCCCAGTACATGCCCAGTACCAGGCAAGGGAGTAGAATTCGCTCATGAAACGAGAAGCAACGAGGTCACTCAAAACCAAATAGTACTTACCGAAAACCCTGTCAACACAGGCGGAAACGGGCCAAGAGCGCTACCTTGGGCAGACTCAACCTCAACGCGGTGGTAATGTTGTCACCCTCGGTTACCGAACTTGGGCAGTACCAGTGCGCTAACCACGGCAAAAGGCCTTAGGACGTCATTACTATTGATTGGGCAGTCATAAGAGTGCCTATCGAATTGATTATTGTTGGCAAAACGGATGTGATGCCTCACTTACGTCGACCACGCGGTAATCATGGTCTCCCGATTCGCGAATCAAGTAGTAGCGCTGAGTCGTACCGTCGGCGGATTCGACAACTTGCCAGAGCCCCTGAGAACCGCACCTTGTCGCTGGATTGTAGGATGCCATGGGAGCGAGTTTCCCGTAGCCTTCCCGATGTACAGCCTCGATCACTTGCACGTTCTTTGCCTCCACCCATCGACTGGCCTCAGCCCACGGCAATTGCAGCCATTCGTCCAGGAAGTCCTCAGGCTTCAAAGCGAGTGGGGAAGTCCGTTCCGGCTTGTCACCCCGGAAGCGGAGGTGCAGAACACCAGGCCGGCGCTCCCCTCGACGGGTGAGAGCCACATACTCAATGCTCACGCCGTTTGGCTCCAGCGTCACCTGCTCAGCACTACTGCAGATATCCGCGAATAGATGTCCTTTAACCAACTGAGAAGCAGCGATTGCATCCTTGCTATGCAGGCAGCCAGACTCTACCACTGGACGTCCCACAACAGCCAGCAATCGCGAACCTTGGGGATCTGGCATCGAGACTACTACTGTATCGATGCTTTGTCTAAGTTGGTCCTGCCTGGGTTCTGCCGCCAAAATCCTTAGCCATTTCCCATTCCTGAAGACATAGAGATAAGCCGCGGATTCCTTGCCGACGGGCAAGTGGATATTCAGGCGTAATAGCATGGCCTCGGGAAATCCAGCGGGCCGGATCAGCGAAGCATCGTAGCCAGAAAGCTCCATTCCGCCCAATTGTGAAATCACTTTGGCATATTCTTTATCAGTCGCATTCGCTCCCGGCAGTACGGTTTCCAGCCACTCTCGAAGGGGATTCCTAAATTCACTGACCAGCTCAAGCTGCATTCCGGCCGAAGCGCTGGTCCATTGGAAGCTCTTCGCATATAGGTCATGCAGCTTTTTCGCCTAGCCGCCGTCCCCTTGCGCGCCGACAGCCTGCGAGGAAGCAAGAATCAGAAGGAGCGCAATTCGCACTTACTAAAACTCCATCTTGGGTTGCGCCTGATCAGCCCCCACTCGGCCTACGGTGATATCCGCCCGATAGTAATTCTCGCCCTTCACCGGGTAACCCGCCATCCGCCGCAGCATCGCCAGTTGTCCGGTGTGAGTCAGCGAATCCGCAATCGCACCCTGAAAGATCTTCTCCACCGGCACAGCCACCGGTTCATCGGACGCAAGGTAGGCATCAAACGCCGCCAGTGCGTCATGGAACCGCGCCGTCCCCTCAGCCCAGGGCAGCGCCGGCGAGTTGAACCACTGCTGCTTACCCTTTGCAATGGAAAGCGCCCAGTCTAACAAATCCCCCATGTGCGCCAGAATCTCCGCCGGAGTCCTGCTCGTCGCATCGGCCTTGTGCGACCCAAATTCATCACCCACGCCGCGCAACGTCTTGCTCGCGCGATAGGCCAGCGTGGCCAACGTGTGCCGCATAAATTCCTTGCTCATGGAGACAATCTTAACTCACTTCAATTCGAGTGGCCTGATTCGTTGAAAGGACAAAGTCCCCGCCTCGAAGCCGGCGGCAAACAGCATCGAGGGCCAACTCTCTCTCACTCCCGGCTGGCTGTTTCCTTTGCGTCTTTGCACCTTTGCGGGAAATCCGATTTCGTTATTCTGGACCAACCAGACGCCCATTCCAAAACGAATGAATTCCTCTCAAATGTGAACAGATTTGGGATGTTCCGTGGAGGGCGCAGGAACCTATATCGGTGGGTTCTTTGACAATCGACACCCAAAACGCCACTACCACGCACGCAGCAGGATTTACTACTCACTTCCTGCAACTCATTTGCTGCCGCTTGGCATCCCACAAAACCACGGGCCGCTCGCCCTCTTCCACCGGCTTGCCACGCAACAGTTCCAACCCCTCCGGAAAGCCGTTCGCGAAAAAGTAAACCCCGTGCAGCGTGCGAGGCATCGCGCCCAACTGCGCCCGATTCTCTGCCCCGATGCAGGCCGATGCCTTCTCCAAGGTAGCCGCCGCCTGATCCGAAGCCAGCTCCCACGCGTTCAAATTGTTCTGCAGCGCCGCGAAGTGGAACACCAGCACCATCGCACCCGAGGCCCACTGCAACCGCTCCCGCTGGCCATCCAACAGCACTCCCATCATCAGGCAGAACCCGGCCACCGGCAGATACAGCAGCCGCGATTTCTCCATGTCCGCGCCGATCAGCAACTGATGCAGCGGCGGCAGGCACGCCGCAATCACAAACAGCGTGGCGCGAATCCACTGCTTTCGATCAACCCGATGCCAGGCCGTATAGAGCAGCACGCCCATGTACAGCGCCGTCAGCACAGTCAACCACCACGGTTGCGCTACGGCACGATTGACCGGCACATACAATAAAGACCACAATCGCGACCCGAGCACTTTCACCGCCGGCAACAATCCGAAATGCAACGCAGCGGCGTCATCGGACCCCGCCAGTTTGTAGCCGCCGATACCGCCCAACAAACTCCAGCGATACGCGAACATCGCGCCCGCCCCCACAAAGAAAGGCGCCGCCTTGCGCCACGTTCCGAACAGCAGCAACAGCAGTGGAAACGCATAGCCCGCCTCTTTGGTGAGCAGCGCGCCCAACATGCAGAGGAAAGCGAGCACTGTGAACTCATACAACAGCAACCCGCACAACACGAAGAACATCATCAACAGATCGAACCGCGCCGCCACCCACGCCACAGCCTCCGGACGCGTGCCATGGATCGCAAACAACGCCGCTGCGATCAAGGCCGGCAACCGTCCCAATCCGAACTTACGCGCCAAAAGATACATCAGTCCGGAATTCACCGCATGCAGCCCAAGCGCGAAAGCGTGCCAACTCACCGCATCGCCACCCACAAGCCACGCCGTGACAACATACGACAAATTGCCAATAGGCCGGTAGAATCCATCGCCACCACCACGAGTGAACATCGGAACAAGATACGCCGGCTCCTTCAGTACATGCCGCAGCAGGACGAAGTCATCGGAAAGGAATCCCAGATTCAAAACCCGCCAGCAAGCTGCGGCTGCCATCACGCAGATCATCGCCGCGGAAGCAGCATCCCGCGAATCGAACGGGACATGCTGGCGCGGCCCATCCACCGAGCCGCTCAACACCAGCAGCGTCAAAAACAACCCGAACCACCCCTGAGCGTTCAACAACGAGTGGGCATCCAACCGCCCCATCACCACCAGTGACACGGCGGTCACGGCAGCGATACCTGCAGCAGCTAAAAGGATGTAGCGAATCAAGCTACCCATTATTTCAGACAACCGCCTTCCAACCCAAGCAGGAATTTCATAGAATAAAAGAGACCTCATGAAACTCACTCTTCCCCAATACTCCATCGGCGTCGGCGACCGCTTTGGTCACCAGGCCGCCCCACAGCTCCGCGCCTGCCAGCTTGCGACGGAAAAAGGCGTCACGGTGTCGCCGGTTTGGAACAAGTCGAACCGCGAACACACCCTCGTCGGCTCGAAACCGAGTGATACGCGCCCTCCCGTTGAACGCGCCATCAAGGCCGCCGGCTGGACCCTTCCCTATTTCCTCGATGCCGATCACATCAACCTCTCGAACGTTGCGGGCTTCCTGCCTGTGTGCGACTTCTTCACCATCGACGTAGCCTCGGCCATCGGAGGCGAGTGCTCGGTTGCCGACATCGATGCATTCATCGCGCGCCATCCTGCCGAAGTTTCCATGGACGAAACCGAAGAGCCGCAGGGCCCGGCCGAACTGCTGGTGATCCTCGCTGCCGCCGGCGATGAGAAGTTGCCGCTGCAGACCATCGCGCCGAAATTCACCGGCCGCTTCAACAAGGGCGTCGACTACGTGGGTGACATTGAGGGCTTCGACAAAGAGTTCCGCAACGATCTCGCCGTGCTGAAGCATGCCGCCGTCCGCTACCAACTGCCCGCCAACATCAAGTTGAGCGTGCACTCCGGCAGCGATAAGTTTTCCATCTATCCGCTCATCCGCAAAGCCATGAAAGACACTGGCGCGGGCGTGCACCTTAAGACCGCCGGCACCAACTGGCTCGAAGAGCTGATCGGCCTCGCCGAATCTGGCGGCGAAGCGCTCGCCATCGTGAAGGACATCTACGCCATCTCCTACGGCCGCCGCGAAGAGTTGAGCCTGCCCTATGCCGACGTGCTCGATATCCGTCCCGATCATCTGCCTACTCCGGCGGCCGTTGCCGCATGGAACTCCGAAGAACTCGCCGCCGCAATTCGTCATGATCAGAAGTGCCCGGCCTATAACTCGGACCTGCGCCAGTTACTGCACGTGGCATTCCGCGTTGCTGCCGAAAAAGGCCAGGCCTACATCGACCTGCTCGAATCGTGCGAGGACGTCATCGCCCGCAATGTGACCGACAACCTCTACATGCGCCACTTAGTGCCGCTGTTACTGGACTAATCGCATGCTGAACCGCAGACAGTTGTTGATGCAAGCCATTGCCCCCGCGTTCGCCGCCATGGCTGCGGACTCGCCTTGGCTCGAGATGGAACGCATCCTGAAACGCGTGGTGCCTCCGAAGTTCCCCAACCGCGAGTTCAACATCAACGCCTATGGCGCCAAACCGGGCGGCGATGCCGATTGCACGGAGGCCTTCAAGAAGGCCATCCGTGCCGCCAACGCCGCGGGCGGCGGCCGCGTCATCGTTGCGGGCAGCAGCTATCTCACCGGACCGATTCACCTGCTGAGCAACGTGGAACTCCACGTTGCCGCAGGTGCGATCATCCGCTTTCAGCGCGACCCGAAGCGCTATCTCCCCACTGTGCTTACTCGCTGGGAAGGCGTGGAGGTGATGAACTACTCACCTCTGATCTATGCGCTCGACCAGGAGAACATCGCAATCACCGGCGAGGGCACGCTCGATGGCAACGCCGATTGCAACAACTGGTGGCCGTGGAAGGGGCGCACCGAGTGCGGCTGGAAGAAGGGCGAGCCGAGCCAACTCGCGGCCCGCGACCGGCTGAATGAACAGGGCGAAACCGATGTCCCGGTCGCCATGCGCAAGGCCGGTGAAGGCGCCTATCTGCGGCCGCAGTTCATTGAACCGTACCGCTGCAAGAACGTACTGATCCAAGGCGTGAAGATCATCAACTCCCCGATGTGGGAGATCCATCCCGTGCTGTGCAAGAACGTCATGGTGGATGGCGTCCGCATCGACACGCACGGGCCGAACAACGATGGCTGCGATCCCGAATCGTGCAGCGACGTCGTCATCCAGAACTGCGTCTTCAATACCGGCGATGACTGCATCGCCATCAAGAGCGGCCGCAACCGCGAAGGACGCCGAATCAATATCCCGACCGAGAACATCGTCATCCGCAACTGCATCATGCAAGACGGACACGGCGCGGTGACCCTGGGCAGCGAACTCTCCGGCGGCATCCGCAACGTGTTCGTCGAGAACTGCAAGCTCGAAAGCCCCAATCAGGAACGCATCCTGCGCATCAAGACCAACTCCGTGCGCGGCGGCTTCGCCGAGAAGATCTACATGCGCAACATGAAGGCCTCGACGTTGAAAGAGGCCGCGGTGAGCATCGACCTCACCTACGAAGAGGGCGACAGCGGCAAGTTCGATCCTTCGGTGAAGGACATCTTCGTCAGTAACATCAGCTGCACTAAGTCAAAGTACGCCATCTACATCAAGGGCTACGCGCGCAAGCCGATCGGCAACGTGGTGCTGGAGAACTGCGCTTTCAATGGCGTGAAGAATCCGAACGTCCTCGAGCATATCGACGGACTCGTGGTTCGCAACGTCACACTCAACGGCAAAGCGCTATGAGCTTTGCGCGCGACTGGCAACTGCCGCGCGAACATGGTGCCTGGGGAATGGTCATCATTCCCTTTCTGCTGGGAGCGACCCACTTCTCGTGGCAGGTCGCGGCCATCGGCGTGGCCGCGTTTTTCTTCTTTCTTGCGCGAGGGCCGGTCCTGAACTGGGCGCGGGCTTGGCACCGGAATCAAGCCCCGGGCGATTCACGCAAGCTGGCCCTGCTTTATCTGGCCATCACTGCCGCCGCGGGCCTGCCTGTCTATTTCTCCACGAAACTGCTGCCGCTGATTCTGATCGGCGCTGCCGGTGCGGTGATCATGGCGGTCAACACGTGGCAGGCACTGGAGCGCGAGGACCGCTCGATCGTGGGCGAGATACTCGCGTTCTGCGGACTCGCGCTGATCGCACCGGCCACCAACTGCGTGGCCGAACAGGCATGGACGATGCACGGAGCGATGCTCTGGATCATGTGCGTGGCCTACTTCTGCAGCGCCATCTTCTATGTGAAGATGCGCGTGAAAGCTACCGTTCCCAAGTTCGCCGAAGAGCACAAACGGCTGCGGCTCTATACACTCACTTACCACTTATTACTTCTAGGCGCGATGCAGTATGCAATCTGCTTCTTGCCGATCATCGTGCGCGGACTCTGGTATTCCATTCGCCCGTCAAAGAAGATCAACCTCAAGCAGATCGGCTGGACCGAGGTGCTCTACTCGGTGTGGTTCCTGGTCACGCTAAAACTTTTCTAACCACGTTGCCGTGAACATCCGTGAGGCGGAAGTGGCGGCCCTGGAACTTGAACGTCAGCTTGCCGTGATCGATGCCCAGGCAGTGCAGGATGGTCGCGTTCAAGTCGTGCACATGGACCGGATCGGCGGTGATGTTGTAGGAGTAGTCGTCGGTCTCGCCGATGCTGATGCCGGGCTTCACGCCACCGCCCGCCATCCAGATGGTGTAGCAACGCGGATGGTGATCGCGGCCGTAATCGGTCTCGGTGAGTTTACCCTGGCAGTACACGGTGCGGCCGAATTCCCCGCCCCAGATGACGAGCGTGTCATCGAGCAGGCCGCGCTCTTTCAGGTCCTGCACCAGGGCCGCGCCGCCCTGATCGACATCGCGGCACTGGCCTTCGATGGATTTGGGCAACGTCGTATGATGATCCCAGCCGCGATGGAACAGTTGCACGAAGCGCACTCCACGCTCGGCGAGACGGCGGGCCAGCAGGCAGTTGCCGGCGAAGGTGCCGGGCTTGCGGGCATCGGGACCGTACATCTCAAAGGTGCGCGGCGATTCTTTCGAAAGGTCGGTCAACTCCGGCACAGAGGTTTGCATGCGGTAGGCCATCTCATACTGCGCGATGCGTGTGGAGATTTCGGGGTCGCCTGCCTCTTCGTACTTCATCTCATTCATCTTGGCGAGATCGTTGAGGAAGCGGCGGCGTCCGGCGGGATCGACTCCATCGGGGTTCGAGAGATACAACACCGGGTCGCCCGATGACTGGAACTTCACGCCCTGATAACGCGAAGGCAGAAAGCCGCTGCCCCAGAGTCGGTCATAGAGCGGCTGATCGCCGGGGCGGCCGGTGCCCTGCGAGATCATCACGACGTAGGCGGGCAGTTCTTTGTTCTCGCTGCCGAGTCCATAGGAAAGCCACGCGCCGATGCTGGGGCGGCCTGCTAGTTGAAAGCCGGTCTGGCAGAACGTGATGGCCGGATCGTGATTGATCTGCTCGGTGTACATCGACTTGATGAAGCAGAGCTGATCGGCGATCTTAGCGGTGTGCGGCAGTAAGTTGCTGAGCCATGCGCCGGAGTTGCCGTACTGCTTGAAGTCGTAGATGGAGGGCGCGGTGGGGAACGTGGTCTGGGTGGCAGTCATGCCGGTGAGGCGCTGACCGCGGCGGATGGAGTCAGGCAGATCGGAGCCTCGAAGGTTTTTGAGTAGCGGCTTGGGATCGAACAGATCGATCTGCGACGGGCCGCCCGACTGAAAGAGCGAGATAACGCGCTTGGCCTTCGGTGCGAAGTGGGGCGCGATGGATTGCGCCAAGCCGTCTTCGACGAGCAGGCCGGCGAGCGCGGTGGCTCCGAGAAATGATCTGCGGGTTGGATGCATGCTTTACTCCTTGGTCACCGTTTCATCCAGATTCAATAGCAGGCTCGCGACCATGGTGTAGGCGGCGAGCTCGGCGGTATCGAGCTTGTCATTGCGCGGCGATTCGCCTTGCTTGAGCAGGCGGCCGGCGGCTTCGGGAGTGGTTCTGTAGCGATCGAGCTGGGCCTGGTAGCTGGCCGTGAGTAAGTTGGATTCTTTGTTAGTGGTTGGGCGCGCACTTACTAACAGCATGCCGTAGCTGATGCGCTGAGCGGTCGACGGACCGCCTTCGGTCATCATACGTTCGGCCATCTTGCGCGCGGCTTCCACGTAGGCCACGTCGTTCATCAGCGTTAGGGCTTGCAGCGGAGTGTTGGTGCGGTTTTCGCGGACCACGCACGACTCTCGGCCGGAGGCATCGAAGGTCATCATGGATGGCGGCGCGATGGTGCGCTTCCAGAACGTGTACAGGCTGCGGCGATAGAGGCTGTCGCCGTGGTCGGCCTTGTAGTCGGCGCCGTTGGCGAGGTCGCTCCAGATGCCGGCAGGTTGATAGGGTTTCACGGACGGGCCGCCGGTCTTTTCGACCAAGAGGCCGGCTGCGGCGAGAGCCTGGTCACGGACCATTTCGGCGGGCATGCGAAAGCGCGGGCCGCGGGCGAGTAGGCGGTTATCGGGGTCGCGCTGGAGTAAGTCGTTCGAAACCTTCGATTCCTGCATGTAAGTTGCGGACATCAGTATCTTTTTTTGCAGGGCTTTGACGTTCCAGCCGCTATCGCGGAATTCGACGGCGAGCCAGTTGAGCAGTTCGGGGTTCGAGGGCGGCTCGCCCTGGGAACCGAAGTCTTCGACGGTCTTGACGATGCCTGCACCAAAGTACATCTGCCAGAAGCGGTTCACTGTGACGCGGGCGGTGAGGGGATTGTTGGGGTCGATCAGCCACTGCGCATAACCCAGGCGATTATTCGGAGCGTTGGGCGGCATGGGGTGCAGCGCCGCAGGGACTCCGCGCGAGACCTTTTCGCCGGGACGATCGTACTGGCCGCGATTAAGCAGAAAGGCCTCTCTGGGTGTTGGCAATTCTTCCATCACCATCACCGAGGGCAGTGTTTCGAGGAAGTCGGCGTGGCGTTTGCGCTCGCGTTTGAGGGCCTGCCATTCGGCCTTGATTTCGGCGGGCCCGGTGGATTCGATGAAGGCGAGCGTGGTGGCTTTGTCGCCGCCGGCCATGGCGTTGGCCTCATCGGCATTGAGGACACGGCTGTAGATGCGGGCTTCGCCGATCTTGCCTTTGAAGCGATTGTTGGGGCCGAGGCCCGCGCCGATGCGGACCGGTTCCTTGGTGTTGAAGCTCTGGTTGAGTTCGTCGAGGATGATCTTTTTCTTCTGGCGCACGCCATCGATGTAGAACTCGACTCCTGCGGCCACGCGTGAACCGTCGTAGGTCATGGCGACATGATGCCATGCGTTGAGCGGCACGGAGGCTTCGGTTTCGAGACGCAGTGCGTCATCTAGCCAGCGCTGGACGAAGTTGGCCTGGAGCTTTCCGTTCTTGAGGTGGATGCCGTAGCCGATGCCCTCTTCGACGTCCTGCGAGCGTGTGAGGATGGCGCCGGTGGGGGCGGTGGCGAAGATCCACGCGGTGAGGGTGAACTTGTTGAGGAAGCCGAAGGCTCCTTTGTTGCCGCCGTCTGGTTGGTCGCCGGTATAAAGGGCGTCGAGACTGTCTTCGGGAGCCCACTTAAGCGAGGTTGGCTTGGCCGAAGCTTTGAACGCGGCTTCGCGGGCTGGTGCGTGATCGCGCCACTGCTTTTCGGCGGCGGCGAGTTTTGCGTCCATTTCGGCGAGACTTTTCTGCTGGGTGGGCGTGGGCGCGGGGATGTAAGGCGGCGAGTTACCGTACTTACTGGCGCGGCCGCTTTCGGGGATGTTGTTGAAGTAGGCGTAGGTCTGGTAGAACTCTTTTTGCGTGAAGGGATCGTACTTGTGGTTATGGCAGCGGGTGCAGCCGAGAGTGAGTCCGAGGAAGACGGTGGAGGTGGTTTCGACGCGATCGATCACGTATTCGACGGCGTACTCTTCGGGCACGATGCCGCCTTCGCTGTTGCCGCGATGGTTGCGGTTGAAGCCGGTGGCGATGCGTTGATCGAGCGTGGGGTTGGGGAGCAGGTCGCCGGCTAGTTGTTCCAGCGCGAAGCGATCGAAGCGCATGTTGTTGTTGAATGCGTTGATGACCCAATCGCGCCAGCGCCACATGAAGCGTTCGCCATCGCTTTGATAGCCGCTGGTATCTGCGTAGCGGGCGGCGTCGAGCCAGCGGTAGGCCATGCGTTCTCCGTAGCGCGGGGAGGCTAGGAGGCGGTCGATGATTTTCTCGTACGCGGTGGGGGTTGAGTCACTGACGAAGGCTTCGACTTCGGCGGGTGTTGGCGGGAGACCGGTGAGGTCGAAGGTGGCGCGGCGGATCAGTGTGCGGCGGTTGGCTTCGGGGGCGGGCTTGAGGTTCTCTTTGGCGAGGCGGGCGCGGACCAGGTAGTCGATGGCGTTTTCGCCGGCGGGGATGGTGGGACGTGTGGGCGGGATGAAGGACCAATGCTTTTGCCACTTCGCGCCTTCGTTTACCCAGCGGGTGAGGAGGTCGATTTGTTTTTCGGTGAGGGTGCTGCCGGTGGCTGCGGGCGGCATGCGTAGGGCTTTGTTGGTGGTGGTGACTCGGCGAGTCAGTTCTTTGGAGTCGAGCACGCGGCGGGCGTTGGCTTCGGTATCGAGGCGGAGGGGGATCTTTTTTGCGGCGGCGTCAGGGCCGTGGCAGGTGAAGCACTTGTCGGAGAGGATGGGCTTGATGTCGCGGCTGAAGTCTACGGTCTCCGTGGCGGCCAGTGGGGCGAGGAGCAGCAGGAGTGATAGATGTTGGCGTGACATGGGCTCCTGGTATTATATGCCGGGCGAAGTGGGGACGCAGCAAGCTACGTCCCCGGCATGGTGCAAGAACGGTCTAGGCGCGGCTGGAGAAGGTTCGGGTTTCGGTGGAGACCTTTACTTTTTCGCCGTTTTTGATGAACAGGGGGACCTTGATCTGGAGGCCGGTTTCGAGGGTGGCGGGTTTGGTGCCGCTGCCGCTGGAGGAGTCGCCGCGGCCGCCGGGTTCGGTTGCGGTCACTTCGAGATCGACGAAGGTCGGGAGTTGGAGGCCGATGGGGTTGCCGTTGTATTTCATCATGTCGATCATGATGCCTTCGATCATGAAGTCGACCGCGTCACCGATCATCTCTTCGGAGAGGGTGAGGGTTTCAAACGACGCCTGGTCGAGGAAGTGGTAACCGTCGCCATCGTTGTATAGGAAGGAAGCGGGGACCATCTGGAGGTCGGGCTCCTTGAACTTGTCGCCAGCTTTGAAGGTCTTTTCGAAGACGGCGTTGGTGAGCAGGTTACGGACCTTGAGGCGGACGAGGGTCTGGCCACCGCGCGCAGTGGGGGTGTTGACCTCGGCGTCCATGCAGGCATAGGGGACGTTTTCGTGCTCGAAGAGGGTCTTTTTCTTTACGCTAATTGCATCAATCAGTGCGGCCATGGGTTCCTTAGGGCCGGATGGGTGCGGGGAACAAAGCAAACCCAAATCCGGGCATCTATTCAGTATAAGTTGATGGCGTTGGCGATGTCAGCCGGCACAGAGTACGGCGGGGGCTTGGGCACCGCAACAGCGCTTGTATTTCGTGCCGGAGCCGCAGGGGCAAGGCGCGTTGCGCGGGGTCTGGGCTTCGGGCTGCGGTTGGGGTTTGGGCTTGAGGCTTCTGCGGAGTTTGGTGATGAGGGCGCAGGCTTCCTGGCAGGCTTCCTTGGCGCGCTGGAATTCGCGCTGGACGAGCGCTTCGTAGCGGAGGAGTTTGGCGAAGACCTTGGGGCCGGCGGAATCGCGCTCCATGGCGCGGCCGAGAACGATGCCTTCGCCGATTTTTTCGACGAGGGCTTTGGTATCGGGATTCTGGAGTTCGTTGAGGATGGCGAGTTGAGGAACGAGGCCTCCATCTCCTGGTGGAGCTGGCAGCGGTAGTGGGCGAGGGCGAAGCGGCGGACGATGTCTTCGAAGGCCTCGCACTGGGTGGGGACTCCGTCGTGGAGGATGCGGAAGAACCGGTCGACGCGGGCGGCCTGGTCTGGGGCAAGCCGGTTGAAGGCGGCGAAGAGCCCGTGGGTGACACCGTTCGAGGCTACTGTTGCTTTGCCGTCCGCGGATTTGGGTCCGGTTGAGAGTTGGGCGTTGCGGGCGGGGGTGCGCATTGCGCGGGGGAGGACATGGTG
>Ga0118677_10003357_pt1 | contig 30429 bp, 29 predicted proteins | sample AliMusrvi5mmetaG_FD_86154 | JGI IMG/M metagenome (GOLD analysis project Ga0118677, IMG submission 86154) | reverse complement strand
GTATAAACTAATTGACCTGGTTGCGCATGCGTTCATCCCGCCTGTGACGAGCACTTGCGTTAGCCTCGAAGTAATGAGTTCAACGGGACTTTGAATGGCCTTACGACCTGCCCCGCATGCGCGCCGAGAGGTCAGCCAACATTTCGAGCACCCGTTCGGATGCGTCCTCAGAGAGGCCCGCCAAGCCGCAACTCGGAGTCAGTAGGGCTTGTTCTTTAAGCTGTTTGAAACTGATCCCCTGTCGTGTGAAAGGTGCCATCGCTTCTTCCAGCCTGTCCTTGAGGCTCGATGTCGTTTCTTTGAGCAATGCTTCCTCGGTGTTTGGGACGACTCCCCAGGCGATAGCCCCGCCCGCGCCCAGCAGCCGCCTGACCTCTGCCGGATAAAGGGCAAGCGATCCGGCGAAATTATATGTGTCGAAGCTGATAACCTGGGCGCTGGTGTCGAGCAGCACCGACCAGTCGGTATTTCCGCAGCAATGGATGCCCTTGACCCCGGTGATGCCGCCCAAGACCTCATCGAGGAGGGACTTTACCTTCTCGCGGGAGATCGTAAAAAAAGCAGACCCGTACGAAGTCATGACTGGTTCATCTACGAAGATGATAGTGTTTTTGCTGACTCTCCTGAGTTGTTTTTCTTCCCAGGTCGCTTTGAGCCGCAGCAGCTTGGCGGCGGCATCGGAAAGTACGTCGTCGTGTAATATCGACTGTTTTTTTTCATCTTTGAGCATTACACCGAATGACAGCGGCCCGGTGACCTGCCCCTTGACTCCAGATGGGCTCACCTTTTTCAAATCGAGCAACGCAAAAAGTCCGGCTGCGTGGTCCGGGCTGATAGGGAAGGCATCCGGGTTATTCGCTAGGTATGCCGTATAAAGGCGCTCCATCTGGGCGTCGAACGAAGGCCCGTGATTCACCCGCGCATTTTCCCCTTGTACCGTCATCCCGGGGAAGCCTTCACTGAATTGCACGGTCATGTCTTCCGCGAACGCAAGATTCGGGAGTTGCGGCCATGCCGGGAACTCGGGAAGATACCTGTTCAATAGGGCGCAGGCGGCGACCGGGTCCTTATGAGGCATGCTGCCGATCATGGTGGGGGCCAGGTTGAATTTTGTGTCTATCATAATTACCAATTAAAGCACAAAAAGTAGATGGTGTCATGCCATTGAATCATATGTGATTTTTGAGGCATTAAATGTTTCAATCGGTGGAAGCACTTTTAATCGCCCGCTATTTTTCTTTTTATAGTGTCGGAATGATATTGACCGATGTCGCCTCGATATTCGCTGGTTTCGCCATCCTCATGACTTAAATTGTCAGGAGGGCATTATTTGAGGTATTTTCCGATTATCGGCGCGAGGTCTCGTTTTCGTTCGGCCGGTATGAGCGCGGCATCGGTAACGATGGCATGCTCGAGAGCCCCCGTGCATCCGCATGTTCTTTTCTCTCTCAATTTGGTTACTGCTATTTCGATGATCCGTTTTGAGAGCTCCATATTCTGCCTCAATATCCGGAATATGGCTTCGACGGAAACGGGTTCTTTGGTTTCATGCCAGCTGTCGTAGTCCGTGGCGCAAGCAATGACTGCGTAGCATATCTCTGCTTCACGGGCGAGTTTGGCTTCCGGGAGGGCGGTCATACCTATCACATCCGCGCCCCATGAGAGGTGCAGTCGGGATTCGGCCCTCGTTGAAAAGGCAGGCCCCTCCATGACAACGTAGGTTCCTCCCGTGTGAACGCATGCTCCTGCTTCCGATGCTGACTCGCAGAGGATACGACTGAGCGCAGGGCAGACCGGTTCGGCGAACTGGATGTGCGCGACGATGCCCTCTCCAAAAAATGTATTCGCTCGCTGGCTGGTTCGGTCGATGAACTGGTCGGGGATTAGCAGGTCCCCCGGTTTAATTTCAGGCTTGAAACTGCCCACTGAATTAATGGCAATGATATCTTCGACCCCGAGCATCTTGAGCGCGTAGATATTCGCTCGAGAAGGTACCTCGGTTGGCATGATACGGTGCCCGCGGCCATGGCGTGGCAGGAAGGCTACCCGTACTCCGCATAGAGAGCCAACTACGATAGTATCACTCGGTGTCCCGAATGGAGTCACCATCTTTATTTCCTCTATCCCGGCAAGGCCTGCCATTTCGTATAGTCCCGAGCCGCCGATAACTGCTATCTTGGTTTTCGCGTTAACCATGTTTCTGCTCCATTTAGAAGTTATATTGTGTTGAAGGAGGTTCTATTCATCCAAAAACTCGACACCGTGTTGTTCCTCAAGCCCCTGGCTTTCGATAAAAGGTAAAATCCCGGCGATCAGTGAATCCCCTTCGGCCTGTTGAGAACGCAGTTTCTCGATGCCCTTGAGAGGTTTCTCAAGCATATTCGTTCGCGTTGATTTTAACTTTTGGAATTCATCCGCCGCACTTTCGATTTTTTTCCCGACGCTGTCCATGGATTTTTTAAATTCTTGCCATTGTTTAGAGAATTCGCCGAGTAGACTGATCATCTGGGAGTTGGATCTGCTCAAATTAAAACTGTCGACCGCCTGCCGGATAACGGCGAGTATGGCGTAGAGTGTTAAAGGGGAACAGATGATGACCTTGTCCCGCATCGCTGAATCCAGTATCGTGGAATCGTTCTCGTTGATAAAACAATAGATCTGTTCATTTGGTACGAAAACCAGGACATAGTCAAGAGTTTTTCCCTGTGGATCGATATATTCCCTCGTGGTAACTTCCTTGATCCGTTGCCGGACGTCTTTAAGGAACTGCAGTTTGAGTGTCTCTTTTACTGCGTCGTTTTCTTCGTTGACGTACCTGTCGTAATTATTGTGCGGGAACTTCACGTCCATATTCAGGCGAAGGCCCTGAGGCAACAGAAAAGTAAAATCCGGCCGTGATTCCAACGAACCCTGGGTTTTTTGTTTCAGATAATTGATGCCTTCACCGAAGCCCGCGAGTGTCAGGACATCTTCAGCCATTCGCTCGCCCCATTGGCCGCGTACCTTGGTATTCGAAAGCGCATTTTGGAGTTTGTTCGTGGTCGTCTCCAATTCCTTTGTTTTTTCAGCCGTATTCTTCAGTTGCTCGCTGACCTTGCCAAACGATTCCTGCCGTTTACTGTCAAAGTCTTTGAGGGATGTCTCAACCTTGAGTAGTTCTGTTCTCATGGTTTCCAACGTCTGGTCTATCAGTTTCTTTTTACTTTCGAGTTCACCTGTTCCTGCCTGGGACTGTGAGTTTAGGGAAACGCTCGCGAGTTTGAGAAATTCTTCCGAGTTCTTACTTAAAGCGTTCAATGATAGAGCGGAGAATGATTGTTCTATGTCCTTGCGGTTGAAACGCGTCGTGATGAACACCATCAACCCGCCTGCCGCCAGGCCGATTATGAAACCTACAAAGTATTGCAATAAAGCCTCCAGTCCAGCCACATAATCTAGATAAAGTTGTAAGGAGGTCGGGCAATCGCCTCCTCGGTGATTATTGCTGTGATATACCTGGCGGGTGTTACGTCGAAAGAAGGATTAAACACTTCAGTGCCATCTGATGCAATTCGAACTCCGGCGATGCACGTAACCTCGTCCGGTGCTCGTTCTTCTATAACGATTTCGGTTCCTGTAGCGATAGATTTGTCGATGGTGGTAGTCGGAGCGGCAACATAAAATGGTATAGAGTTTTCCTTGGCCAGGACCGCCAGAGTGTAGGTCCCGATCTTGTTGGCGGTGTCCCCGTTGCCCGCTATCCGGTCCGCCCCGACAATCACTGCGTCCACTATGCCACGGCTCATCACATAACCCGCCATCGAATCCGTTATCAGCCTGAAAGGAATCCCGGCTTGTTTCAGTTCCCATGTCGTTAACCGGGAGCCCTGGCACAGGGGACGGGTTTCAGTGGGTATAACCTTCTCTACTTTGCCCTGTGCGAAAGCGCATATGACGACACCAAGAGCAGTCCCGTAACCTGCGGTCGCGAGGGGACCCGTATTACAGTGCGTAAGGATCGTTGCGCCGGGTTCAATGAGGCTGGCTCCGAGTATCGAAAGGGTGCGGTCAGCTTGTATCTGTTCAGCGTGTATCGCAACCGCTTCGGAGACGAGTATTCTTTTAAGTTGTTCGATATCGTTCTCAAGCCCAATTGCTTTTTTCATCCTCTCGATAGCGCTGAACAGATTGCGGGCAGTTGGTCTCGTGGCTCCGAGCGTGGCGAACACTTCGCCGAGCTCGGAGGCGAATTTGTCGGGTTTCGTTTCCTTTGAATAAAGGGCCCCGAGTGCGATACCGTAGCCTGTCCCAATTCCGATGGCAGGGGCACCCCGTATCTGAAGGGTTTTGATGGCATAGGCGACATCCCGATAGTTGGTCAGGGTCATCCAAACTTCGTCTTTAGGAAGCTTTGTTTGATCCAGGACTCTTAGCCTGTCGCCCTTCCATTCGAGGGGCACTATCATGATGTCGCCTCCATTTGGCTTGATTGGTTTCGCTGGAATTATAACACAAGGGGGTTGAAATCAGGGATCTTGTCTTGACAGAGGTCACCGCCCCAATATAGACTGATTTATTCGTAACAAAGCGACTTAATCATGATTCAACAACTGAAGATTGACGATCTTAAAGGACTGGTTGGCCAACCTTGGTTGACGCTCACCTATCCGATCGAAGCCTGCCTTATCAGGCGGTTTGTTGAAGCCGTCGGCGACGACACCCCTATCCTGCCTGGGAAGAAAGCCGAAGTTCCGCCGGCGCTTTTACTCACGATTGGTTTTGAACGCGTTATCTCAATGTTGTTGGGTTTGCCGGAAGCCGTCCTTCACGGCAGCACGGAACTCGAGTGCTTCGCGCCCGTTAGAATCGGCGACTTGTTAACAGTTACCGCCAGGATTACGGCCTTGAGGGAACGGGCACCGCTGACGTTCATTAACTTGGAACTCGAACAGCACAACCAAAAAAGTGTTCTCGTTGGCAGGTGCAAGCAGTTGGCTATTCTTCGAGGTAAAGCGTGAATAATCAATCGGATCTCGAAAACATTGCGGTCGGTGATGAGATCCCATCGCTTGAAAAGCATCCTTCCACGCAGCAATTGGTAAGGTGGGCGGGAGTTTCCGGCGATTTCAATCCTATTCATTACGATAAAGATTTTGCGATAGCCAGGGGTCTTCCGGGCGTAGTAGTGCATGGACAGCTTTCGACCGCATTTATCTGCCAGATGCTTTCGGACTGGTACGGTAATGAGGGCTTTCTGAAAAAGTTAAACGTTAGCTATAAAGGATTGAACTTCCCTGGTGACAAGCTTATCTGTCATGGGGTTGTACGCGAGAAAATTGAAGGCGGTCTTATATCGTTGGATGTTCGAGTTGAGAACCAGCGGGGGGAAAAGACCGTAACTGGAACCGCCACGGTAAAACTTTACGGCGGGGACTGATCCCTTACTTTTTACCAGTCCGTATTTTAGGTAACCGTTGGTCCGCGGAGTCAAGCGTTCGATTTTTAGTCCGCCTTCCTTGAAACATTTGCTTCGCAGGTAAACGTGTCATGTGTCTTATAAACGGTTGGCGATTATTAAGGATGTGGATCTCTTATCGTTTCATTTGATATGCAGTTGCGGATAAGTTATCTGAACGGGCATAATCTTCAAAATCAAGCTGCATCAGTATATAAGTTTCGCCATTTTCCAGCAGGCTGCCGGATGGCTTGAAACCGCAACCGACGAAGCATTTCCGGGCCCGGGCGTTCCTCTCGAGTGTTTTTAAGTTAAGCCGGCGCATCCCCATGCAATTGAAAGCGTAACTTATAAGGGCTTTAAACGCATCGGTACCGTATCCATGGCCCCAGTAACGTCGGTCTCCGATGACGATGCCAGATTGGGCTTCAGCAGAGTCCCAATGAATGTTATAAATGGCGCAGTTACCTATGTGCCTGCCTTCGGCGATAGTTTTTATCGAGAATATCTCTTTTGAAGGGTGGTCTTCGTCCGGCTCCGACTGGAATTGCGTGATATACCGGATGAAGGAAATCTTTAGAGGGGATTCACCGTTAAGAGCTGCTAATTCGGCGTCTTTACGCCAGATATAATCACGCGGTGCATCAGACAGGGATTTAGGGTGAAGGCTCACCCTCTCTCCGCTAATCGGTGTCTGACTCATCAAATTCACGCGCAGGTTCGGTCGGCTCTTCGTATGCTTCGATTTCCGTCATCGAAACTTCTGAAGCTTCACGAATGGCCTGGCTCTTACTCGTTTTAAGTGCTTTCAATCGTTGTTTAGCTTCCTGCCCGCCTATTTTGCCAAGAGCCCTGATAGCGGCGAGTTTGACTTCCAAGTCTTCGTCAGATGTCAGTTCAATCAATCTCGAAACGGCTTCTGCTTCGCCCAACTCCCCTGCAGCTGTGGCGGCTTCGTAACGTATCTCGGGGTCATCATTTTCCATTTCTTTGAGGACGGTGGGCATCCATAACATATCGCAGTTACGTCCCATGGCGTAAATAGAACTTGTTTTTATACCGGGCTCCTTGCGCCGATAAGCCTCCCAGATTACCTGGGTAACCTCTGGTAAGCTGAAAGGAGCGACGGCCTCGAGAGCGCGCCGGCGCAGGACAACAGGTTCGTCCTGGTTGTGGATCACCTCCAGAAGGGCCCGTGAAATACGTGCACGATTATCAGGGGAAATTTTCTGTTGTTCCGCAAGAAGCGAGAACCTTCCTAAGGCGGTTGCGGCTGCGCTTCTGACCTCGTTCGCGCGATCTTGTTGCATCAGCCTCAATAAAGGTCTGATAAGTGTGGGGTCGCAACTCTCCCAGAAACCTTCGACAGCCTCGCGACGAACGTCGTCATCTATGTCGTATATAGCGTTTCGATAAATGCGATCGAAGTTGAGTTCAACATTATCTTCTGTAAGTCCCTCCAGCCTTGAAAGGATCTCACGTTTTCTTCCGGTTTCCATCTGCGCCCACACAGTTTCGAACTGCTTCCCCTCATCGACGCTGAGGTCGGACAACTTGCCGAGCTCGGTGTTGGATATGGGTTCTGCACCATCCGCAAGGTGGTTGAGGATGTCCGTTAGTGTCGACTGTGAGGGGGAACCTTTCGGCTCATCCTTCTTCTGATTCATCTTCTCCACGTTCCCAGATAGGTTCGGTGAAATAATCTATGTACTCTTCCATGGCTTCGGCGGCTATCTGTTTCATGCGTTCGCTGGCTTCGGAAGCCGCCTGTTTGAGTTCGGCGTAATCTATTTTAATGTTCAGCAAGCCGGCCAGCACGCGGACAACCGCAAGGGCTGCCACTGGATTATGCAGTCTGGTGGTGTAATTCGGCACCTCTCCCAGCAGGCAGGCGCCCTCAAGTTTGCGTTCCTTCGCGACGCCGAGCAGGATGCCGTTCATCCCGGCGATCTGGAGGCTTCCCCCCTGTACGAGGTTCTGGCTAGCGAGTTCTTTTACCACTGGAGCACTGGTGCCAACACCCCAGACTTTCGGTTCTTCCGTATGATGGATACGCGTGATAGCAGCGGCACATGTATATATACGTTTAACCTTGAAACGCACCGCAGCATCTACAATCGTATTGGCGAGATCATAACTTTTAGTGTTTGGTTGAGCGTCGCCCATAAAAAGGATGATGTCGCTCCCGCCAGGGTTCTTCCAATAATAAAAACGGCTCTGCGGGAATTGAGGTTCTTCAACTACGTTGTTACGCACCATGACTCCGATGGGGTCGAAGAAATAGGGTGCCCGGACCTCAGCCAATTCCTTGAATTCCAGCTTTCGGGCGATATAACTGGCAGCGATCATCGCAACATTGGAGATCCCGGGCCAGGCAGCCAGCATATTGGGTTCGGTGAGCGTTGGGCGGGCCCTGATTTTTATTGCGTCTTTAATTTCAGTCACCTCGAATCGATTATAGCATCAGATATGGATTGTATGCTTATTTTCAAACAATGGAAAACCTAACAATTAAGCTTCCAATAGGTTAAATCTTCCGGATGTTCACTTACTGGCCACAGATATGGAGGGGCAGTAAATCGCGGGCGCCATCAACCTTGCACCTACCCACTTCGCATCGTTTCCGATCGCCTCTATGTCCTTGAGGAGTTGGTAGACATTTCCGAATACCATCGTGTCCTTAACCCTTCCGGTTATTTTACCATGTTCTATTTTGTATCCCAATAGAACATTACCACTGAAATCGCCTCCAAGAACATTCCCCTGTGTCGCTCCCATCAGAGCCTCGATATACAGCCCCTCTTTGATATCCGAGAGCATTTCCTCCACGGAAGTGTTTCCTTCTTTGATAATAATCGTCGTAGGAGAAGGGGAGGGCAACCCTCCGGCACGCCCGCCATGCCCTGTGCTTTTTTTACCGGCTAAAGCTCCGGTTTTAAGGTCGTAATAAAAATTCTTCGGGATACCATGTTCAACGAGAGCGAGCTTTTCGGATGCAACGCCCTCATCATCGAACGGCCGGCTTCCGGGCTGGAAGGCTATCGTTGGTTCATCATAAAGACTGAATTTGGAATCGAATACCTGTTGCCCCAACTTGTTCCCCATTGGTGAAGCGCCTTCGAGTACGACTTTCCCGTTGAACGCCGCCATTAGCGGCGAGATGAAGGCGCTGGCCAGTCCGTCCGGGGTGAAGATGACAGGGAATTTGCCGGAATTTATTTTTGCCTGGTTTCTTGCCCTGTCCAACTGGAGGCGAACGCTGTCCAACACTCTGGTGGTGTCCAACACGGGATGGCATGAACTTTCACCCTCACCGACGAAAAGCATGTCGGAACCGTGAATGACTGTACCTTCAACGCTGACGGCGAACCCGCTTTTTTTGTAGGCGGCCTCTAAACCGGAAGAGTTGGCGATATCGATGGATAGCGTATTCCGGCTGATTGATGCCTCACAGAGGATGTCTGGGGTATATTCGGTAAGTGCCGAAACCATCCCATTCCCGAGGTTTACCATTTCATCCAGGCTGACTTTTTCAGTGTTGGAGTCATAAACTTCGACTACAGAAAAGTTTGTCTGGGAAGGCAGCTGAAAATTTGCTTTGGCACCGAATTCGGCTGTTTCAATGGCCGACTTCACAAGGAAGTCGATATCTTCAGGTTTGTTGCTGCTGGCAAATCCGATGCGCCCGTTCTTGAAAACCCGAAGCGAGATGCTGCGGCTCTCTTTGCTCTGAAGGCTCTTCAGGCGGTTGGCTTCGAAAACAATGGGTGTCTCTTCGGAAGTGAACATGAATACTTCGGCCGACTGGGCCAGAGCAGCTGTTTTATCGAGTATCTGTTGAATGATATTCAACATCGTTATTTGCCTCCCACAAGACACTTCAGTATCCTGATATGCGGGCTTCCGTTGGAGACAGGGAGGGGCGATTGCCCTGATTTGCCGCATCCTCCGCCCTGATTCATTGCAAGGTCATCACCGATGGCGTCGATGTTCTGAAGAGTTTCGAAAACGTTGCCCGTAAGAACTACCGGACGCACGAGTTCGGCGATTTTACCGTCCCTTATCATGAAAGCTTCTCCGGCGGAAAAAGTGAACATCTCCATACTGGTGGTGCCGCCGTACCAGTTGCGGGCATATACACCCTCCTTGATACTGGATATCATCTCGTCGAAAGTGGTTTCACCCTGCTCTATATACGTATTGGTCATGCGCACAATCGGGGGGTGACGATAGTTGACGGCACGGGCGTTGCCTGTGGGCTTTTCTCCCATCTTTTCCGCAGTTTCCCGTGAATGCAGCCTGCCGACCAGGACACCCTCTTTGATAAGGTGGGTCTTTGTTGCAGGGGTCCCTTCATCGTCATAGTTGAAACTCCCCCTGAGGTCCGGCACTGCGGCACCGTCGATGATGTTCAGTTCCGGGGGGCCGAATTTTTTCCCAAGAACCATCAGTTCGCGCATGCTATCATTCTCATACACGAAGTCGGCTTCTGAAAGGTGACCGAATGCTTCATGAACAAAAACACCGGCCAGTACAGGATCAAGAACTACTGTGTATTCGCCGCCTTTAGCTTGAGGTGCTGCGAGCAGGCCCACGGCTTTTGCGGCCATCTCCCTTACTGCTCCTTCCAGGTTTTCCATGGCGGTGAAATCGCCCGGACTCCCTAGGCTCATGTTGGCCTGTTGAACCTGGTTTCCGTCCGAGGCGATTGCAGCCATGCCCAGAGTAACATCGGACCGTTCCTGGCGGATGAAACTGCCCTCCGAATTCAGAAAGATGCTTGTTTTGTACGCGTCACCGTACCCTATATTGGAAGTTTTTAACCTGGGGGTTTTCCAAATAAGCGCGTTGTAACTATCGAGTAGTTCTTTTTTGTGCGCGAGTGGGATATTTCCCGGGTTCTGTTTTGAACCAATGGAAGCCGTATCGACGACGACCGGAATTTTAGCCAGGTGGCTCGATCCTTTACCGGCGATCCGGGCTTCCTGAACAGCAAGTTCAATCCTTTCATCTATGTTCTCAAGACTGTTAAAACTAACAAATCCCCACCCGCCGTTTACCAGTGCGCGGATATTGCCTCCCACCGAAGCGCTTTTCCCGATAGATTCAAGTACCTTGCCCCTGTAAGTGATATAACTCGAGACGCTGTCTTCGAGGTGCGCTTCTATATAGTCTGCTTTGTGTTCTTTCAGTTTGGACGCTAATTCTTTCGCGATATCTTCTATATTAGGCAAATAATGTCCTCCATTCGAGACAGGCTTTAAGCCACATCAGAGTTTACGGCGGTTTGGTTTTTGCTGTCAATCATATTGTAGCCGCAATTCAATATCGATAACCGATTCGAGATAGTTCCATTTCATTGCAACTGGTGAGGAAAGCATCTCTTGAAGTTATTGTTTTGGTTCCGTTTTCTAATTATCGTTTAGAATCATCAGACCTGAGTTACGTCCTGAACCTAAGAAGTGATGAACCGGGTATTTTGTTCCGTCGATTTGTATATGATGAAGGCATAAAACTGCCGATGAAATTATCGCAAAATAATTCGAAAGTTATATTGAAGGAGACACTGGAAAGTAGGCGCGTTTTGTGCTTAGAGTGGATGGCCCCGTGCCTATTTGACAAGGTCATACTGCTATGATATTATTTACCTTGCTTTGTCGCGCACCTTAACAACTGGATAGCGGAAGGAAGAACTTAGAAACTAAGAGCAAGAATCTAACGCTCTAAGCGTTTTTAATTGGCTTAGAGAGTTTGATCCTGGCTCAGGATAAACGCTGGCGGCGTGCATTATGCATGCAAGTCGAACGGTGTCGCAAGACACAGTGGCAAACGGGTGAGTAACACGTAAGTAACCTGCCTCTGAGTGGGGAATAACTTCGGGAAACTGAGGCTAATACCGCATATGGTTTGCTCTCGATGGAGGGTTCACCAAAGCCGCAAGGCGCTCGGAGAGGGGCTTGCGTCCGATTAGCTAGTTGGTGGGGTAACGGCCTACCAAGGCTGTGATCGGTAGCTGGTCTGAGAGGATGGTCAGCCACACTGGGACTGAGACACGGCCCAGACTCCTACGGGAGGCAGCAGCAAGGAATTTTGCGCAATGGGCGAAAGCCTGACGCAGCAACGCCGCGTGAGGGATGAAGGCCTTCGGGTTGTAAACCTCTTTTGTCAGGGACGAATAATGACGGTACCTGGCGAATAAGCTTCGGCTAACTACGTGCCAGCAGCCGCGGTAATACGTAGGAAGCAAGCGTTATCCGGATTTACTGGGCGTAAAGTGAGCGTAGGTGGCCTTTCAAGTCGGATGTGAAATCTCCTGGCTTAACTGGGAGGAGTCATTCGATACTGTTGGGCTAGAGGACATCAAGGGAAGGTGGAATTCCGGGTGTAGTGGTGAAATGCGTAGATATCCGGAGGAACACCAGTGGCGAAGGCGGCCTTCTGGGATGTTTCTGACACTGAGGCTCGAAAGTGTGGGGAGCGAACAGGATTAGATACCCTGGTAGTCCACACTGTAAACTATGGACACTAGGTATAGGGAGTTTCGACCCTCTCTGTGCCGAAGCTAACGCTTTAAGTGTCCCGCCTGGGGACTACGGCCGCAAGGTTAAAACTCAAAGGAATTGACGGGGGCCCGCACAAGCAGCGGAGCGTGTGGTTTAATTCGATGCAACACGAAAAACCTCACCAGGGTTTGACATGTCGGAAGTAGCGAATCGAAAGATGAACAAACTGTTAAGTCAGTAGCCGTCACAGGTGCTGCATGGCTGTCGTCAGCTCGTGCCGTGAGGTGTATGGTTAAGTCCTGCAACGAGCGCAACCCTCGTGGTTAGTTGTTTTCTCTAACTAGACCGCCCCGCAAAACGGGGAGGAAGGTGGGGATGACGTCAAGTCAGCATGGCCTTTATACCCTGGGCTACACACACGCTACAATGGGTGGTACAATGGGTAGCAACAACGCGAGTTGAAGCCAATCCCTTAAAGCCATCCTCAGTACAGATTGCAGGCTGAAACTCGCCTGCATGAAGTCGGAGTTGCTAGTAAACGCAAATCAGCATGTTGCGTTGAATACGTTCTCGGGCCTTGTACACACCGCCCGTCACGTCATGAAAGCCGGTAAGACCTGAAGTCGATGGGCTAACTCGCAAGAGGGGCAGTCGCCGAGGGTAAGACTGGTAATTGGGACGAAGTCGTAACAAGGTAGCCGTAGCGGAAGCTGCGGCTGGATCACCTCCTTTCTAGGGAGTAATGAAGCTTCGGCTTCATCATCCCAGGTCGAATCCACCTTCGGGTGGACCGATAACTGAACACAATCTTCCTTCCGCTATCCAGGGGTTAAGGTGAATTTGTATAGAGACCAAGATGAAACATCAGACTCTACGCATTGCATCTTCATTACTGGGCATTCTGGCATGGGTTATCGGGGCCGTGGGCGCGGTGATTTCTGTATTAGTTGGCATCGGGGCCGCCACGGTCTTAGCCACAATAGGCTTCGTACTTGGCGGCTTTATAATGTCTGCTTTTTCTGTTATCATGGTGCTGGCTGTATCCAGGATGGTGATGCTCTTCATTCACATTGAAGAGGACTTGGACAGAATAGCCAGGAATACAGAAGCGAAATAGGGCGATTAGCTCAGCTGGTTAGAGCACAGTCCTGATAAGACTGGGGTCTGAAGTTCGAATCTTCAATCGCCCACCATATTATCCACGGCGGAATTTTGCTTTTCAACAGTCAGAATTATTTGTTTAATACTACAAGCGTCTAGTGCGCTACTCGACGATTTTCCTGTTTCTCTACTGCGATATTTTTCTGCTTTTCTTTCTTAACGGGATCTTTTTCTACGAAAAGCGGCTTTCCGGTGAACGGGTCCATTCCGGTGTAATACGTTAGTGCGGCGTAGGTGGACGGCGTTGGCAGGAAAATCTGGACCTGCTCCGGGTTGATCTTAAGAGTCCTGCTGGCAAACCGTTTCAGGTGCCTCATGTCCTCATCCGTACAACCTGGGTACGCCGCAATCAAATAATAGGTCAGAAATTGCTCCTTACCCGCTTCACAAGTCATCCGATCGAATAACTGTTTGAATTCCACAAGTGAGGCTGTCCCGGGCTTTCCCATTTTGACTAATACATGATCCTCGGTGTGCTCGGGTGCCACTTTCATCTGCCCCGAGACGTGATGTTCCACCACTTCCCGGAGATAATCCTTGCCGCATTCTTTGTCGTTCAACAGAAGGTCATAACGGATCCCCGAAGCCACGAACACCTTCTTGACGCCCTCGACACTCCGGATTTGGCGGAGCAGTTCCAGGTGTTGCCGGTGGTCCGCCTGTAACGAAGGGCATATCTCTGGATAAAGGCACCGCTTATCCGGGCAAGCCCCGCGCTGGAGTTTATGCTTGCACTCAAAACCGTACATGTTGGCCGTCGGGCCGCTCAAGTCCGCGATGTAGCCTTTGAAATCGGGATATTTCGTGAGTTGCCGGGCTTCCGTCAGCACCGACTCCTCACTGCGCCATTGGACGGTGCGCCCTTCGTGCACGGTTATAGCGCAAAAGTTGCATTCCCCATAACAGCCGCGATGGGTCGGAATGGCGAACTTGATGGTTTCCAAAGCTCTGACTTTCCCGATACTCTCGTAAAAGGGATGCTGTACGTGATCGAAATTCAGAGCGTAAACACCGTCCATTTCTTCCTGTGTCAGTGGCAGAGCGGGTGGATTGTGAACAAGATAGCGTGTGTCATGCTTTTGGTAGAGGCCTTTGGCAGTGAGAGCATCGTTGTTCTGATAAAAAGTGCGAAACATATCGGCGAAGGACCGTTTGTCTTCAGCGACCGTTTCGTATGACGGTAATTCCGTGTAATTCAGTAGTGTTGGGTCGTTATCATGTCCGCCGGCGATATAGCACAGGCCCCGTATGCCTCGCGGGTCGGCGTCATCCCTCAGAGCGTCCGCAAGTTGGACCACAGCTTTCTCGGCCATACCGTAAAGCAGATAATCGGCTTTGGCATCGAAGATGATGGGAGCACGTACTCTGTCCGACCAGAAGTCGTAATGTGCGATGCGCCGCAGGCTGGCCTCGATGCCGCCAAGGACGATTGGCTTAGTCTTCTTGAAGTACCGTCGGATCAGATTGGCATAGATTATGACGGCCCTGTCCGGGCGACGGTTATTGCTGCCGCCGGGGGTGTAGTCATCGCTTTTTCTTTTCTTCTTCAAGGAGGTGTAATTGGCTACCATCGAGTCGATGCTGCCGCCGGTCACTCCCCAAAAGAGCCGGGGCTCTCCCAGTCGGGTGATGTCATAGCCGGAGTGAATATCAGGCTGAGCGATGACGCCTACTCGGTAGCCCGCATGCTGCAATACCTTCCCGATGACTGCTGTCCCGATGAACGGGCTATCGATGTAGCTGTCGCCTGTTACCAGGATGACATCAAGCTCATTCCATCCCAGGCGGTCCAGTTCCTCTCGTGTTGTCGGTAGAAACATAGTGTGTGCATTCTCCATGAGCACCCAAAGAATAAGGCTAAATAACTCAAAAGACAGTCTCGCACCGAAGAAGCGGCCCTGTTAAATTGACCTTCGCTCACTGAGGTTTGTGCCGTTCTTAGTGGTGGCCGATGCGGCGCAATCCGGCGGCGCTCTATTCGGATGGCCGGTAATTCAATCTCTGGATAGTTAGAGAATACCTTCAGCGGTCAATCTTTTATCACCCCTGAGAAAGACGATGGTAAGCCTGTTTCCGGGCTTTATTTTAGATAAAGCAAGTGCGAGGCCGGCCGCATCTACAATGTTTTGTGAATTGACCTCAACAATGATATCTCCGACCGTCAGTCCCAATTTCTCCGCCGCTGAACCTGTGCTGATTTTGCCGACATATGCTCCGGAGACAGAATCTGGCCCTTGTCCTGCCGCTATTTTACGTGCATCGGCTACTGAAGCCCCAAAAGGATTGGGATTTCCGGACTGATGTTGAGTCAAAATCTCCTCAAGGCGCGGACGATTAAATCCAATGACGCTCTCACCATCGATAAAGGTGACCGGCACGCCCATTTGTTTGGTCCTGTTCACTAGTTCCCGGGCAGCTGATTGGTCAACGGAAACATCTTTCTCGGTGAAGCTGATGCCTTTACGTGAAAGAAACTCTTTCACCATGTGGCAGTAGGGTCAGGTGGGGCTAGAATATACGATAACTTCCATCAAAATCTCCCATTTAAGACAGCAATATCCTTGTTTATGTGATTATATCCCAAACCGGAATTGTATTTTCCCGGAACCTGGAAATAGCGCCATCGGGTCCCGGTCCGGGCTTTTGAGATGGATCATTTCTTCTTCGATCAAAGAGCCTTTATCGGTTCGTTCTTTTTATCTCGCGTTTATCGACATGTTCACCCCGGGTCAACCGGTCGGAGATGTCCCTGTAACTGTTTGGTAATATCGAAAAGCGAAATTTTGTTAGACTTCTCAAATTGGGGACGGTCTCCATGGACCTGTGTGCTTTCTCAAAACTCTGGTCAGGGTTATCGGCACCCCGGAGGTTAACGGTATTTTCGGCGGCAAGTTCACTGATCTTTTTGCTGATACCGTCAAAATTACCGAGGCTGTCGAATTCCTGATGAAGCGACTGGATTTTCGCGCGTTGTTTCTGCGAAAACGTGAAAAAGAGGCCCGGTTGAAAATGAGACGTTCCAAGGCCCAGCCACAGGGCGCAGGAGCCGCACAGGGTGTAAACCCTGGGGGTACTGTCGGCCTGGTCGTTTACTGCGCCGCATAGACCGCCAAGCGGTTGAACAAACCTGCATACGTCACAGCGGAAAGTTCCTTCGGGAACTTCCTGCGACCTGCTGGGATTGTCCTTTGTCTTAATATGAAACGGGTTCAACCGGAACATTATATACCAATCGTAAAAATCGGCCTACTTCGTTCTACTTTTATCACTTACATCCACCGGCTTGTGAATGACTTCACATTGGCAGGATTATCTCTCCGTCACAATGTCATATCAATTTAACAATTTAGGGTTCGATTGTAATGGTTATTTAATGAGAGGATGCCTATAATAACCGGGACTAAACCAAAATTGAATCAAAATTTTGATTCAAGGAGTTTTAGGAGCTATATGAGCATATTTCGCCTGGCCTATAACAATATCCGGGGCAGCGCTTTCAGGAGCATGGTCATCTTCATGTGCGTGCTCGGGGTCGCCAGCTTTCTGCTGGGTACGACACTGGTCATCAGCGGAGCCCAGAACAGCCTCAACGTGGGCATCCAGAGGCTGGGGGCCGATATCCTGGTTGTCCCTGAAGGGGCCCAGACACAGGTTGAAACAGCCCTTTTGATGGGCAAACCGACCAACGTATGGATGCCCGATTCGAAGGTTGCCGAAATCGCGGCCATACCGGGAGTGGAAGCGGTTTCGCCCCAGATATATCTTCAAAGCCTCTACGGCGCGGCATGCTGCAGCGTTTCCGAGATGTTCCTGGTGGTGTACGACCCTGCCACAGATTTCACCATCAAGCCCTGGCTGGAAAAAGAACTGGGCCGTCCGCTGAACACCGGGGAGGTCATCGGCGGAAGTTACATATTCGTGCCGACGGGACAAACTTCCATTAAACTATACGGTTACAATACTGACCTTGTTGGCAACCTGGAGGCCACAGGCACGGGAATCGACCAGACACTTTTCATGTCAACCGCGACCGCCGAAGCGATGGCGAAGTCTTCCCTTACCACTGCCGTACAACCTCTGTTGATTCCGTCAGGACAAATCTCCGAGGTTATGGTAAAGATAGTTCCGGGGGCCGACCGGCATAAGGTTGCACTCGATATACTCTCAGGCGTTCTCGGGGTAGTCCCTCTCGAAAGCCCCAATATGTTCGGGCAGTTCCGGCACCAGATGACAGGCCTTTTGTGGGGCTTTGTCGCCATCATGGTGGTTTTCTGGATACTTTCGGCTGTGCTGATAGGGCTGGTGTTTTCTATGGCTGCGAATGAGCGGCGCAGGGAGATAGCTGTACTGAGGGCGCTCGGGGCGACCAGGTTTTACGTGTTCCGATCGATCCTTGCGGAAGCGGTGATACTGGCTTTCAGCGGGGCTGTAATCGGGGTGACGCTGGCAACATTCGTCATCTATCTCTTCCGGACTTATATTACATCGTCGCTCGGCATGCCGTTCCTCTTCCCCGGATGGGGGTCATTCATCGGGATGGTGGCCGCGGGTACGGCATTCATACTTCTGACGGTCGTTTTGGCAGCTCTATGGCCGGCATACAGGGTAAGCCGCATGGAACCTGCTATCGCGGCGAGGGAATAATAACATGATAAAACTTCAGGAAGTCACCAAAGAATTCAACCTGGACCAGCAGGTGATCACGCCAGTCAAGGAAGTTAGCCTGGAGATCGGCAAGGGGGATTTTGTGATGGTGATAGGCCGGTCCGGCACCGGAAAGAGCACTGTCCTGAACCTGATTGCAGGGCTGATAAAACCGACAGCGGGAACCGTTTTTGTAGAAGCCCGCGACCTGCAAACCCTCTCGGACAGGGACATGTCAAAACTCCGCAGCAGCGACATGGGATATGTGTTCCAATTCCCCAGCCTTCTGCCTTCGCTTACCATCATCGACAATATCGCTGTCCCCGCTTCGTTCGCAATCAAAAAGAGCAAGGACGGGGGGCGCAAGCGGGCGACGGAACTCCTGGGGATGCTCGGTTTGGGCGACCGGCTTGACTGTTACCCGCGGCACCTCTCGGCGGGAGAGCAGAAGCGGGCCGTGATAGCGCGTTCGCTGATGAACGAACCGAAGATACTGCTGGCCGACGAACCCACCAGCGACCTCGACGAACAGACCGAGCGAGAGATAATGGGGCTGCTTAAACAGATCAACGACAGCGGGGTCACCATCGTGATGGTAACCCACAGTTTGGGCCTGGTGCCGTTTTGTACGCGGGCATACAGTATGGACAAAGGGAAACTGAATCTAACACATGCAAACAATAAATCAGGCGCGAAATAAAAATAGCGGCCTCCGTTATTTACGGTGTCAAAGCGACATTCGCCAATATCATTCCGACACTATAAAAAGGAAACGAGGGAAGCGGGTTTTATAACCCCGGTTCTAACTTAACATAAAGTATAAATGAATCAAAAGGGCTTTTAGGTGACCGGGGTTACTGAAGAAAGGCGATGATTGCCGCATAATGGGTTTAGAAGGCGGTGCTCCCGACAGGAATCCTTTGCTCTTCCTTCATAACCCGGGTGATTGTTATTGAGAAAGTCTTATCCTTAACCTATACTGATTATGAAATAGGTTTTTGATATCCGGGTTAATCGCCAGATAAAGAGGACAAGATGTTTAGAACAATGATGATATTGATCGCCGGGCTCGGGTTGATGGCGGCCGCGTGTTCCAATACCCAGGCTTCAACCTCGATACCGCCGACGACTTCGACGACGGCGGTCACCTCATCCGTGCCTGCGGGCGGCACAACCTCAATTAAAATCCCGGCTACCGGTGTTAAACAGGCCGGCGACATGCGGGTCTGGATCACAACTAACCCGAGCCCTCCAAAGCCGGGCACCGCAACTGTCGTCGCCTACGTCATAGATTCTAACGGGCAACCGGTTGACGACGCCGTGCTCACCTATACCATCAACATGACCAACATGAACATGGGAAACAGCATATTGCGCCCTACTCTGGTTGGAGAAGGGCAATATAGCCGGGACGCCAGATTCTCCATGGCGGGCCCGTGGAGGGTGATTGTCGCTATAGCCCGAGGCGGTCAAACCTATACCGCAGCCTTCGATTTTACAGTCAGCTACTAACCTTGCAGGGCATCCACTTGATTTAAGGAAAAAGCGATGTTGAATCCGGTTATTGCGATTATTGGCAGTATAATAGTGCTGCTTTTCAGCACTGCAGAAGGCATATACATCTCGCGGCACAAATCTATAACCGAGATGTACGGCATGATGATCGGCATGACCCAGGGCATGATGACGGGCATTGCCGTAGGCTATTTCGTCGGGGCAACCACCGATATGTTTGTAGGGAACATGGTCGGCCTGCTGGTCGGGCTGGTTTTCGGTATCGTGTTCGGACGCGTCGGCGGCCTTATGGGCATGATGGACGGCGGCATGGGCGGGATGATGGGGGGCATGATGGGAGCCATGCTCGGGGTCATGCTCCAGTATCTTTATAACGGAAACGCGGTCACCATCACCGCCGGTTTGATAATGATTTTGTACTTTACTTCTATGGTCGCACTGGTAGTGCTGGTGAAAAAGGGCAGCGCGGTCATCTGGGAGATCGACCCGGTTTGCCTTATGAACGTGGACCCCAAATCGTCCCTCGAGTACAAGCACGACGGCAAAAATTATTATTTTTGCGCGCCTTCCTGCCGCCAGTCTTTCGCCAATAATCCCGAGGCATATATCAACAAATAATCAGCCGTTCGCGGCTCACCCGGCCATATAATCCGCCGGCCCGGACGCGCATGCTTATGCATCCGCAAATGCCCGGGCCGGCGCTTTGTTTTCGGCAGGGTTTAAGCCCCTGCAGCCGGTGTTTCGTTTGTAACTTGAGGCTGGGCAGGCGTAAGCATCCCGGTGACAAAGGGTTCCAGGTTCCACAGGTTCAACGTTTTGTCCCCGGAGCCGCTGAGAACACGTTTGAAATCGCCGCTCAGGCTCACCGAGGTTACTTCCGCCGAATGACCATTGAATGTGCGCATGGTTTCGCCTGTTTCAAGGTTCCACAATTTCACCGTTTTGTCCCAAGAAGCGCTGACTGCGAATTTATCGGTATCGTTCATCGCTACACCTTCAACTTTGTCGGAATGCGCTTTAAAGGTGCGGACGGCGTTCCCTGTTTCGACGTCCCAAAGTATGAGGGTGTTGTCCCAGGCCCCGCTGAGGGCCAGTTTGCCGTCGCCCGTCAAACTCACGCTTGTGACTTTCGCCGTATGGCCGTTGAATGTGCGGATCTTTTGGCCCGTTTGAACGTCCCACAGCATCAGTGAGTTATCTTCGGAAGCGCTTATGGCTTTCGTGCCGTCGGGGGTGAACTTTACCGACCATACGTCGCGGGAATGGCCTGTGAAGGTCCTGATTTGTTTTCCGGTTTCGACGTCCCAGAGATTCATGACCCTGTTGAATGCCCCGCTCAAGGCAAATTTTCCGTCCGGGCTTAGCCCCAGCGCCCAGACCCAGGCCAGGTACCCGTCAAAAGTGCGGATAGTTTCCCCAGTTGCCAGGTCCCACAGCATTATTTTCCCATCTCCGGCCCCGCTGACGGCGAATTTGCCGTCGCCGGACACATCGATGGCGTGGACCTTGTCCTGGTGGCCTTTGAAAGTGCGGATTGCTTCTCCGGTTTCTGTATCCCACAGGATCAAAGTATTGTCCCACGATCCGCTGACCGCATGTTTCCCGTTAGGGCAGAAGCGGACTGAACTGACTCGTTGGGTATGCCCGCTTAAAGTCCTGATCAAGTTTGCATCGTTTTCCATCTGAATACTCCACTCCCCCAACAATAAAATCAAAGTTAAATTATAAAAATATAGAGGGGGGAACTGTCAAGGATATCTACGGCAAAATAAACAAGGAAAATGGGGGTGGGAAAATAAAGCGACGTGATATTTTGAAACAGCTAATTGTTTTTACTTAAAACTGGTTGAATCTTCTAAATTCTCATTTTTTTGAACAGATATCCCGATATTAGTTATTTGTCAGTCATATTATTTCAACTATTTAAGACAAAAGACTCAATTAGACTCTGATACGTTAAACCGAAGTTTCCCCTCCTCATTTTCTTCTCTGTCATCGTTCACCTGATAGAAATTATTAATTGGTTCTGTAATTTTGAAACTATTTGTGTTACAAATCCGTTAATATATTAACAACATGAATCAGGAACAGGAACGCGAGCTTGTCGAATCAGCCAAGAGCAACAACGAGGCTTTTGGGCGATTGTATGATGAGAATTACCAAAAAATCTTCGGCTATGTCCTGGTGAGAACGGCCAATCTCGTTATCGCACAGGACATCACATCCGAAGTCTTCCTTAAAGCCCTGAAGAACATCACACATTTCAAATGGACCGGGGTTCCTTTCACAGCCTGGCTTTGCAGGATCGCCAACAACGAAATCGCCAATCATTTCAGGCAAAACGGCCACGGGATGGTGCTTGCGGAAAAAATAGGCGAATCAATTACACTGGAAGTCCCTGCGCCCGATGCTGAAATGAACGACGCCGATGAAAAACTGCGGAACTATGAGCGCTTTCTCGATGTTCAACAGCGGATTGCCCAGCTTCCCGTGAAGTACCAGGAAGTCCTCGCTTTACGGTTCTTTCAACAGTTACAACTCAACGAAATAGCTTCTATCCTCGGGGTGCATGAAGAAACGGTCAAAACGCGTTTGTACCGAGGCCTTGAGAGGCTCAAGAAAATGATGATTGCCGATTCCGCGTCCATTGTCTGATCCATTGGAGGGAAGAAAATGGAAAATGAAATGTCGCTGAACGATTTTGCGGCCCAATACTTCGATGGTATCGAAGTTCCCTCGGGGATAAATTTGCCTACTCACAGGCGGGAGCTCAGAAACCTGCTTGTAGCCGGAACCGGTTCCCGGCAGGATGCTCGCCTTGGGCGCCGGCCCGTGGCGGGAAAAGTACACTCGCTATCTCTAAAAACGTGGCGGGGTGTTCTTGATCAGCATAGCGTGTTAAAACGGGTAGTATTTACCGCGATCGCCCTCGTTCTGGTTCTCAGCCTGTTTTTTGTTGTTCCGCCGTTATTCGGTACTCATGGTTCAATCCCAGTATCAGCGAGTGAGATTGCTTTGGCAGACTTGCGTGTTCGGGCTACTTTTACGGCAAGCGACCTGCAACACCTCGGGACACAGGAGATGGCAGGGGAAAATGGCCAGAAGATCGTAATCCTGAGCGGAGACAGCGGGACCATGGTGATGGTCGGCGTAGATATGGCCGCCAAAAAGGTAAACCAATGGCTGTTAAATACCGTTGGCTTGCCTTCAAGCCAGCCTCAATTGGTCTTTTCATCGCTGATGAATGGAGCAAGCGGAGTACATTACGGTATCAACGTTGTAAATACGGATGGCTCAGCCTCGACTCCCCTGCTGTACAACAGTTCTGAGAATACCTATCCTGGTTGGTCGCAAGCGCGTCAGCAGTTTGCGGTGGTCTCCGATTCCAACGGCGCTTACGTCCTTTCCACTATCGGCTATGACGGCTCCCAACCAGCGCCCCTGGTGTCCAGTATCGGAAACTCCGGGACCATTTACGACATCAAGGCCCCGGCATGGTCTCCCGACGGAACCCGGCTGGCATTCAGTGCGAGCAACGGGGTCGGCTATGACATCTATACCGTCACAGGCCCCGGCCTGAACCAAGGGCTAACAAGGCTGACGACTTCGGCGTCATCGGGCGGAAACTGGCCCTGGTGGTCGCCGGACGGAAGCCAGATCGCTTATACAACTTACCGCGACGGAAAATATACCATCGATGTGATGAACACGGACGGCACGGGCCATAAAACCATTGCTGAGGGTATCGGCGGTATCTGTTTTCGCCTGTCGTGGTCTCCAGATGCCAGGTGCATCACCTTTGCCACGGGCCCGGTCAATGCCGATCCGTTCGACACATGGGAAATATACGCCGTCAACATTGATGGTACCGGCTTAGTTCAATTAACAGATAATAAATTCGAAGAAATGGCTCCCGCCCTGTCTCCAGATGGGACTAAAATCGCGTTCTACTCCAACCGCGACGGATATTTGGCGATATATGTTATGCAATCCGACGGCTCGGGTGCCACCAGGCTTACCGGCAACTCAATATCGTGCACGATACCGCAGTGGTCGCCGGATGGGACACAGATCGCCTACTTGGGAGCGAACGGTTCATCAAGCATCCCCAGCTACGGTTTGTATGTCATGAATGCCGACGGCACGAGCCAGCGAAAACTCGCGGCTTGCAACGGTTCGACCACATTTAATTGGGCGCTGTTGCCTGATCATCCCGTGGCGGTTACGTCAACGGGCGTGACGGCAACACCGCCGCCTCTGACCGCTGTTCCTCAAACGGTCGTGACTGTCGATGCACCTTATTCATATAGCCCGAACACAGTTGCACTTTCGCCAACAAAATGGCCGGTTTCTCAACAGCAGGCGATCAAACAGGCCCTCGGCTTCGTGCCGGCATTTGTAACCGGCCAGGCGAAAGTTAAAATTGGAATCGGATGGAGCGCTCCCGGTTGGGGCCTTGGCGAGCCATACTGGGTGATAACGCTGACCGGCTTCAGCCTGACGCAGGAAGATTTGGGTTGGGAGGCAGTGGACAATATCAACAGTGTCAACGGCGTTCGGGTAGAATCACTTCCCGTTACAATCCTTGATGGGGCAGGACCCTACACGGAAGCCGTAATTACCTTGAGCGGTTTGAACGGCGCACTCAGGTACAGGTTCGCGTTCATGACCATGCCGCAATATCTATCGGTCGGTTAGTGCCGAATCGCTGAATAGAAAGCGCAGGCAATGGAATGGCAGACATCCCGATGATGGCTTGAAGACGCTACCGCCAAAACGTCCTTTTGAGAAATAACGCTCCACGCACAATGAGGATTGGCACAAGAAGAAATAACCCGATGAACCCTCCCCAGGGGAAAAAATCAAAACACAAAATAATTAGCGCGAACAGGGCAAATGTAACCCCGATCGATCCTGGCGATATCCTTCGTACGATTTTCGGAAGTTCTGAAGTTTCATTTGTAATTGGTTTATGTGCGTTAGATTTTAAACCCAAAACAATGGCTAAAATTGCTAAAATTGGGGTTGTGATTTCCAGAAACAACTGAATTTGGTAAATAAAGTCACTAGTGTTTGTTGTGATACGTTTATCGACTAGCAAATCAATTCTAACTGATGAGAGCACCATTGCTAAAACTACCGCGAGTATGGAGGTAAATCCAGCAACAATTGAGATCTTAGCAACCATTGATTTCTTCATCATCGTTGCGTAATTTTATCATTCATTGTCAATGATACATTCAAACCGTACATACCCAAGCATGGAATGGCAGACATCCCGATATTTGATCAATGGAAAACTTTGACTCTTTGGTAACCGGTGAATCCAACCTGATTCAAAATCGGAAATACTACACTCTTCAATCCTCTTTTTGGCCGTCCGTTTTCTTTTCGGTTTGTGCGATGAGCGCAGCGGCTTTGGCGGCTTTTTCCGCAGGAACCAGCAGTTGCGCCCCGCCCAGCGGGCCCCAGGCAATACCGCCAATATTACTCTGAGTATCGTATTTCAAAAAAACCGGTATGCCCTGACTGGTTAAATACGCTTTAACCGCTTCCCCTTCAAGGAGAGTATTTGCGGAATATACCCTGACCAGTTCGTTCGCTTTTTTCATCGCACTTACCTCGATGGGATTATAGCACCAAGGTATCAGTCGGAGGCGTCCGTGTTGCGGGTTTATTCCGGAGCCCAGATTGCGGGTAGGGATGACATACGGGGCCAAATCGACTCTGGATTTCGGTCAGCCCAGGCGGACGCCGGAATGACAACGACGAAGGACAAGACGCGGGCCGGGATGACAAACGGGGAAGGGGCACTCTATGATGGCAAATTGTAATTTGGAGCGATACCGGATTTGCTGAACGGCCAGGTCACGAACCAGGCTTTGCCGACGATGTTATCGCAAGGCACAGTCCAACCCTTATGCGAATCCCCTGAATAGTTGCGGTTATCACCCATCACGAAATAATTGCCTGCCGGGATAACAGGGCTCGTATAGGTGTAGTAAGGTTCTGCGGCGATATAAGGCTCATCCAGCGTAATTATCGTGCCGTCGGTTTTGTGGATCTTTACGGTAGCGTTTTTTATCTCCACGACTTCCCCCGGCAGGCCGATGACGCGCTTGATATAATCCGTCTCCGAAATCGGGTCAGCTTCGGGCGGCGGTGCAAACACGATGATATCGCCCCTTTCAGGGAGACTGCCAAATTTGTAGGCCAGCTTGTTTATGAACAGCCGCTCACCTATGCTCAAGGTTGGAAGCATACTGCCGCTGGTAACTTCGGTGTTTTGCAAGGTATAGTGGATACCCAGGAACAATGCCAGCGCCATCAGAAGGGTGATACCGATTTCACGCAGGACAGGCAGATATTTCAATATAGCCTCGATGATAATATTTGTATCAAGTATAGCTGCAAGATTCGGAGAAGTCAGCAAAGGTTACGAACTTGCCGGCCATCAAGACAAAACAGAACAAATGTGCTATATTTATATTAGACATACACGCAATTGTTGGATCACGAACGGTTATCAATATCTCGAGAAAAATATAGCGGATTCAATCTCTAAAAATGGCCTTTGTTTCATTTAAACGAAAAACGAATACTATGCCTGACACAACTTCGCCCATGCGTGAGAAAACTATTCGTTTCCTGAAAAAGGACCGAATCCATTGACATAATGTTGCAGGCACTTGGCCATTGATTTGACCTGCCCAAATAATACTGGATTCCCGCCTTCGCGGGAATGACAACGATAGCGTTCTTGAGTACGACATTCAGCTGTCAAGGCCAGCGGTGGCTGGTTTCACCGGTAATCAGTTTATACGATATAATCAATGAGCTTAATTCATCTCAGAACAGGAGCAAGAATATGCGTGCAGTGATCACAGTTATCGGAACAGACAGGGTAGGCATCATAGCCGGAGTAAGCGCAATCCTCGCCGACGCCAACGTTAACATCCTCGACATAACCCAAACCACGATGCAGGGCTTGTTTACCATGATAATGCTGGTCGACATCAGCAAATCCAATATCGATTTCGAGCATTTGTCCTCTCGCCTGAGCGCCAAAGGCGACGAACTCGGCCTCAAGATAAGGGTACAGCACGAGGACATCTTCAAGTCCATGCATGAGATTTAACGAAGTCCCGGACATTTGGAGACTTGCCATGATCAATCCATATGAGATATTTGAAACCATCAACATGATATCCCACGAGAACCTGGATATCCGAACGATAACGCTCGGGATATCGCTGCGCGACTGCGCGCACCCGGATATGGACACTCTATGTACGCGCATCTATGACAAGATAACCACCGTCGGGGGAAACCTCGTCCGCACCGGCGAGGCCATCGAGCAGGAATACGGCATCCCCATCATCAACAAGCGCATATCCGTGACCCCCATCGCCATGGTCGCAGAAAGTGCTGAAGGTGATTTCGTTAAAGTCGCCCGCGCCCTGGACCGCGCGGCCAAAGAACTCGGGATAAACTTCATCGGCGGATACAGCGCACTCGTTCACAAGGGGTACACTACCGGCGACACGCGCCTGATAGAATCCATCCCCGAAGCGCTCGCGACCACCGAGCGGGTTTGCGCTTCGGTTAACGTCGCGACCACCAAAGCCGGCATCAACATGGATGCCGTGGCCCACATGGGAAGGGTCATCAAGAAAGCGGCCGCCCTTTCCGCAGACAGGGACAGCATCGCCTGCACCAAGCTGGTGGTCTTTGCCAATGCCCCAGAAGACAATCCCTTCATGGCGGGGGCTTTTCACGGCATCGGCGAGCCCGAGAGCGTCATAAACGTCGGTGTGAGCGGCCCCGGAGTGGTTTACAATGCGCTTAAAAAACTCGGGCCCGATGCAGACTTCAGCGAAGTGGCGGAACTGATAAAGAAAACCGCTTTCAAGATAACCCGCATGGGACAACTGGTCGCGACAGAAGCTTCGAAACGCCTTGGGATACCGTTCGGCGTAGTGGACCTTTCGCTTGCTCCCACACCCGTCGTCGGCGACAGCGTTGCGCTGATACTGGAAGCTATGGGCCTCGAGCGATGCGGCGCCCACGGGACGACCGCCGCCCTGGCCCTGCTTAACGACGCGGTGAAAAAAGGCGGAGTGATGGCGAGTTCCCACGTAGGCGGCCTGTCGGGCGCATTCATCCCGGTCAGCGAAGATTCCGGCATGGTGGACGCGGTGAGGGCCGGGGCCCTCTCCCTCGAAAAACTGGAAGCCATGACCTGCGTCTGCTCTGTCGGCCTCGATATGATAGCTGTTCCCGGCGACACGCCGGACTACACGCTTTCTGCCATAATCGCCGACGAAGCCGCCATCGGTGTGGTCAACAACAAAACTACCGCCGTCCGTATCATCCCGGTTTGCGGTAAAAAAGCCGGGGACGCGGTGGAGTTCGGAGGGCTGCTGGGCGGAGGCGTCATAATGCCGGTCAACAAGTTCTCAGGGCAGGTATTCATCGAGCGGGGGGGAAGGATACCGGCGCCGATACACAGCCTGAGGAATTAGAGCGGCTATCAGCGGTCAGCTTTCAGCTTTCAGCTCTGTTGTATTTAGTATTGTTTCGCTTCGCTCAACAAGGAAGTGGAAGTGGATCCCTCGAGGGCACGCTCGAGGACAAGAACCACGGGGAACAGCCCAAGGCCCGGATACTGCGGTTCCGGGATGACAGGGTGGAGTAGGTAGAGAGACACGATGAAGCTTTAATCTGGATTGCCGAGGTGCGGCGCTCGGCAATGACAACGGGGGAGGAGAAAGAATCGGCTCTGGATCCCGGCTATCGCGCCGGGATGACACCTCCACAAACACCCCGTGGTTTTATCCTGGATCCCGGGTCTCGGCCCGGGATGACAAACGGGGAAGATGGGGAGCGAGATTGCCGCACTCGCTCACGCTCGTTCGCAATGGCAAACGCAGGGAGGCCTCCCCTGGGCCGAAACTGCGGAAGTGTGGACACTGAGGCCGGGTGATGACCTCAGGATGCGCTTTAGTAATCGTAGCGCCCGCCATCGCCGTCAGGAGGACATCTATGAACCCGGAGCTGCGGCGATAATCCTTATCTCTATCCTCGCTCCCTCAAGCGGAAGTTTTGCTTGAACGGTGGTTCGGGGCGGGGGATCATGAGGGAAGTATTCTTTATAAGTTGCGTTGAAAGCAGCAAAATCCGCCATATCAGCCAGAAAACACACAGATTCCAGCGATTGTTCCAGCGAAGTGCCTGCCGCTTTCAGGATCGTTTGTATGTTATCCAGCACCCTCCTGGTCTGAATGTCGATGCCGCCCGTAACCAGTGTGCCGTCGGCAGGGTCGATCGCTACCTGTCCCGCGACAAAAACGAACCCGCCATATTTCATGGCTTGAGAATAAAAGAGGCTCTTAGGCGCATTTGGGGTAGATATCGTTTCTCGTTTCATCAAAGGTATCTCCTTTTCTGCTGTCAGCTATCAGCGCTCAGCGGTTAGAGCGCCTCTCCCCGGATGACAATAATGATTGTGCTGGAAAGAACCTTAGTCGGTCAGCCGGAGGGAGACATCTCACTCCCATTATACCTATTTATTCAGCATCTTCATCATGGCTTCCGGATAACGGGCCCCCGATGCCGCACCGAACGGGAATATCGCGTTCAATTCCGCCAGGTCTGCATTCGACAACACGATATCGACAGCCGCGGCATTCTCGTTCACGTATTTGACGTGCTTGGTCCCCGGGATCGGGACGATATCTTCGCCCTGCGCCAGCAGCCAGGCGAGGGCTAATTGAGACGGCAGGCAATGCTTTTCGGCTGCCATCTTCTCAACTGCCCTGACAAGCTGCATGTTTTTCGCGAAGTTTTCTCCCTGGAAGCGGGGTGAAGTGCGGCGGAAATCGTCCTGTGCGAGGTCTTCGAAGTGCTTGATCTGACCGGTCAGGAACCCGCGCCCGAGAGGGCTGTAAGGAACGAAACCGATGCCCAGGCGGCGGCAAACCGGGAGGATCTTCTCCTCAGGGTCGCGCGTCCATAATGAATATTCGCTTTGGATAGCAGTGATGGGATGAACCTTGTTCGCCCTTTCGATAGTTTTTGCCGACGCTTCTGACAGCCCGAGGTAGCGTATCTTCCCTTCCTGGAAGAGCTTCGACATGGCCCCGACAGTTTCCTCGATAGGAACATGCGGGTCGACGCGGTGCTGATAGTAAAGGTCGATGGTGTCCACGCCGAGGCGGCGCAAGCTGGCTTCGCACGCTGAACGAACATATTCAGGACGCCCGTTGACTCCTCTGATGTTAGGGTCATCTGCGCTGCGAACGATCCCGAATTTGGTTGCCAGAAAGACTTCGCTGCGCCTTGTTTTGATCGCTTTACCCACAAGTATTTCATTCTCGCCGATTCCGTACATATCGGCGGTGTCCAGAAAGTCGATGCCGAGGTCGAGCGCCCGGTTGATGGCGGCGATTGATTCGGTCTCGGAAGCCCGGCCGTATGACTGGGACATCCCCATGCAGCCCAGACCGATCGCGGAAACTTTGGGGCCCCTCGAACCTAACCAGCGAGTCTTCATGCGAGTCTCTCCTAAAAATGTTTTATCCGCCATTCAATATAGCATCGAAAGCAGGCAAGGGGAAAGCGGACAATCAATTGGGTTATTTATTTTGTCTCATCAAGCTTGACAAGGCAGGGGAATGGATCCCGGCTCGCGGGCCGGGATGACAGGGGTGAGTTGGAGAAAGACCCGGGGTAGAACCAATTATTCCTCCGGGGATACTGGATTGCCGGCTCTCCTCGAGCCTCGAGGACAACAACACTCGAGCCTCGAGTGCGAGAACCTCGGGGGACATCCCGAGGCCCCGGGGAACAGCCCAAGGTCGACGCCCGGCGATGACCCGGGGAGGAGATTTATTGGATTTCCGCGATAAATCGGGCTTATTAATTCACAGGGGATTCACCCGTTCTTCATAACATCTTCATATCAGGCTGATATAGTGGACACATATAAGAGATGCAGAAGCAACTCTTCAAAGGAGATTCAGATGAAAAAGATGTTTGCCGTCGTGCTCGCCGCCATCGCCATCACTGCCACGGCGCTTATCGCCATTCCTGCCCTCGCCAAAGACTCCCCTGCCCCCCAGGCGACAGTCCAGACTATCGCGATCGTCACCCCCGTAGTGACCCCCATAG
>Ga0118677_10003356_pt1 | contig 30432 bp, 26 predicted proteins | sample AliMusrvi5mmetaG_FD_86154 | JGI IMG/M metagenome (GOLD analysis project Ga0118677, IMG submission 86154) | reverse complement strand
ACTGACGCCGATTCGGTGCCGTCTCGATCTGGCTTCCCAGTTGCCGGTGCATCCGTTGGATCCGGACCGGCGCCATAACCTGTTCCTGGCGTTTAATGAGGCGCTGAACAATGTGATCCGTCATTCCGAGGCGACGGAGGCGCTGATCCGGATCTCCGTGACCGTCGGGCGGTTGGTTGTCGAGGTCGGTGACAATGGACGCGGTCTGCCGGATAGCCCGGTGTCGGAAGGATCAGAGGGATTGAAGAGCATGCGCCTGCGGCTTGAAAGGATGGGCGGACAATGCGACATCACGAGCAGGCGCGGGCAGGGGACAACCGTTCGTTTTATCGTTCCGTTAGGATGAGGTGCGTATGATCAGGGTGGGAATAGTGGAAGACAATGGCGGGGTGCGCCGGACGCTCCAGGCGTTGCTGGATGACACGCCCGGCTTTACCTGTGTCTGTGCGAGTGGAAGCGGGGAGGATGCGCTGAAGGTGATTCCGCGTGATCCGCCCGATGTGGTGCTGATGGATCTCCATCTTCCGAACTTGTCCGGCATCGAGACAACGGCCCGCCTGAAGCAGGAACTGCCGAATCTCAGCATCATCATGATCACCGTTTATGCGGATGCGGAGAGCGTGTTCAAGGCGTTGCGCGCGGGGGCGTGCGGGTATCTGTTGAAGCGGTCGTCACCCGAGGAAATTCTGGCGGCGATCACCGAAGTGTCACGGGGTGGCGCCCCGATGACCAGCGAGATCGCCCGCAAGGTAGTGGCCGCATTCCGGGAGCCGGAGGCAGCGAAGCCCGAGGAGGATGTCCTGTCGCGCCGCGAGCGGGAAATCCTCGACGCGCTTTGCCACGGGGATTCCAACCAGGATATCGCCAGCCGCCTGAGTCTGAGCGTGGAGACGGTTCGATGGCACCTCAAGAAGATCTATGAGAAACTCCACGTCAACAGCCGCACCGAGGCGATGGCGAAATTTCTGGCCCAGCCGCGCCTGTAAATGAATAATCCTCCGGGCCATAGGTTCGAGTGAACAGGGATATGAGACGGAGGATTCAACACAAAATGGCGTCGGGCCAGCCGGACGTGGCGCTTCTGGATTTTCTGACCAGCCGGTTCACCTATCACACCCGCGAACAGTGGCGTGAGCGGATTTCGGAACAGCGCATTCTGGTCAACACTGTGGTGGTGTCCGCCGACCGGATTCTGACCGGGGGCGATGAGGTTGAGTTCATCGTTCACGATATCGCGGAACCGCCGGTCTCATTCGATGTCAGGATCGTTTTCGAAGACTATGATGTCATGGTCATCAACAAACCGGCCAACCTCCCATGCCATCCTGCGGGGCGCTATTTCAATCACACCCTCTGGGCTTATCTCAAAACCCGGCATTGCCTGGAGTCGCCGATTCTGGTCAACCGGCTGGATCGTGAAACCTCCGGCCTGGTCCTCGTGGCAAAGCACACGAAGGCGGAAGCCTGCTGCCGTGCCCAGTTCGTTCAGCGGCGTGTCATCAAACGCTATATCGTGTTGGTGGAGGGACCTTTCCCGGAAACGCTTCAGGCCAGCGGCTGGCTGATGCCCGATCCGGAGTCGGGGGTTCATAAACGCCGCAGGTTTGTCCTCGTAACCCCGGAACCCGGGACTCGAAACACGCAACCCGAAGTTCCAGACTCCGAGTGGGCTGAGACCGACTTCCGGTTACTGGGAACGGTCAACGGAGTCAGTGAAGTGGAGGCTACGTTGCATACCGGGCGCCTCCATCAGATCCGTGCCACCCTGAGTTCCCTCGGGTATCCGGTGGTGGGCGACAAGCTCTACGGTCCGGACCCGATGATATTTGTCCGGTTCTGCAAGGATTCGCTCACCGATGAAGATCGCCGCCGTCTCCGGATGGCGCGCCAGGCGCTCCACGCGATGGAATTGGATTTCCAACACCCCTCGACAGGCGCAATGATGCATTTTGAAGCCCCCCTGCCGGAGGATATGGCGGCGGTGGTGGCGTCACCTTTTGTGATTAGCAGTGCAGTCGGGTGCAAGACATAGAAGTAGGTTAAACACTCCCTTTAAGTAGGGAGTTTCAAGTGCCCATCAGGTAGGGAATTTGAGTGCCCGCTGACATGTAGTAGCCGCTAAACACTTCTTTCCCGTCTTGAAGTGACCGTTCCAGATTGAAACAGGGCTTCGATCGCTGATCAGTTTTATTCCGCGAAATATACCACTTATTAATTCATTGCTCGCGCATCTAAAAATATATATAGTATAGCAAAGTTTAGATGTATCCAGGCGGTAGATCTCAGATATGGAGGTGCTGGTTGAGAGAAGTGATGCTGTTGAAAATGTCGATTGACGGGGTGTGGTATCAATTGATACCTTCTTGTGCGTGAAAGCCAGTTGACTATGGCTTCACTTATACCAGATGAATGGAAACGCAAAGTTCGGGACGCGCTTAACTCAAGTGATAAGTCCCGTTGTATTGTCCGGTTCACAACCGCAGAACTTACTTGGCAAGCTGCATTCCCTGACACCTTCAATTTCCAAATGCTCAGGGCGATTTCGGATGCACTTGCGGCCCCTTCGATTGAGGGTGCCCTGAAAAGAATGGATGAGCCAACCGAAACATACGCTTTCTTTGTTACTTTCAGGAAAAACAAGATGTACACCAAAATTGGCCTTTACCCCGACGGAAAGATCGTGATTGTTTATTCAGCGCACAAACCAGACATGAACAAAGATGACTCATTATGAATTCGTTCATGGATCGGACGATTCGAATCGAGACAGAAATACCGGTCTGTATTCCAACACCGGATGGTAAAAAGATCGCTGAGACCATAATGGTTAAGGTTCCGGCTTTGCAAGATCCAGAGACAAAGGAGATCTTCCTGACGGGCGAGGCCTTGCACATGCTGGATAAGGCAAAGGCCCGGCATATGGGGGTATTGCTGCCTGATGAAATTAAGGATCTCCGCCAACGGATTGGGGTCACTCAGAAAGAGATGAGTAATCTCCTCGGGATAGGCGAAAAGACCTACACTAGATGGGAAGCGGGACGAGGACGTCCTACGCAATCATCGAATAAGATCTTAGTGGCATTATGGGAAGGGCATATTACCGTGGAAAGCCTGCGATCGATGCGCCAGCCGACTTTCCCTTGGTTTGACTTGATAAATGGTGAATGTCCTTGTGGCCGCGAGCATGGACCCACGTCGATTGCGGCGAACGATGAGATGGAGGTTGAGGTATCACATGAAAACGTCGCCGTTGCAGCTTAACTGCTATTTTGTGACCGAACTGAATGTGACTGCCAATCGACAGCATGATCCCAAGGCGCCGATCACATTATCTGCCGATAATCTGACGGTTAAGCCCGATTTTATGGCTCAGAAAGATGCCCCTAGGCGCTGGCAGGTCACTCTGCGTATTCAGCAACAGGGCGGTTTATCCACAAATTCACCATATTCGTTTACGATTGAACTGGTGGGCATGTTTTCTGTTGCCGCCAATTACCCCGAAGAGCAGGTTGAATGGTTGGTGCGGACGAATGCAAGTTCCGTTCTCTATTCTACAGCTCGCGAGGTGCTGCGTACTGCCATGGCTCAAGGACCTTTCTGTCCGCTTTTACTCCCGACTCTCTCCTTTTACACCACGCAAATGCTTGAAGCCGCACATGCTGCACCGCGCAACAGATCGCGATTGCCTGCTAAGGCCGCCAAGGCATGACGCTGCACTCGGGCAGATGGGCTCCTGCTTGTATTACGTCACTCTCGACATCGCAGATGATTATGTGGTGACCTGAAAAGGAAATTCGTCGCTGAAGGTTATTCTGAAGTGTCCGAAAAAATCGGACAGTTGAAGATGACCGCTCCGGATGGCAAACAGCGTTTCACCGATTTCCGGCTAGCCAGGAAGGCCGGGCCGCATCTCTTAGCGACATCTGGACGCGAAGGAGGTGCAGGACATGGCGGTGCGAGAATGATTCCTTCTCAGGGACGCTTCGTCACTTTCGTCTTCACCGCTTCCCGCAGGACATAGGCCAGCCATTCCTGTTCCTCGCCGGATCGGTTTGAGAGAAGGCCGATTTTCTTCCCTTGTTTCGGGATGATTTGAAGTTCCATAAGGGGCCGGTGGTTTACTTCCATCCCGCTGGGGCCGACTTTGATGGTGTCAACATCACTCAGAGCGATTTTCTGCTCGCGGGTTTTGAACGGCCCGATCACCCGGCAGGCGAGCATGTCATTGACGACCGCGATCAGGACTTTCTTTTTTGCCATGTTGATGGCGACGAGTAACATCCCGATGCCGACGGCCCAGAAGAGGGAGATGAAAAGATAGACGGGCAGGGGAGGATGCCCCTTGAACATGGCGACTGAAAAAACCACCATGAATCCATTCCAGAACAGGCTGAATCCGAAAAATCCCTGGCTGCCTTTCCACAGTCCTTTTGGCGGGACCTCAATGGCCAGTCCGTGCGGATTCGCCTGGCAGATGATGTCGGTGGATTCAGGTTTTGGCACAACCGTGGCGGGAGTTTCTTCTCCGCCCTCACTTTCGACCACCTCGATGACGGGCTCCGAGTCTTCCGTGGCTAAGGGGTGTCGGTCCAATGACAGGGAGGCGGCAAGGACATCCGCCAGCGGGCGCAGCATCTCATAAGGGTAGGCAGGGGCAAGCCACAGGGTTTTCCCGATGGTTTCCGCCTGGAGAGCGGCAAGATGCGGGGCAAAAACTTTTTTGGCGCCCGTGTTTTGGTCCCTCGACGTGATCCCGCCTTTCCGGACCACAAATCGGTGCAACTCGGCAATGCGGCGTTTGCGGCGGATGGGAATGGGTCCGATACGCTCAACGGCGCAAATGAATCCTTCCTCAACAATGATTTCAGAATGGGATGCGTTGGCGAGGATGACGATACCGAGTGCGATCAAGCCCAGTCCGGCAGCCAGACCGGGGAGGCCCAGCAGGCCAAATATAAGCTCGAACCAGCGTATGCCACCATGTCCGTGAAGGCCGCCGGAAATCGGGCCACTCATCCAGAAGATCATGAAGAGGGTGATAAACAGGCCGAAGCCGATGGGAAGCCAGCCGAATTTTCGCGCGTCGCCAAGGTTTCGTTTGGGCAGGATGTAGCGTGTGACGGTCATGCTGTCCCGGATCACCTTGATTTCAGGAGGAAGAGGAGGTGGATTCATGGGCGAAACGCTACCATATCGTGAGGGTGGCAGGCAATAAACGACAGTGGCAGGCAATAAACGTTGACGAAAAGGCCGGACTTTGTGAATGTCTTTGTAAATTCCTACTTCGACTGTCAATAACCCGTGATGGAGCATGGACACCGCATGAAGACAAAAATAGGAACGGTCCAGTACGAGTCGGAACGTGTGGAAGCATTCGCGGATGAGATCCGGAACGTTCCGGGATGCGAGGAGCTGCGGTCCTGTATCCAATGCGGGACCTGCTCGGGAGTCTGTCCCTTGAGCATCTACATGGATTATTCCCCGCGCCAAATCATCGGCATGGTCCGCTCCGGGCTCAAGGACAAGGTGCTTCGCAGTCGCACCATCTGGCTCTGCGCGTCCTGTTATGCCTGTGCGGTGGAGTGTCCGAAGAAAATTCGCATCACGGACATCATGTATCAACTGAAACAACGCGCCATCCGCGAGCGCATTTATCCACGCTTTTTCCCCATTCCCGTGCTGGCCCAGGAATTCAACAAGATGGCCCGGTCACGGGGGCGGGTGACGGAAAACGTTCTGGCCGCCGTCATGTTCCTCAAGACCACCTGGTGGTCCGCCTTCGGAATGTGGCGGCTGGGGCTCGGTCTTGTCATGCGGGGTCGGTTCCCCTTCCATCTGGAATCCATCAAACGGAAAGACGAACTGAAACGCATGTTGAAAACCGTGGACGATGTGACCAGCAATACATTGCATGCAAGCGGAAGAAGGCCGTTCAAGCCGATACGGGAGGGCTCCAAATGACAACGTATTCCTATTTCCCGGGGTGTTCACTCAAGGGGACCGGGCGCGCTTACGAGGAATCACTCCTGCCGGTGTTGCGGGCTCTGGATGTGGAACTGGAGGAACTGGATGACTGGAATTGCTGCGGCGCCACGGCTTACATGGCGGTGGACGAGGTTCGGGCTTGCGTGATCGCATCGCGCAACCTTGCCCTGGCTGAACGGACCGGCCATAAGGAATTGATCGCCCCGTGCAACGCCTGCTACCTGGTGCTGAACAAAACCGAGCACTACATGCGGGAATCGCCTTCGGTGAACGGTGTCATCCAAAACGCACTGAAGGAGGCGGGGTTGGCTTCCAGCGGCAACCTCCCGGTCCGCCATCCGCTCGATGTCCTGGTGAATACCGTCGGCCTTGACGCGGTGAGGCGGCGTGTCCGGCGTTCACTGAAGGGGCTTAAGGTGGCGCCATACTACGGCTGCCAGATCGTCAGGCCTTATTCCACCTTTGACGACCAGTTCAATCCGACCACGATGGATCGCCTGCTTGAGGCGCTTGGTTGCACCGTCGTCACGTTCCCGCTCAAGACGCGCTGTTGCGGGGGGAGCCTGACCGGCACACTGCCCGAGGCAGGTCTGCACTGTTCCCACGTCATCCTCAAGGAAGCCCTCCGGCGCGGGGCGGATGTCATCGCCACGGTCTGCCCCCTCTGCCAGTTCAATCTGGATTCCTATCATGACAAGATCGCCGCGAAGTGGGGGGCGACGCGCATTCCCACCGTCTATTTCACCCAGTTGATGGGGCTTGCCTTCGGAATGAACGAGCGTGAATTGGGCCTGCACCGGGGCTTTATCCCGATGAAACCCCTTGAAACTTCCAGCCCGGAGTGACTCACATGGACAAACATGACAACGAGGAGATTCGGATCGGTTTTTACATCTGTCATTGCGGCTCCAATATCGCTGCGATGGTGGACTGCCCGGAGGTGGCAAAGACTATCGGAGCGCTGCCTGGCGTCGTGCTTTCGCGCGACTACAAGTACATGTGTTCGGACCCCGGTCAGGAGCTGATCAGGAAGGATATCGCCGAATTCAGGTTGAACCGCGTTGTCGTGGCCTCGTGCTCGCCTTTACTGCACGAGAAGACGTTCAGGAGCGCGGTGGAGGCAGGCGGGTTGAACCCGTACTTCTTCCACATGGTCAATATCCGCGAGCATGACGCATGGGTTCATACCGACAAGGGCGAAGCCACGAAAAAGGCCAAGTCATTGGCACGCGCCGCCATCCGGCGGGTGGCGAAGCACAAGGCCCTTGAGGTTAAGCAAGTCGCCATCCATCCGGATGTTCTCGTTGTGGGGGGCGGCATTGCGGGGATCCACGCGGCTATGACGATGGCCAACGCGGGCAAGAAGGTTTTCCTCGTGGAGCGCGAGCCTTCCATCGGCGGCCACATGGCGAAATTCGACAAGACGTTTCCAACGCTGGATTGCGCGGCTTGCATCCTCACGCCCAAGATGTCGGAGGCCGGATCCCATCCGAACATCACCCTGATGACCTATTCCGAGGTGGTCAAGATGGATGGCTATGTGGGCAACTACACCGTCACCATCAAGCGCAAGCCCCGCTATATCAAGGAAGAGCTGTGTACCGGGTGCCAGGAGTGCATCGCCAAATGCATCTACAAAGAGCCCCGGTTCAGGGACGAATTCAATGAGGGACTCGGTAAGCGCAAACCGGTCTACATCCCGTTCCCGCAGGCAACCCCGCAGGTGGTGGTGATTGATCCTCGCGTCTGCATGAATTTCAAGGACGGTGCCCTCACCAACAAGTGCAAGAAGAGTTGCGTCACCGCGTGCGGTGAAAAGCAGGCCATTGACTTCACGCAGCAGGAAACCCTGCAAGAGGTCAAGGTCGGCGCCATCATTGTCACAACCGGGTTCCAAACGTTCGATCCCGGAAGGATTCCCCAATATGGCTACGGCCGCTACCCAAACGTCTACACCGCGTTGGAAGTCGAGCGACTCGTGAATGCGTCCGGCCCGACCGCCGGTCATGTCGTCCTGCGCGACGGACGGGAGCCGAAATCCATCGGAATCATACATTGCGTCGGAAGCCGCGACCGGCTTACGAACCGCTGGTGTTCGCGGGTGTGTTGCATGTATTCCATGAAGCTCGCTCATTTGTTGAAGGAGCATACCGGCGCCGAAATCTACAACTTTTACATTGATATCCGGGCGCCGGGAAAGGGCTACGAGGAGTTCTACGACAAACTGCTCGACGAGGGCGTCCAGTTTATCCGGGGGCGTGTCGGGGAGGTCACGGACTGGGCGGTATCGCCGGAGGAGGAGGGCAGGCTGGTCGTCCGCGTGGAGGATACCCTGGCCGGCTGTGTGCGCCGCATTCCCTTCGACATGGTTGTGCTGGCGACCGGTCTGGAACCAAAAAGCGATGCCCAGGATGTCCGCCGCCTCTTCAATATGAGTTGCGGCTCTGAGGGCTTCTTTCTGGAACGCCATCCGAAACTCGCCCCGGTCAGCACGTTCAGCGACGGCATTTACATCGCCGGCTGCTGCCAGGGACCGCGAGATATTCCCGATACCGTGGCCCAGGCAGGGGCGGCGGCGGCCGAGGCGCTGGCGTTGATAGACAAGGGTTATATTGAGCAGGAGCCGAACACCGCCCACATCCTTGAGGACGACTGTTGCGGCTGCAAATCCTGCATTCCGCTGTGCCCCTACACGGCCATCACATTCGATGCGGCCAAAAAGAAGGCCGTCATCAACGAGGCGCTTTGCAAGGGCTGCGGCACCTGTGTCGCGGCCTGCCCCTCGGGCTCGATTGTCCAGAACCTGTTCGATGATGGGGAAATCTTCAGTGAAATAGAGGGAGTGCTGGCCCATGACTAATGATTGGAATCCCCGGATTGTCGCTTTTTTCTGCAACTGGTGCACCTATACGGCGGCGGACCTCGCCGGGGTCTCGCGCCTGAAATACGCATCCAACGTGTGTGTCATACGCCTGATGTGCTCGGGCCGTGTGGACCCGCAGTTTGTCCTCGATGCCCTGGCGAAAGGGGCTGACGGCGTGCTGATTGGCGGCTGCCACCCCTCGGACTGCCATTATGTCGAGGGGAACTACAAGTGCCTGCGGCGGTTCCAACTCCTGAAGCGGATTGTCCAGGACATGGGAATCGAGGAAGAACGACTCCGGTTGGAATGGATCTCGGCTGCCGAGGGGGCGAAGGTGAAGACGGTTATTAACGAGATGTCGGAGACGATTCGGCGGCTCGGACCGCTCGGGATTCCCGGAAAAGTCGAGAGCTGGGACCGGGAAATGGAGCAATTTGCGGCCGGTATTGAGGCGGGAGAATCAAGTGCTGAGCCCTGCGGGCAACATGCCGGAATCCGGGAGGCAACCCATGTCTAAACCTAAAGTCGCGTTTTACTGGTGCGCCTCTTGTGGGGGCTGTGAAGAAACCGTCGTGGATCTTGCGGAGGATATCCTGGGCGTGGTCGAGAAGGTGGATATCGTGCTCTGGCCCGTGGCGATGGATTTCAAGTACGCGGATATCGAGGCCATGCCGGATCAATCCATCACGGCGACCTTGCTCAACGGCGCGATCCGCTCGACAGAGCAGGAGGAGATGGCGCGCCTGCTTCGCCGCAAGAGCCAGTTCCTCATCGCGTATGGCGCCTGCGCCCACACGGGGGGCATCCCCGGACTGGCCAACCAGTTCTCGCGCGAACAGATCCTGGCGTTCAACTATGAGCTCGCGCCCACTGTGGTGAATGAAGGGAAGACGCGACCTCTAATGGAGTCCACGGATCAAGGGCACGCCCTCCATTTAGCCGGGTTACATAATGTCGTCCGCACACTCGATCAGGTGGTGGACGTGGATTATTACGTTCCTGGGTGCCCGCCGACGCCGAAACTCACCCGCATGGCCGTCACCGCCCTCCTGGAGGGCAAGTTACCGCCGAAGGGGTCGGTGATCGCCCCGGACCACGCCCTGTGCGACGAGTGTTCCCGCAAGGACACCAAGCCGGATAAATGGGACTTCACGGAGTTTATCCGTCCACACCGGAAACTCATGGACGAGAAATGTTTCCTGGCCCAGGGCGTGGTCTGCATGGGACCTGCCACCCGTGCCGGTTGCGAGGCCGCCTGCACCGGAGGCGGCATGCCCTGCACGGGGTGTTTCGGCGCGACCTCTCGTGTGCGTGACCAGGGCGCGAAAATATTATCCGCCTTGTGTTCCAATATCGAGGCCAAGGACGAGGCTGCGATCGAGGCCACATTGGGGAGCATTCCCGACCCGGTCGGAACCTTCTATCGCTATGGACTGGCCGGGAGCATCCTGCGCCGTAAAATCAATCTGCCTGCGGATGAAAAAGGGTGACACGATGAACGATGAAGCACAACAAACATGGAACACCGGAGCCGCCAAAGCCAATGCCGCCTATCAGGGGGCGCGCCGGAACATCACCATCAATCCCATTACGCGCCTCGAGGGCCATGGCAAGATCGATATTTTCCTCGACGGCAAGGGGGATGTCGAGCGCGCCTACCTTCAGGTCCCCGAACTGCGGGGTTTCGAGGTGTTCAGCATTGGCCGCCCGGCCGAGGACATGCCCCAGATTACCAGTCGCATCTGCGGCGTCTGCCCCACGGCCCACCACATGGCCGCGACCAAGGCGCTGGATGACCTCTACCAGATCGAACCGACCCACGTCGGCAGGATGATCCGGGAATTGGTTTACAATGCCTTCACCCTGGAAGACCACGCGCTGCATTTCTTTGTGCTCGGCGGGCCGGACTTTATCGTGGGTCCCGACGCACCTCCTGCGGAGCGCAACATTGTCGGTGTCATCCAGAAGGTGGGTTTGGAAGCGGGCAAGAAAGTCATCGGTATGCGGCGGCGCATCCGCGAGATCACCTCCTATTTCGGCGGGAAGGTCGTGCATCCCGTGCTGGGCCTTCCCGGTGGGGTCAGCAAGGGGCTTAAGGCGGAGGACTTACCGAAGTTCAAGGAACTGGCGAAGGATGGGGTCGAGTTTGCGGAGTGGACCCTTTCGATCTTCAAACAGATTGTTCTGGCCAATCCGGACTATGTGAAGATGATCACCTCGGACGCCTACACTCACAAGACCTGCTACATGGGGCAGGTGGACGCCCAGAACAAGGTGAACTTCTACGACGGTAAGTTGCGGGTTGTGGATTGCGACGGGAAGGAAGTCTGCAAATTCACCGCCCGGGAATACCGAGACTATGTCGCCGAACATGTCGAGCCGTGGAGTTACATGAAATTCACATTCCTCAAGGACAGGGGATGGAACGGATTCACCGAAGGCCCGCAATCGAGCATCTATGCCGTGGGTCCGTTGGCGCGGCTGAACGTCGCGGAGGGCATGGCGACGCCCAAGGCCCAGGCGGCCTATGAGGAGTTCTTCAAGACACTCGGAGGCAAGCCGGTCCATCACACGCTTGCCACGCATTGGGCCCGGGTCATCGAGATGATCTATGCCGCGGAGCGTCTGGAGCAACTGATCAACGATCCCGATATCACCAGTCCCGACATCCGCCGTGTTCCGACCAGCGTTCCGACGGTTGGCATGGGTGTTGTCGAGGCGCCGCGCGGCACGTTGTTCCACCACTACGAGACCGATGAAAAGGGACTGATCCGGATGGCCAACATGGTGGTGGCGACCGGCAACAATGCGTCACGCATCGCGATGAGCGTTGAGCGCGCAGCCAAGGGCCTTATCAAGGGCGGACACGTCACCGAGGGGCTCCTGAACAGGGTCGAGATGGCCTTCCGTGCCTATGATCCGTGTCTCGGGTGCGCCACCCATACTCTGCCCGGCCATATGCCACTCATTGCCTCAATCTACGATACACGGCGCTGCTTGGTGCGCACACTGAAGCAGGACTAATGTCCGGGCCCGGGATACTTGTACTTGGTCTCGGCAATGACATCCTGACCGATGATGCCGTGGGTTTGCTTGTGGTCCGCCAGCTTGGCGAGGAATTCGCGGATGATCCCCGGGTTGAGGTGCGGGAAACACAGGAGATGGGCCTGGCTCTTCTGGACTATCTCACCGGGTATCGCGAAGCGATCCTGGTGGATGCCATTCAGACCGGCAAAGCGTCACCAGGCACCCTTCATGAACTTGATTCCGACGGGTTGAGGTTGCTTGCCGGTGGGACGCCGCATTTTCTTGGCGTGGGCGAGACCCTTGCCCTGGGGCGTCAACTTGGACTGGCCATGCCCGAACGGGTCCGCATTTTTGCCATTGAAGTCACCGACGCGCAGACTTTGGGCACACGGCTTTCGCCCGCCATCCAGCAGGCTCTGCCCGCCATTCTGGACCGCATTCGGGCGGCCATTCGGGAATGATCACACTGTGCCCGTCCCCCACTTTTCCGTGTTTGGCAAAGACTTGATAAAAGACTGTGTTCGGGTGTAGGGTTCAGGCGCATAGAACATAACCAATGGGTTAACCCAGGGGGCAAAATGACGATAATTTTCAATTTGCACTATCACACGGCGTGGGGGCAGGAACTGCATGTTTTGGGTTCAGGTGAGGCTTTAGGGGGAGGGGATGTCGACAAGGCCATTCCCATGATCAATACGGGTTCTGGAAATTGGGCTTTATCCATTGAACTCAAGAAAGGGCTGCCATTCACTTATAGCTATGTTTTGTTCCAAAATGGAGTCGTTGCGCGAAAGGAATACGGCAAGCCCCGTCAATTTGCGCCGGATGCAAAGGACGTAACCTACCGCTTGTATGACCACTGGCAGGATATGCCCGAGGAAAAGACGTTTTTCTCATCCCCATTTACCGAGGTGATTTACAAGCACTGCAGGAACGCCGCTCCGGCACTCGAGTTCGCGAAAACCCTGACCCTGAAGGTGTATGCTCCAATGGTTATGCCAGACCATAGGGTCGGTATTGTGGGGAATTCAGAAGCGTTCGGGAATTGGGATGCCGATGCGGCTGTCCCCATGTCATGTCCGAACTTTCCCGAATGGGCGGTGAGCGTCGATGCTTCCAAGGTGTCATTGCCGCTGGAGTTCAAGTTCGTGGTGCTCGACGAGAACGGCAAGGTGGTTGTGTGGGAAGCCGGGGCGAATCGGCACTTCTTCCTGCCTCCATTCATCAAGAACGAAACGGTGGCGATCGCAACCGGAACCTTTCGCAACCCGCTGCACAGGTGGCGTGGCGCGGGTGTTGCGATTCCGGTTTTCTCGCTTCGTTCCGACGCCGGGTTTGGTATCGGGGAGTTTGCTGATCTTAACGGAATGGTGGATTGGGCAGCCCGTACGGGGCAACGCTTTATCCAAATCCTGCCGATAAACGATACCACCATCACCAAAACATGGGTGGATAGCTATCCATACAAGTCCATCTCGACATTTGCTCTCCATCCCATCTACCTGAACCTGGAGGCCATGGGACGTTTAAGGTCTGATGAGGACAGGGCCCATTTTGATGGGATCAAAAGAGAGCTGAACGCGCTCGACCAGATTGACTACGAGAAGGTATTTAACGCCAAGTGGGACTACTTTAGAAAACTTTACGCCCAGGATGGGGCCGAAACTCTGGCCGGCAGGGAGTTCAAGGAGTTTTTCAAGAACAACGAGGACTGGCTTGTGCCGTATGCGGCCTTCTGCTTCCTGCGTGACAAGTTCGGAACGCCCGACTTCAGTCGCTGGGATGGCTATATAAAATATGATGTCAAACAGGTTGAAAAGCTGGGAAAGAAGTCTGCTGCGTCATATCACGAAATCAGGATCAGCTACTTCCTGCAGTTCCATCTGAACAGGCAACTCCTCGATGCACACAGCTATGCGCATAGTCACGGTGTCGCCTTCAAAGGCGATATTCCTATCGGCATCAGCCGCCATAGTGCTGATGCTTGGACCAACCCGAACCTGTTCAATATGAACGGTCAGGCGGGAGCTCCGCCCGATGATTTTTCGGCGCTGGGCCAAAACTGGGGCTTCCCCACCTACAATTGGGAAGAGATGGCCAAGGATGATTACGCCTGGTGGAAGAAGCGGTTTCACAAGATGGCCGACTACTTCGATGCCTATCGTATTGACCATATTCTGGGGTTCTTCCGCATCTGGGAGATTCCGCTGGATTCCGTACAGGGGTTACTGGGCACCTTTAACCCGGCATTGCCCTTTACCCGCGACGATGTGCAGTCGTACGGGTTGCACTTCAACGATGATCGATTCCTAAAGCCGTTTATCCGCCGCCATTTCCTCGGCGACATATTTGGTGAATACACCGGGGAGGTCGTTGAGAAATATCTGGCGGACCTGGGTTTTGGGGCGCTTGGCCTAATGCCCGAGCTCGATACGCAGCGAAAAATTGAGGCGTTCTTTGCCGGTAAAACCGATGTGAAGAGCCAGACCATACGGGATGGGCTTTATGGTTTGGTGAACGAGGTACTCTTTATCCGCGACCCGAAGCAGCCGCTTCATTTCCACCCCCGCATTTCGGCGCAGTCCTCCTTCAGCTACAAGGATTTGGATGAACGCGAACGGGCTTGCTTCGACAGGCTTTACATCCATTTCTTCTACGAGCGCCACAACGAATTCTGGAAAGGGGAGGCCATGAAAAAGCTTCCCGCCCTGGTCTCGGCCACCGATATGCTGGTGTGCGGAGAAGATCTGGGAATGATCCCCGACTCGGTGCCTGACGTGATGCACAAACTGCAGGTGTTAAGTCTCGAAATACAGCGCATGCCGAAGGATCCCAAGAAGTTATTTGGTGATACCCATGGCTACCCCTACACCTCGGTTTGCACCACATCAACTCATGATATGTCCACCATCCGAGGCTGGTGGGAGGAAGATCGGGCGAAAACCCAGAAGTTCTTCAGCCATGTGCTGCACGAGCATGGCGAGGCTCCCTTCTTCTGTGAGCCGTGGATCGGCGAAAAGATCATCGACCTGCACCTGGCGTCCCAGTCAATGCTTTGCATTCTTCCCCTGCAGGATTGGCTTTCGATGGCGACTTCCCTGAGGCGTGAGAATCCCAACGAGGAGCGCATCAACGTCCCCGCCAACCCGTTCCACTACTGGCGGTACCGGATGCACCTGACGTTGGAATCGCTCAAGGAACAGAAGGAATTGAATAAAAAGATTCACGACAAGCTGAAGTATTTCAGCCGATAATACAAACGACAGCGGCGGGCTTCGCACCCTTCCGGAGTTTTCGCCGGGCAGGGCAGGGACACCGATGCCCGTGCGGCGGTTAAAGAGTTTGTTGGTCGCTCTTCTTTGCGACCACAATCATTGACTTCCATAGCCAGGGGACCCGGCCGACTCCGTGGAAACTCAGGATACGAAACCCATTCGCACCCAACATATCGGACAGGCTTTTCCGTGACCAAAACTTGATGTGTCCACCCTCCCACCCCGGGGAGTGATGGTGATCCCACTTGTTTAGCAGGCAGATCAGGAGATTCTTGAGGTAACCATGGTACGGGGTCGAGATGATGAGAAGGCCGCCGTCGGCTAACTTGGCGGCAGCATACTTTGGCAGGGCGGAAGGCCTGAAAAGGTGCTCCACGACTTCAGTGCTGACCGCAATGTCAAATCGCATTTCCGGCATATCGTCGGGGTTATCGTACACGCCCATTTGATGGAAGACGCCTTCAGGGACGAGTTGTTTTGCGATAGAAATGCCGCTCTCGCTTGGCTCGATACCCACAACCCTGAAGCCCGCATCCGTCAACTCGCGGCAGAGTGCGCCGTTGCCGCATCCCAGGTCAAGGAGCCGTTTGCCGCCATGGTGTCGGCACAATGCAACGATCGTCGGCACGAGATAGTCGTGTGTGCATGGCTTGCGTTTACCGTGTTTGTACGTTGATCGAAACTCGATGGTTATCGGCATAAGTAACCTCAGTACCATGCATCCTGATTAGGCGTCCAGTATGTCCTTGAGGCCTTCAATCAACCGGTCAATGTCGGCATGGGTGTTGAAGACATGCGTCGAGGCCCGGACGGTTCCTTCCAGGGCCAGCCGGTGATGGAGGATATGGGCGCAGTGGTAGCCGCCGCTCACCAGGATCTGGTGCCGGTCATAGAGTTGCCGCGCCACGGTGTCGGCAGTGAGTCCTTTCTGTTTTACGCTGAAGGTGGCCAGTCCGATTCGCCGGGACCAGGGGACATCACGGGCGAGAACCTCCACTCCGGGAAGCGCGCCCAGCTCCTCAACAAGGTGTTGCCCGAGATCACGGGAGTGTTCATGGACGGCACCCATGCCGATGGAACGGAGGTATGCAATCGCGGCACCGAGTCCGATCACCCCCTCGATATTCGGGGTTCCGGCCTCAAAGCGGAACGGGATATCATGTGTGGTAAACCGGTCATCGCCGTGGAGCTTCACCATGCCGCCCCCAGTCTGGTAGAGCGACGATGATTCGAGCAAGTCCCGTTTTCCGTACAGGATCCCGGTCCCGGATGGTCCCAACAACTTGTGACCCGAAGTGGCGAGAAAATCGCAATCCAGCGCCTTGACGTCGATGGGGAGATGGCTGGCGCTTTGGGAGGCATCCACGAAAACAGGGACATTCCGGGCATGGGCGGTGGCAATCCATTGTTCAACCGGCGCCACAATCCCGAGCGTGTTGGAAACCTGGGCCAGCGTCACCAGGCGCGTTTTTGGCCCCATCAGGGATTCAAGCGTGTCATAAAGCGGAACTCCCTGGGAATCGAGCCCGACAGTGACGACCCGCGCATGGACCCGCCAGGGCATGAAGTTGGAGTGATGTTCCGAGGCGGGAAGGATAATCTCGTCGCCAGGCTTAAGACCGAGCCCATGTGCCACGAGATTGACAGCTTCCGTGGTGTTTCGCGTAAAGATAATCTCGGAAGGCGAGGCATTCAGGAATGAGGCCGCCTCATGACGGGCATGCTCGAAATTCTCCGTGGCTTCCTCGGATAGTCCGTGAACCCCCCGGTGAACATTGGCCGTGTAATCCGTGTAAAAGCGGGTCACGGCGTCAATCACGCATTGGGGCTTCGGGGCCGTGGAGCCGCTGTCCAGATGCACGATGGGGTTCCCGTCAACCTGCCTGGCCAGCAGGGGAAAATCCGCGCGGGTCCATGCCAGCGGGTCTGTGCGGGTGGTTTTCATGGATTGTTGTTTCCCGTCTTGAACACCTCATCAGGGTTCCATGAGAATGCGGTCCGGGCAAGACGAAACTTACCCGACGGCTCGGTTGGAATCGTGGACTCCGGACGCATCGTCATCCGCACGCCAGGTCCGTAAAGCGCTTTCAACCCCGAAAGCAGGGCCTGAACGGGTGCTGTCTGTCCGATGGCGGTGACATAATGAAACAGATATTCAGTACGCGCAGTCTGCTCCATTTGATAGGAGACCAGGGCCTCGGCATTGCCAACGACGCGATCCAGCGCGTCGACCGTGACAGCCCGCCCCGTTTCATCGAAAGTCAAATCGCGCACCCTGCCTAGAATTCCGGCCAGGGTGAGTCCGTCCGACCGGCCGCACGGACAGGGATTGGTTTCAAGGCGGACCAGATCGCCGATATCAAAACGCAGCAAGCTCACCCAGGGGTTGCCCAGCGTGGTGACGAGGAGTCGTCCGATGAGGGGATCGCCCCGAGAGGCAACCAGGGGCTGGACCTCCAGGTGGCAGTATCGTGTGTTCTGGTGGAATCGCCCCCGTTCGCATTCGGTGAGGAGGTGGCCGGTTTCTGTTGAGCCGTACGAGCTCAACACGGGTGTATCCGGAAAAGCCTGTCGGATCTGGCGATAATGCAACCGGGACGGGAATTCATAGGTAAGCGAGACGAAGTCCGGCTTGAACAGGGACTGTCCGCTTGCGACCGCGTACCGGCACAGGATGGCCAGATAGGCAGGGTCGGCTTCCAGCAACTCCGGCTTGAAGTCATCCAGCTCATGGATCATCCGGTCCATATCGCGCGCAGTCCAGCACGCGGGGTCGGCCTGCTGGTTGAGGAAAAGGAGACGCCCCATCGTGCGTTCATTGACGGGAAGATCGCCGATATGGCAGACCGTTCCCGCGCACAGGGGGGTGGTGAGGACTGCTTCGCGCTGTCGGCCGTTGATCACCTTGTCCAATCCCGCATGGAGCGTGGCCGCGGCATGTTCAGAGTCATCCCACCACGGCTGATACCAGACAATGGACGACCGGTCCTCGGTTGTGCCGCTGGTCATGACCAGTTCCACCTCACCGGTTTCGACACCCGTTTTGAAATCCCGGTCGCTCGGAACAAACCCCTTGGGCATGTGCGCGCGGATATCCCGTTTGGTCAGGCGGGGCAGGGCGGCAAACCGTTCGTTGATCGGATGGCCGGGGCCCGGGTCGTGGGTCTTCCACCGTGCATAGAAAGGGACCTGATCCAGGGCATGTTCAAGCGCCTGGGTCAGGGTTGTCTGGTCGTCAACAATCACCCGATCCCCTCGAAAAGCACGGTGGACAGGTAGCGTTCGCCTGCATCCGGGAGGATTACAACGATCGTCTTGCCCGCGAATTCGTCGAGATGGGCCAACCGAATGGCGACAGCCGTGGCCGCGCCGCAGGAAATGCCGACGAGGATGCCTTCTTCCCTGGCGAGCCTGCGCGCAACGGCCACCGCCTCGGCGCTCTCCACCTGCTCCACCCGGTCTACGATCGAAAGGTCCAGCGTGTCGGGAATGAACCCGGCGCCGATACCCTGGATTTTGTGCGGTCCGGGCTTGAGTTCCTGTCCGGCTCGCTTCTGGGAGATGACCGGGCTTTCCTTGGGCTCCACGGCCACCGAGACAATCTTCCTGCCCCTGGTGTTCTTGATGTAACGGGAGATCCCGGTAATGGTTCCGCCGGTGCCGACGCCCGCGACGAGGACGTCAATCCTGCCGTCGGTGTCATTCCAGATTTCAGGTCCCGTGGTGGCTTCGTGAATCGCCGGGTTCGCCGGATTCTTGAACTGCTGGGGCAGGAAATATTTCGCGGGATCCGACGCCGCGATGTCCTCGGCGCGTTTGATGGCGCCTTTCATGCCTTCCGCCCCGGGTGTGAGCACCAGCGTGGCGCCAAACGCGGCGAGGACGCGTCGTCGTTCAATGCTCATGGTTTCGGGCATTGTCAGGGTCAGCTTGTACCCGCGCGCCGCCGCGACATAGGCCAGGGCGATGCCGGTGTTTCCGCTGGTGGGTTCGATGATCTCGACGCCTGGTTTCAGGATTCCGCGTTTTTCCGCATCCCAGACCATGGCGGCGCCGATCCGGCATTTGACCGAATACGCGGGATTACGTCCTTCGATCTTGGCCAGCACCGTAGCCTTTGCGCCCTTGGTGAGCGTGTTCAGTCTCACTAGCGGCGTATTACCGATGGATTGTGAGTTGTCGTTGTATATTTTGCTCATTTTCGATTCCTTTCGTATGGAGTTTAGTTCAGCGCAGATTCCAAATCAGCGATCAAATCCTCTTTTGCCTCAAGCCCCACGGAGAGGCGTGCCAGGCCATTCGTAATCCCCCGCTCAAGGCGTTCTGACTCCGGCAGGGCGGCATGGGACATCATGGCGGGATAGGAGAGGATGCTCTCCACTCCGCCCAGGCTGACCGCCGGAAGCGTCAATTTGGTTTGTTTGAGGAGTTTAAGCACAGCGGGCCTGCCACCCAGTTCGAATGAAACTACTGCGCCAGCCCCCGCCGCCTGGCGTTCATGGATATTGCGACCGTGGTGGTCCGGCAGACCCGGGTAATAGACATGCTTCACCGCGGGATGGCCCTGAAGCCAGCGGGCGATCTCCCCGGCGGTCTTCTGCTGGGCCTCCATGCGAACCCCGAGCGTCTTCATTCCCCGTTGAACCAGCCATGAATCCTGCGGCCCCAGAATGGCACCGAAGGCGTTCTGGATGGCGCCGAGCTGGCGGCCCAACGCCTCATCGCGGGTGACGGCAAGCCCGGCAATCAGGTCGCTATGGCCGCCAAGGAACTTGGTCGCGCTGTGAACGACGATGTCAAACCCCAGTTCCAGCGGGCGCTGGAGATAAGGAGTCATGAACGTGTTGTCGGTGATGGCCAGCAACCCATGATTCCTGGCGATGGCCGCCATGGCGCGCAAATCAGTAATGTTGAGAAGGGGATTGGCGGGCGTCTCGATAAACAGCGCCTTGGTGGCCGGAGTGATGGCCCTTTGGAAGGATTCCTGGTCGGTACTATCGGCAAACGTTACGTCAAGCTGCCATCGTTTAAATAGACCGGTCAGGATCCGGTAGGTGCCGCCATAGATGTCGGATCCAACCACCAGGTGGTCACCCGGCTTGAAGAGCAGGAGCACCGATGAGGTGGCGGCCATGCCGGATGAGAAGGCTAATCCAACGGCTCCAGACTCAAGCGCGGCGATAGAGTGCTCGAGGGCTTCGCGCGTGGGATTGCCGCTTCTGGCGTAGTCATAGGGACCGCGGTGTTCGGGGTCCGGCTGGGCGAAGGTTGACGTCTGGTAAATGGGAATGCTCGACGCTCCCGTATAAGGATCGCGGTCTCTCCCGGAATGAATGAGTTTGGTTTGGGTTTTCATAGGATGGCCGCCAGATCATTTATCAAGTCATTCCCGTCTTCAATGCCGATGGAGAGTCGCAACAGGCGGTCATTGATCCCCAACCGGTCCCGGATGTCGGGCGCGATATCGGCATGGGTTTGAACGGCAGGGTAGGTGATCAGCGATTCCACGCCTCCCAGGCTCTCGGCAAACAGGAACACCTTGACGCCGGAAAGGATTCCCGGAATTCGCGATGCGGAATCCACTTCAAATGCGACCATGCTACCGAAGCCCAGATGCTCGCGGTCAAGGATGTCCCTTCCTGGATGGCTGGGGAGTCCGGGATAATAGACACGTCGTACATGGGGGTGGGTGCCAAGCCAGGTCGCGATCCGCCCCGCATTCTCCTGTTGTTTGTGGATCCGCAAGGGAAGAGTTTTCAGGCCGCGAAGTGTAAGCCATGAATCCTGGGGGCCGAGGATGGCGCCGATGGCATTCTGGAAAAAACCGATGCGCTCCGCCAGTTCCGGGGTGTTGACCACGACGGCTCCCGCCACCACATCGTTATGCCCGGCGAGATATTTTGTCGCGCTGTAAACCGTGATGTCCGCGCCCAACGCCAGGGGACGCTGAGACACCGGTGTCAGAAATGTGTTGTCCACGATCGTCAGGATGCCATGCGGGCGGGCCAGCGAGGCGATGGCCCGGATATCGGCGATCCTGAGGAGGGGATTGCTGGGGGTCTCAATGAAGATTCCTTTCACGCCCGGCTGCCGGAGCGCCTCCTTAACCGCCTCAATATTGGAAGTATCCACATAGATCGCATCGAAACCGAGGGGGCGAAAGACCTTGTCAAGGAGGCGGAATGTTCCACCATAAAGATCCTCCGTGACTAATAGCCTGTCCCCAGCCTTGAATAAATGAAGCACGGTATCAATGGCTGCCAACCCCGATGCGAAGGCAAACCCCTTAAATCCACCGTCAGCGCCCGCCAAAGTCTCTTCCAGCGCCAAGCGGGTAGGGTTGGATGTGCGTGAGTAATCGAATCCTGTGCTTTGTCCCAATGCAGGGTGACTAAACGACGCGGTCTGATAAATCGGCATCGCAATGGATCCGGTCTTCTCATCCCGTCTGCTACCAGCTTGTGTCAAAAATGTGGATAGTTGCACGTCATTCCCTTTAACTCTACTCGATTGGTAGAAAAAGTAATGTTTCACTCTTTTATTGTCAACCAATAAAGTAGACAAAAACATTTTGCCATTAGCATAGTATCGTGATAATCTCTTTCAACAAGGTGGATATAGTATTTTCTATTCTTGAAGATTGAGGTTTATCGTGAAAATTTCTACAAAGGGGCGGTACGGGTTAAGGGTTCTATTGGACATTGCGACGCATGAGGAAAATGGTCCAGTCATTTTGCGTGATATTGCCAAACGCCAGGACATTTCTGAAAAGTATCTTTGGCAGGTGATCAATCCCATGAAAGCGGCTGGATTTGTGAATTCAGTGCGAGGTGCGAAAGGGGGGTATGTGCTCGCCAAAGGAGGCACCGAGATCACTTTGCTCGATGTCATCAGCGTTTTGGAAGGACCGATTTGCGTGGTGGATTGTGTGGATGAACCCGGACAGTGCGACCGGAGCGATACCTGTGTGACCCGAACCGTGTGGAGCCGTATCGAAGCGTCAATCAAGGCGACGATGCGGGGGATCACGTTGAAGGAACTGCTGGACAACGAGAAGGAATCAAAGGCCCGGGTGTCGTTGACCTATTCGATTTGATGTTTGTGAGGCATTGATGAAAAAGAAAGAATTAACCCTAAACACCGAGCATGGACTGCATCTGAGAGTGGCGGGTGAAATCGTAACATTGGTGAAATCTCATGAATGTAAGGTGTCGCTTTCCTGCGAGGGATGCAAATTTGCCAATGCCTGTTCCATCATGCAGTTGCTCACCCTGGGGGCCACCAAGGGGTCCAAGGTTCAAGCTCACGCGGAGGGGCCTGACGAAGAGGAGGTCATGGCGAAGCTTTCCGCGATTCTCGGAAACGGGGACGGGATATAGGGGCTACGGGGCTCTGGAGATCAGGGGGCCGACGGCGGGTAAAGGGTTCCGGTGTTCCAATTTGGGAATCCTGTACAGCCTGGAAATCCTGCGATTCGCCTCATTCAGTTTAGCCTTGTCAATCACCAGGTCCTGTCCGGACGATTGAAGCCCGAAACGGCTTATATAGCCATCCCTGGCTTTGATGTCGAAAACATCACGCAGGTTGGATATTGGCTTGCCGTTAACCTGGGAGATGACTTCTTCGCGGACCGCCTGATATCCGATATTGATGGGATCGGGGAGGACGCCCATCAGGAAAACGATGCGGTCGCCTTGCTTATCCGGCGCCTGGGCCCGGGTCAAGTACAGGTTCACCAGGCGGGGATTGGCCCGTACCATCCATTGCGCCCCGTAGGCGAGAAGATAATCGGCGGACAATTCGCGGAGAATAAAGCCGCCTTCAATCAAGTATTCGCCTTGCCGCCCCTCGACATTCATCGGAACCAGGGCACGGGAATCATTGTAGGCGTCCAGTTTCATCTGCACGTCCTCCTGTTTCCTGTCGCGCCAGCGGGTGATTGAAATGGTGTCGCCGGGATGGCGCCGGCCCGCGATCTGGTGGACCATCAGCAACCGGCCGAAATCGGGATCGTTGTAGTATCCCTGTGAATCAATGGGTTGCCCGTCCCAGGAGAGGATGACATCCCCAGCTTGCAGGATACTGGAAGTGGCCGAGCCGGGAATTGCCCGCAGGACCAGAACGCCCCGGTCGTTATTCGGGAGTCCAAGATACTCCCGTTTGGCGGGTTCAATGAGAGGCGCCCACATCAGGCCGGCCACGGCCACACCCCGATAGGGAGGATGCATGGCGTCGTCAACGAAACGCCTCAGGATTGCCGCCGGGAGGACTTCGCTGGTCTGGCTTCCCTCGTCATATTGCATGACAATTCCCATCAATTTTCCGTCATGAAACGCCGGCGTGCCGACCCGCTCGAGTTTGAGATCGGTCAGCGCCTGGATGGTCAGGATGCCCTGGGCGATGCTGGGGAGGGGGGCCACTTCGATGCCGGTAATCCGTCCTTCCCCGTTTTGACGCTGACCCGCTTCGTTATACTGTACCAGTTGGATTTTCGCCCCGGTTGTCACCGTGGCGCTCCAGTCGACCGGGTCCAAACCGGTGGTCGGCGCGGAGAGTAATGCCGCATTGACCCGCGGATCGGCCACCAGGATGTCGGCCTTGGCCTTGGCCGCGGCGCCGGGAAGGCGGATTTCGACGAGCACGGCGTTACGGACCAGGTCTTCCGTGGTGAGTAAACGTCCGTCGGCAATGACCACGCCGTAACCGGCGCGGGATTCCGGTCGCTTTTTTTCCCAGGGCACATGGGAGTCGAAATGCTGGGTTGTGACGATCACCTCGACCACACAGGGGTGGGGCGTTTTGGTTGTCTGGGCGATCACCGGGACGATACTAGCCCAAAAGATGATAAGGGTGGTCTGGATGAATCTCACTGGGGAACCTCCTGTTGTCCGGCAAGGTATTGGGGGGCGGGAATACTGTATTGCGCAAGGATTTCCCTGTCGGCATGGTCCAGGGTCCGGGCATCAAGGATCAGGGGGTTGTCGTTGCCCTCGAAACGGAAGACATGGAATCCACCGGAGCTTTTCTTCAGGCCAACGGGGATGTCCGCGATCCGGGTGATGGGATGCCCGTTAATCGAGGCCAGGATCTGGTTGAGATGGCTGGCGCAATAGGTATTGATGGGATGCGGCAGCCGGCTTGTCAGGACCACGAATTGGGTTCTAGTTTTGAAGAGATCATCCCGTTTCGCGTAGCGCGACGTGTACAGGAGCCGTTGGGCGGCTGGCGAGTTCAGGTCCGAACCGAGGGTGGCCAGATATCCGCGGCTGAGGGGGGAGAAGACCAGCCCCCCCACGATCACATAGTCGGGTTTTTCGTCGTAGGTCTGGCGGAAAATAAAGGGATCCGGTTTCCGTTTAAGCGGCACCACCACGTTTTCTGGCTTGCCCGCCCGCCAGACGGCGAGGGTGATTGTTTCGGTGCATTGCTTGCGTTCGATGAATTCGGAGTATTCCACGTTATTGTTATCCAGGCAGACGGATCCATCCTCCGCAATGGGATGTCCATCGATGGAGAGGAGCACATCGCCCGGCTTGACGAGGCCGGCGGCCGCGCCGAAGGGATCCACAAACATGACGGCGATGCCGGTGGATTCGGAGGGGATGTGAAGGTCGGCGCGAAGGGCGGGATTGCTGGTTTCAATGTGATCAACCCCCAACTCCGGATACCCGTCGTAAGTGCCATCTTCGATATCCTTCAGGAAATGTTCAATCACGGGGAGGGGAATCGTATATCCGAGATTCTGGGCGCCCATGATGCCCTGGAAGGCGATGGCGACGACTTTGTTGTTGAACAGGACCGGTCCGCCGCTGTTGCCGGGATTGATGGCGGCATCCACCTGCATGATCAGATGCGAGTCCACGGTGCTGTGGGTGTACAGGCTGTAATCAATCCTCGACACGACCCCTTTGGTAATGGACAACCGGTCGCCGCCCATCGGGTAGCCGAGCACGAGGACGGAATCATTCAAGGTTGGTAGTTCGCTCCCGAAGGCCATGGGTCTGGAGTCTGCAAAAAAGGCGTCGTCCTTGACCTGAAGCACCGCGATATCGCAGTCATGGCCGATGAAGGCCACGGTGGCAGGATAGCGCTTGGTGTCGCCCTCCCTCTGGACTTCGATGAAACGGGCGTCCGACACCACATGGGCGTTGGTCATGATCCGCCTGCCCTTGATGATGAACCCGGATCCGCTTCCGCTGCCCGGAGGACGGGCCTGCCACGGTTGTTGAAAATCCTCCTGCTGGATGGTGACATGGATCTTGACGACGGACTGTCGTTCCCGATTGAGTCCCGCGAAGGACGGGACCACCATCACGTTCAGAGCCAGGAGGATGATGGCGGGGCGGAATACTTGCCTGGAACAAATGGGTTTAACACTATGCATGGGCGGGAGAATAACGAAGAGGGCGTTCTATTTCAACGACTCTTCTTCCGCTGTCAACTCCCGGGCCGCCACTTCGTCGAGGGGCTTGATGTCGCGGAGGGATCCCAGCGCGAGGACTTCCGGCCAGCGTCTGGCGCAGCCCGCGACGGCCAGGATCGCGCCGGCGCCCCCGACGACCACGGAGCCCGCCGCCCCGGCGACGCGCGACGCCAGCCCCGGCTCAGTCCAGCCAAACCCGGCGGACAGTGAGTCGAAAATTCTGGCCGTGGCGCCGGATTCGAAACCACCGAGATCATTCGATGAGACGATGAAGATATTATTCACCGCCGACACCCGGCCCCGCATCGAGTCGGGCGTCATGACCTGCACGAGGGTATGGCGGACAATCACGCTGATATTATCGCAGGCGCCGACCAGGAACATGGCGGCCATCGAGAGCCAGAACCACTGCGAAATACCGAAGAGGATGGTGGCGCCGCCGAACCCCGCCACAGCCCAGAGCATGGCCCGGCCGGCGTGTTTGATCGGCGGCATATGGGTGATGGTCATCGCCATGGCGATCGCCCCAACCGCCTCGGCGGAGCGCAACAGGCCCAGGCCTAATCCCCCGACGTGAAGGATATCCTTGGCATAAAGCGGCAGGAGGTAGGTGGCGCCACCCACCATCACGGCGAAAAGGTCGAGGGTGATAGTGGCAAGGATGATGTTGCTGTTCCAGACGAAGCGGATACCGGCAAGCACACTCCGGAGTGAGACCGATTCGGTCTGGCGCACCGGTGCTGTCACGCGGAGGGTCATCAAGGAAAGCACGCTGGCCAGTCGCAAGACAACGGCGAGAGCGAAGGCGGGCGGGGTGTAGTCGTGTGTCCCGAGCAGCACTCCACCCAGGGCCGGGCCGATCATGGTTCCGACTTGGAAAAGGCTTGAGTTCCAGGCCATGGCGGTGCTGAACAGGGATGTCGGGACCAGTTGGGGCAGCAGGGCGGACCGGGCCGGTGATCCCAAGGCCTGACTGATGGCGCCCAGCAGGAGGAAGACATAAAACCCGCTGATCGGCGCGTCATAATAGGCCAGCAGAGCCAATCCGGCGATGGATGCGAGGCCCATGACCTGGGTCAGAACCATGATGGATTTCCGGTTGAATCGATCGGCGAGATGGCCACCGGCAATCGCCAGGAGGATGACCGGGAGCGCCTTGACAAGACCGATCCACCCCAGGGCCAGGGGATCTCCGGTGCGGGCATAGACATGGATTCCCACGGCAACCGCCTCGATCTGCCCGGCGATCACGAGCGCCAGCCAGCTCAACGAAAAAAGGCGGTATTCGCGGTTGCGCCAGATAACATAGGGTGACTGGGACCTTGACATGGTCGGCGAAGATAGAGTGGTTTCAGACGAGAATCAAGCGTTAGAACGTGTGACTCGCGAGGGTGGCGACTGTAAAGACTTGAGTGAACGAGGGTACTCGCTATTATCTCGTCCGATATGGAAGGAGCAGGTAAAGCATGAAACCAGTGATCATCGCAGCACTCACCATGGGGATGGCATGGCCTCTTTTTGCGGCGGACTATTTCGTTGATAAGAGCGGGAATGACGGCAACACGGGCACCCGGATGCAGCCTTTCATAACCATCCAGAAGGCCGCTTCCCTGATGCAACCGGGCGACGTTTGCCTGGTCAGCAAGGGGATTTACCGGGAAACCGTCCGGCCAGCCCGGTCGGGCAAACCGGGGGCGCCCCTTATATTTCAGGCGGCGCCCGGGGAATCCGTGGCCATCGGGGGAGCCGACGAGATAACGGACTGGCAACGGTTTTCAGGTCCGGTCTACCGGACCAGGGTCGGAACGGCGATCCAGATTCTGGTGGATGAGGTTCCCGCCGTCAGGTTGCCGGTAATTCCTTCCGCCTCGCTGGAGCCCAAGGCCGCCTGGTACCATGATCCGGCGGGCGGATTTGTCTACCTACGACTTCCCCACAACGACGGGCCTGAAAGCCATCATATCGGAATCCAGACACGGGCGTGGGGGCTGGACGCCGGGGGGAGGTCGCATATCGAACTCAAAGGGTTCAACCTGAAGGCATGCGGGGTGAACCTCGCGGGAACCCGGATGTGCCGGTTGAATGACTGCCATCTGTGGTGGGGCGGCGGAAGAGCCAGCCTCACCAATGCCGTTTCCGGGATGACCAATCCCGTTCCATTCCTTGCCGCCATCCTGTTGGGAGGGAAGGAGAATGAAGTGATCAATACCTCCGTTATTGGAAACACCGGTTTCGGGCTGGCCATGTTGACCGGGAGCTTGAACAACTGCCTGGAGAACAGCCTGTTCCGGGGGACTGAAAATCCTATACCCGGGGCGGTCGGGATTCTGGCGCAAGGGACGGCGCCTTTGATCCGTAATGTTTCGGTGATGGATTATGAGGGGGGGGCGCTGGTGTGCCGCGATGTTCTGAACGCGCGGATTGAAAGCAATGACTTCCACCATATTGGCAGAGGGGGGACCAATATCAGCATCATTTGCCTCGCCGGAGATGGGAAGGGGACGGTTCTGGCGTCCAATTGGATCCATGACAATGCCGCGCCCGGCGGTACGGGGATCCGCATGGCGGGGCCGGTGGAGAATTATGTGGTGAGGCAGAACGTGGTCTGGGGTCAATCCGGTGCGGCGATCGGCATGACGGCACCCTCGCGTTACAACTTCATTTTCAATAATACCTGCGCCGGGAACGGGTGCGGGATGGATGGGGAACCGGGGGATGGGGATTTCCATGAGACTCGCATCATCAATAATATTCTGCAACCCCCCGTGTGGCCTTCCCGGGGCGGCGAGCCACCGGTGTCACTGGTATGGAAGAACAACTACACGGGGGTGACTCCCGGGTTTGTGGATGCGGCCAACCATAATTTCAAACTGGCAACCGGATCCCCCTGCATTGATGCGGGTCAGGAAGAGCCTGAATTTACGGATGAGTTCAGCGGAAAGCTCCCCGATATGGGGGCGTATGAATTCGGGAGGGACTATCCTGTTCCAGGTTGCCATGTCAACGAAAGTGCCAATAAGGTTATGCCTCCCCTCGTGAAGCTTATTATGGAATCCGGGACGGAGGGCGCGGACATCCGGTATACGTTGGACGGGCGGGATCCCGATCTGACATCGCAATCCTATACCGGCGCGATCCCGGTGATCTATGGCGCCATCGTGAAGGTCAGGGCATTCCGGGAGGGCATGGAAGAGAGCTCCACGGCCGGCATGCAGGTGCGGACGATGGAATAAAATGGCGTGGATTCACCCTGCTTTTTTGGTATAAAGGGAACCTGTTAACGGACGAACTGATTATAAGGATTATGACCATGATTGAAAAACGTAAAGACTGTAAACATGACCACGGGCATCCCGGACATCTCTGTGTGCTGGCCAGTAACGGCAAGTTTGAAGAGGTGAAGGCGCTTGTGAAAAGCCCGAAATACATCTGTTTCAACTGCGGCCGCTGCGCCGACCAGGAAGGCAATCTCTGCAACCCGATGCCGTTGAAATAGAACGTGATTCGGGTATGACTGAATCCGAGGCCAGAAAACGGATTGAATTGCTTCGGTCTGAGCTTAACCGGCACAACCGGCTCTATTATGTGGAAGCCCAGCCGGAGCTTTCCGACCGTGAGTACGATCGTCTCTATGATGAACTGAAGGTGTTGGAGACCCGCTTTCCCGAATTAATTACTCCCGATTCCCCGACCCAGCGGGTAGGGGGCCAGCCGCTCAAGGAATTCCGGAGTGTGCGGCATCTCAAGCCGATGATGTCGCTCGACAACACGTATTCCTTCGACGAAATCAGAAGTTTTGACGGTCGTGTCAGGAAGCTGCTTCCTGGTGAGTCCGTTGCCTATGTTCTTGAACCCAAGGTTGACGGATGCTCCATCAGTGTCCGGTATGAGAATGGACGTCTTTCTGTCGGGACGACGCGCGGGGATGGGGTCACTGGCGACGACATTACGGAAAACCTGCGCACGATCCGCACCATTCCGCTTACTCTCTCTTCATCCCTGCAGGGAATTCCCTCGTTCATTGAGGTCCGAGGTGAGGCCTACATGCCCGTGCAAGGATTTCGAAAACTGAATGATGACAGGATGTCCAGGGGGGATGAGCCGTTTGCCAATCCCCGTAACGCCACGGCCGGTTCGCTTAAACAGTTGGATTGCAAAGTGGGCGCCCGTATCACCCTGGCCGCGGTTTTTTATGCCGTTGGCGGAATCGACGGCATAAAGCCACCCGCAACCCAGGCTGAGGCTTTGGCGCTCCTGAAATCGCTTGGTTTTTCGACGCCTGCTCATTGGTGGTTGTGCTCTGATATTGACGAGGTCATCCTCCGCTCCGGGGAGCTTCAGAGGCTTGAAGCCTCGCTTCCCTATGAAATTGACGGCAACGTGATCAAGGTGAATGATTTCGCGCAGTGGGCGCGCCTGGGGGCGACCGCCAAGGCGCCGCGGTTTGCCATCGCCTACAAATATTCCCATGAGCAGGCCCAAACGCGGCTGGTGGCCATCACCGTTCAGGTCGGGCGCACCGGTGTCCTGACCCCGGTTGCCGAACTGGAGCCGGTAGCATTGGCGGGGTCGACGATATCCCGCGCCACGCTTCATAATGAGGAAGAGGTTCGACGCAAGGACATCCGGGTCGGGGATACCGTGATTGTGGAGAAAGCCGGAGAAGTCATCCCGGCCGTCGTGCGGGTGGTGCTGGAGAATCGTTCCGCTGTTTCCCAACCTTTTGACCTTGCCTTGCATCTTGGCGCGAAGTGTCCCGAATGTGGCGGGCCGATTAGCCGGGATCCGGAGTTTGTCGCCTGGCGCTGCGACAACCTGGCCTGTCCTGCCCAGCTCAAACGGACCATCGAGCATTATGC
>Ga0118677_10003352_pt1 | contig 30467 bp, 24 predicted proteins | sample AliMusrvi5mmetaG_FD_86154 | JGI IMG/M metagenome (GOLD analysis project Ga0118677, IMG submission 86154) | reverse complement strand
GCGATGGGCGAAGTCGATACGGGGGGGGTAAAATCAACGATGGTCAATAGCGGGGACTGCCCATTTTGGGGGAGGGTAAGCTTGTCTAAAACTTCACGGTTTTGTGGCTCGTGGAAAAAATTAAGGATGTCTTCAGCCATGTTTTGGCCTATGCCATTAATTGCGAGCAATTGCCCGTAGGCTTCCGTTTCTTTATCAAATGCTTGCTCCATGCATTCTCGCCAGTGCCAGAGGGTGAGGTAATGCCGGGCCAGCAGCCTGGCGGTGCTTTGACCGACCTGAGGAATGCCCAAGGCGTATATAAAGCGGTCTAACTCGATGGTGCGCACCCGCTGGATGGCATCGTAAAGCTTGCGCTCCGACACCTCGCCCCAGCCTTCCCATTCGCGCAGGGGCTGTGTGACAGTTTCTTCCGCTAATTTTGCATGGGGTGCTACAGGTCTGCCGTCCCGCGCTTCCAAGGTGAATATATCCACAGGGCTGCGAATCAGCCGCTTGGAATAGAAAGATTCGATGTTCTTGATTCCCAAACCTTCAATGTCGAAGGCATCCCGGGAGGAGAAGTGGATCAGTCGCTCGACGGCCTGGGCTGGACAGTTCAATCCGTTGACACAGAAGGTGTCGGCTTCATCGGGTTTGCGCACCAGCGGCTCCAAGCAATCCGGGCACGTCGCCGGGAAGCGGTAGGGATCGGTACCTGACGGGCGTTTTTCCAGCACAACGCTGACGACTTGGGGGATCACGTCGCCGGCGCGTTGGATGATGACCGTGTCACCTTCGCGGATATCTTTACGCCGGATCTCGTCTTGGTTGTGCAAGGTCGCACGGGAAACAAGCACACCGCCCACGTTGACTGGGGTCAGATTCGCCACTGGGGTGATTTTACCGGTTCGCCCAACTTGAACGGAGATCGTGCGGATTACAGTCCGTGCCTGTTCCGGCGGGAATTTCCAGGCGATGGCCCAGCGCGGAGAGCGGCTTACAAAACCCAGGCGGGCTTGCCAATCCAGCCGGTTGACCTTTGCCACCACGCCGTCAATGGAAAATCCTAGGGAAGCCCTTTGATTTTGAATATCGTCATATAGGGAGAATAGGCCGTCGAAGTCTTCTCTGGTCACTCTGACCAACCGGGCCGGTTCGTTCAGGCGGAACCCCAAGGTCTTTAGTCTTTGCCTCGCATCCCACTGAGTCTCGGCCAATGATTCGGACGTTTCCCCCCAGGCATAGGCAAAAAATCGCAAGGGCCGTTGCGCGGTGATTGAAGCGTCCAGTTGGCGCAGGCTCCCGGCGGCGGCGTTGCGGGGGTTGGCGAAGAGGGTTTCCTGAGCCTCTGCCTGACGGGCGTTGAGGCTGAGGAAGTCTTCGTCGCTCATGTATACTTCTCCTCTTACTTCCAGCGTTTCAGGCCAAATCCGGCCCACCAGCGTCTTGGGTATTTCAGCGATAGTCCTGACGTTGGCGGTCACGTCTTCGCCTTCGATGCCATTGCCCCGTGTGGCGGCGAAGACCAGCCGGCCGTGCTCATAGCGAATGCTTAACGACAGTCCGTCGATTTTGGGTTCGCACACCAGTTCTATGCTGGTGGACGGGTCGTTGAGTTCGCGCATAAAGTTGCGCAGGCTATCGATAAAGTCCCGCATATCCTGCTGGCTGAAAGCATTACTCAAAGAAAGCATCGCCACACTATGCCTGATCTTGCGAAAGCCTGTCGCCGGGGCGGCACCGACTCGGCGCGAAGGGCTGTCACTGCGTATAAGTTCGGAAAAACGGGACTCAATGGCACTGTTACGGCGTGCCAGCAAGTCGTACTCGGCATCGGAAATTTCAGGTTGGTCTTGGCCGTGGTATAGCTTGTCGTGCCAACTGAGCATCTCTGCCAGTTCCGCCAGTTCAGCCTCCGCTTGAGAAGTTGTTAGCAATTCAACCGGAATTTCAAATTGGGTGGTACGGTTTCTTGTCATCGGTTGTTTGGGCTCATTATTCCAATCCATTTTAAGGATGCCACGTAGGGGGCACTGCCATTAAGTTAAGCGTTTAATCGGAACGCCAAGCCCCCAGCTTGGCATCAGGGTGTACCGCGCCAAGCTGGGGCTTGGCGTTCCGTCAAAGGCTGATTTCACGCTTAATGCATCTTAACTTAATGGCCGTGACGTAGGGGCGGGTTTGGAACCCGTCCCTACCCATTCCGTGAGTCATTGGAAATGCAATCATTCATCAAGCAAGCTGGGTTCTTCGCCGTCCAATGCCAAGCTTGGGTTTGCCTGATACTCCCGGCCACCGCCTAGTTTGATCATAAGACGGACTTCGTTTTTCGAGTCAGCGGAATGCAGGGCATCCTCGTAAGTGATTTTGCCAGTCGTGTACAAGTCGAATAATGCCTGGTCGAAGGTCTGCATGCCTTGCTCACGGGAGTTTTTCATCAGATCCTTGAGCTTGTGAATCTCGCCCTTGCGAATCAGGTCGGCGACTAGGGGCGTGGAGACGAGGATTTCCACTGCGGGGAAACGGCCCTTGCCGTCTGATCTCTGGATGAGTTGCTGGGCAACGATGCAGCGCAGATTCAAAGAGAGGTCCATGAGCATCTGGGTATGAGTTTCTTCCGGGAAGAAATGCATGATGCGCTCGAGCGCTTGGTTGGCGTTGTTAGCATGCAATGTGCTCAAGCAGAGGTGTCCGGTTTCGGCGAACGTGATGGCGTGTTGCATGGTTTCACGGGTACGGATTTCTCCGATGAGAATGACATCCGGTGCCTGCCGTAATGTATTGGTCAGTGCGACCTCGTAGGATTCGGTATCGATGCCAATCTCGCGTTGGCTGACTATGCACCCGGCATGGGGATGCAGGTATTCTATCGGGTCTTCGATGGTTATGATGTGGCCTTTTGAATTCTCATTGCGGTACTTGATCATAGCCGCCAAAGTGCTTGACTTGCCTGTGCCTGTGGCACCCACAAGTAGAACCAGTCCACGCTTAATCATGGAAAAATCATTAAGGCTATTGGGCAAGTTCAACTCTGCCACGGTCGGTACTTTATAGCTGATATGGCGCAAGACCATGCCGGCTGAATCTCGTTGTATATAGGCGCTGACGCGAAAACGACCCAAATCACCATCGTGGATGGCAAAGTTGCATTCTTTGGTTTGGAAGAACGTTTCACGCTGCTGAGGTGACATGACGCTGGTGACCATTTCCATGGTCTGTTGGGTGGACAACTTTGCCCTGGAAATGGGTTCAACGATGCCATCCACTTTTATGCAAGGCTCTTTTCCCGCAACGATAAACAAGTCAGATGCATTTTTTGTTACCATCAACATGAGTAACTGATTGATTTCCAATGGGATGATCCGTTTAGAATTTTTGGTTAAAAAGCTGCTTTGTTGACCGCTTTAACGCGGGCAATCTGTCGGGTGATAACGCCCCTAGTGACCAAATCTTCTAAATGTTGATCTAGGGTTTGCATTCCTTCTTTGCGCCCGGTCTGAATGGCCGAATACATTTGGGCGACTTTTGCCTCGCGGATAAGGTTGCGGATAGCCGGCGTTCCCACCATGATTTCCCATGCTGCCGTCCGTCCTCCGCCGGTTTTCTTCAATAGGGCTTGGGAAATTACCGCTTGCAGCGATTCGGACAGCATGGATCGGATCATTTCTTTCTCTGCCGCCGGGAACACATCAATGATGCGGTCGATGGTCTTCGCAGCCGAACTGGTGTGCAGGGTTCCGAATACCAAATGGCCGGTCTCCGCCGCTGTCAGTGCAAGGCGGATGGTTTCCAAGTCGCGCATTTCACCCACTAGGATGATGTCTGGGTCTTCGCGTAGCGCCGAACGCAAGGCCTCGTTGAATCCCAATGTGTCGCGGTGAACCTCGCGTTGGTTGATAAGCGATTTCTTGCTTTGGTGGACGAATTCGATAGGATCCTCGACGGTAAGGATATGAGAATAATCATTATTGTTGATGAAGTCGATCATCGCCGCCAAGGTTGTGGACTTGCCTGACCCGGTAGGTCCAGTGACTAGGATCAAGCCACGCGGTTTTTTGGTGATTTCCTGGAAAAAAGTCGGGCATCCCAATTCTTCCAAAGTCAACACTTTGGAGGGAATTGTCCGCAACACTGCCGCTGCGCCCCGGTCTTGTATGAAGACATTGACTCTGAAACGGGCTACGCTAGGCAGTTCAAAGGAAAAGTCAGTTTCGAAGAATTCCTCGTAGTCGCGGCGCTGTTTGTCGTTCATGATGTCGTAGATCAGGGCGTGAACCTCTTTGTGTTCCAAGGGAGGCACGTTGATACGGCGTATGTCGCCATCCACCCGTATCATGGGTGGCAGACCGGCGGAAAGATGAAGGTCTGAAGCTTTGTTCTTGACGGAGAATTTGAGCAGTTCGGTTATGTCCACAAGTTCATTTCTCTGTAGGATTGATCAATATTGCTAATCAGGTGGATTTACAGCGTTTTTAATATCACAAGTTATTTACATAATGTCCGTCTATGTCGGCAAAGGGTTGCCGACCTACTGCGTAACTGGGGCCGTAGGGCGGCAACCCCTTGCCGCCAACGATAAACAAAGTAATCAATGGACATTAAAAACGCTGTATGAGTAGTATAAACAAAGTAGGAGTAATTAATGAACGAAATCACACAAAATTTGGCTCAGGTCCGGCGCAGGCTGCTTGAGGCGGAGAGGATTGCCGGCAGGCCGGAAGGTTCGACGGGATTGATCGCCGTCGGCAAGACATGGCCTGCGGCGGTTTTGGCAAAGGCTTACCGTCTTGGGATTCGTGATTTCGGTGAAAACTACCTGCAAGAGGCACTCGCCAAACAGGATGAACTGAAGGGGTTAGATATCATCTGGCATTTCATAGGCCCGATACAATCCAATAAGACGCGCCATTTGGCTGAACGGTTCGACTGGGTTCATGGCGTTGACCGACTGAAAGTTGCCGAGCGTTTGAGTGCGCAGCGACCGGTCGATTTGCCGCCGATTAACCTATGCATACAGGTCAATGTCAGCAATGAACCCAGCAAAGCCGGGGTTGGGCTTGATGAATTGAGGTCCTTGGCCGAATCCATCATTCGCTTGCCAAGGATAAAACTCAGGGGCTTGATGGCCATCCCTGCGCCTAGCGATGATTTTGATGAACAGCGGGGGGCCTTCCGTACCCTGCGCAAGGCACTCGAAGAATTGAATCTTGAAGGTTTGGACACTTTATCCATGGGCATGTCGGACGATTTGGAGGCCGCTGTGATGGAAGGGGCTACGCTAGTTCGCGTCGGGACGGCTATTTTTGGGGATAGGCTGTAGGGCAGTGGATAGTGATTATGTTGCTGATGTTACGCAACGCGGTAAGGTGCAATTCACAAAGAGCTATTTCGCGCTCGTCGTCAAAGGGAGCGTTTGGGGCGGATAAACCGGTCAGACCCGTCACCGTCAACCTCGAGATTGCCGTATCACCCATTACTTGCGCTTTTACGTTGCGCCGTTGCGCCGTTGCGTGAAACCTTCTTTTGCCTTTCTCGCAATGCGGCATGTTATCCAATGGGCGAAGATTTTTTGTCTCACGCAACGGCGCAACGGCGCAACGTTAAGAGCAAAGCAGAATCAGGTAAACTAAAGCCTGCCATCCCCTTCGACAAGCTCCAAGTGGTTTGGAAGCTGGATGTATTCGGAGTATCCTTATCCCTAGGGTTTACGCCTAGTGGGAATTGCAGCCCACCAACGCGTGTAACTTCAGTCATTAATGATTTTGATGACTGGTAAGCGTTCAATCCCCCTGGGAGCGTGGGCGTCTCGCCCGCTGAGGGCGGCCAAGATGGCCGCGATCCCAGAAAAAGGCAGGGGGAAGTGAACGCTTATGATGTCTGCCATCACCAGACTTAAATCACAGAAAGTGTTCGGTTTCTAGATTGAACTTATGCCTACCACACTATGGGGAAAAACCAAAATGACTCACACAGAACGTTTTGTCTCAATGGGTTTTACCGATGAACAGTTCCCCGCTGGAACCCACATGTGCTACATTTATAAGGACGATCAGGAGCGCAAGGAGTTCATTGCAAAGTACCTTTCGCTTGGTCTGCAAGGGCATGAGAAGGTCAACTACTTTGTTGATGTGATTTCTCCCGAGGAGATGCGCGCACAATTTAATGAGTTGGGGCTGAATTTGCCATTGGAAATGGATGAACGCGATTTTTCGATCAGTCGCGCCTTGGAGATATACTGCACCGGTTCCAAGTTTGTGCCGGAGAACACGCTACAAAAGTTGCGTTCGATGTACGCGCTTAGCATTGACGAAGGTTACTCGGGAACCCGCATCAGCGGCGAGATGTCTTGGGTACTGAGGGAAGGGCTGGAGGATACTGACCGGCTGATGGAGTATGAGTCCTTGGTCAACACCGTGTTGCTGGACTACCCCCTGACTGCCATCTGCCAATATGATGCCCGCCGTTTCAATGGCTCCACCCTATTCGATGTCCTCAATGTACACCCAATGATGATTATTCGCGGACAGGTGGTTCGCAACCCGTATTATGTTGTACCGGAAAAATTTCTCGCGAACTATGTGGCCCCCAGTTTTTGGTCTTGATGATTGATGGACAGCATAATCAGGGCTGACGTTCTGGCTAAGCTTTTGCGGATTCACGAAACCTTGGATGTCCTCCCTGATTACCCAACAATCGCGGATTTCCTGCAACGCGCACTGGGCGAAATCCCTGGGGTGCTCCACATGCATCTCTATGTGGAGGGGGTTGTATTTCCATCATTCCAATTATTGGAAGAAATCTGCACCGAATCAAAAACCGCCGGGGACACCTCAAGTGAAAATATCGGGCGAGGGGGCGATAATTCCCTGATCGTAACTACTCCGTTGCAATCTGCCCGCCAAAAGTACGGCAAATTGATCCTTTGTCTTTATGACAAAGAAGCTTTTTCACCCTATTTGGCTTTTGTTCAGAACATCGCCAACGCGCTTGTGGCAACGCTTGAAACGCGAGAACATATCCGCCACCTTGACGAGAACAAAATCGGTCTCGAAGCCAAAATCGCTGAAAGCACAGCCGCGCTAAAGAACCTCAACGAAGCCTTGGAACAGCGGGTTTGGGAGGAAACCGAGAAGAACCGCCAGAAAGATGCCATGCTAATCCAGCAATCCCGCTTGGCCGCAATGGGGGAAATGATCGGCAATATCGCCCACCAGTGGCGGCAACCCCTCAATGCGCTAGGGCTGATCTTGGCTAACATTAAGGATGCCGCCGATTACAAAGAACTGACGCCCGAGTATCTGGAAAGTTTGGTTCGCGATGGCGAACGTCTGATCCAGAAGATGTCCACCACCATTGACGATTTCAGGCATTTTTTCCGTCCCCAGAAGCGGGCAGAGCCGTTCAATCTTAGCACGGCCATCAAAGAAGCCCTATCGCTGGTGGAAGCCAGCTTTCGCAACAACAACATCGAGTTTAAATTGGAATTGGAAGAAGATATTCTGATCGTCGGCTTTGCCAATGAATTCTCCCAGGTTTTGATCAATCTTTTGAACAACGCCCAGGATGCCATCCTGTCCCGGCACTCGCCAAATGGCAGTGTGACCGTTCGGCTTTGCCGCGATGCATTACTAGCCGTTGTGACAGTGACCGACAACGGCGGAGGAATTCCTCCGGCGGTGATGGAAAAGATTTTCGAGCCTTATTTTTCCACCAAGAGAATGGGGACCGGCATCGGCCTATACATGTCAAAAATGATCATCGAAAAAAGTATGCGCGGCACTCTTGGTGTCCGCAATGTTGACTGCGGCGCAGAGTTCACCCTGTCCTTACCATCCGACAACGTAATCCATCCAGAACACTTACATGTACATAACAGCCCCTCCTATTGAACAGTGCGGTCAGTATCTAAAAAATTTCAGCCTGCTTTATGTCGAGGACGAGGAAGAAGTTCGCACACTGTTTAGCAAGCTTATCGAGCGTCGGGTGGGAAAGCTGCTGACCGCAAGCAATGGCCAGGAGGGACTCGAAATGTTTCGCGAGCACCGCCCCGACTTGGTCATTACCGATATTTTGATGCCGGAGATGGACGGTTTGACCATGATCGAGGCGATATGCCAGATCGATCCGCACGTCCCCATCCTGATCACCACCGCTTTCAACGAGACTGGCTATCTGCTGAAGGCGATTGAACTGGGCGTAACCAAGTACTTGATGAAACCCATCAGGATAGCCAAATTGGAACAGGCGCTGATGGAAATTGGGTATTGGCTTCAGGCCGACACCGAATTACAGATATCGCAAGCCGTCTTCGACACATCCCAGAATGGCATCTTAGTTGCCGACTCACAGATGAAGGTGGTTGCCGTAAACCCCGCGTTTTGCGAAATGAGCGGTTTTTCCCGCACCGAGATAGTGGGTCAGCCGTTGGAGCAATTCAAGTGTAAAGCCTTCGGGGAACCCAAAGGAGATTCAGTGTGGGAATTGCTTAGGCAACGACAGATTTGGTCAGGCATCGGTGAGTGTACCCGTAAAACGGGGGAATCCTATTTCACGTCGATTAAGGCCAAGGCCATTCGAAATCGGAAGCAAGAGGTAGTCCGTTTTCTTTATATCGGCATGTTTAATGACATTACCGAGCAAAAACTCGCCAATGAAAGAATTCAACATCTGGTCAACTATGATGTCCTTACCCAACTGCCAAACCGGGGATTGCTGCGTGACCGAATAGACCAAGACATTGCATCAGCGCGTCGTGACGGTACTAAGGTTGCCGTGCTGCTAGTCGATATCGACCATTTCAAATATATCAATGACTCCTTGAGCCATGCGACCGGTGATCGAGTATTGCAGGAAGTGGCGCAAAGGCTGAAAACCTGTGCTAAAGACGTGGATACGATAGGCCGGCTGGGCGGCGACGAGTTTGTCGTTATCCTAGACGGGATTTCCACGCCAGCCGAGATCGGTCGGTTCGCCGCCACCCTGTTGCGGACATTGAGCGTACCGTTCGTTCTGGATAAACAATCCTTTGCCATCACGCTCAGCATCGGCATCAGTGTTTTTCCCGAAGATGGCCCAGATACCGATACTTTATTGCGGAATGCCGAATCGGCGATGTACTTCACCAAGGAATCAGGCCGCAATAATATCCATTTCTTTGCCCCCGACATGAACCGGAAAATGCAGGATTCCTTGATGCTGATCCAAGAGTTGCGCAAAGCCCTGGATCAAGGCGAGTTTGTCCTTCACTATCAGCCCCAGATGGATGGCAAAACAGGAACCCTCGTTGGCATTGAAGCACTCATACGCTGGGTTCATCCGGTCAGAGGACTGGTCTATCCCGTGGATTTCATTGGTTTTGCGGAACAGGTAGGCTTAATTGAGCTTATCGGCCAATGGGTCTTGCGGGAGGCTTGCCGTCAACTTAGAGAGTGGCAACTGGCAAGCAGTTTGAGGTTTCCTGTGGCGGTTAATCTCTCGGCAGGCCAGTTCAACGATAAAAACCTTGTAAGCATAGTGCGGAACACTCTTATCGAAAGCAGCCTTGAAAGCCACTATCTGGAATTGGAGGTCACTGAGAATACCATCATGAAGGATGCCGAAAATGTGATAGCCACACTCCATGAATTGAATAAAATGGGTGTCTGTATCGCGATAGACGATTTCGGCACGGGCTATTCGAGTCTAAATTACTTGAAGCGATTTCCAATTGATAGGCTCAAAATCGATCAATCGTTTGTCCGGGATATCTGCCATTCGGCACAGGACAAGGCGATTTGCGGGGCGATTATCGGGATTGCGAAGAATCTGCAACTTTCCACTGTGGCAGAAGGGGTGGAAACATCGGAACAGTTGGAGGTTCTAAAATCACTGGGGTGCGAAACCATACAGGGTTATCTGTATAGTCGGCCCCTGTCGCCCGAAGACTTCTTTCAATGCCATGTGCTGGGTCATTGATATGAATAACTGAACCTGATTAGGAAGATGTTTCAGCTATTCCGTCATTCCGGCATGGACCGCCGGAATCCAGATTGCAGGGATGCCCACAAACCCCGCCGTCCATGGAGCCTAGATTCCGGCGCTCCATGCCGGAATGACGGCGTTTTGGGTTTAGCTGAAACATCTTCCTAATCAGGTAAGTGAATGATTACATCCGAAACCGACGAACTGGCAGCGTTACGCGCCGAAAACCAAGAGTTAAAAGCCCGTTTGGAGGAGTCAGGGGAACTGCTGCGTGTCGTCCGCGCCGGCGAAGTGGCGACACTGAACCGGATACAGGAAGCCGAGCAGGCCCGCACCCAAGCCGAACAATGCAATGAAGAAATCATGGTGACAGGCCGAATCCTGCAACATGAGCAAGAACTCCAACTCCCAAACGGTACCATCCTCACCGTGGTGTCGACAAAATTTCCTCTGCGTGACAAGAAAGGCCAGACTATTGGGTTAGGCGGTGTCTCAACCGATATTACGGCAATCAAACAGGCGGAACGGGCCATGAAGGTCAGCGAGGAACGGCTGAGGTTGGCCGTGGAGGCCGCCCAATTGGGCACTTTCGATTGGGACATTCCCGGCAATCAGATCATCTGGTCGCAGCATCACTCTGAGTTGTGGGGTTTTGGACCGTGTGAGTTCAGCGGGCATTACGCAGACTTTGAAAGCCGAGTGCATCCAGAGGACCTTCCAAGGGTCAACGAGGAAGTCTCACGTTGCATTGCCACCCATGACAGGTTTAACTGGGAATTTAGGGTAGTCTGGCCGGACGGCAGTCTACATTGGGTCGCTGGCTTAGGTGAATTCGCCTTTGACCCCAACGGGCAAGCCCTGCGCATGGTCGGGGTGGTTCGCGACATTACCGAGCGCAGGTACATGGAAAAGTTGCTGGTTGAAGCGGAAGCATCGCGGGTATCCAGTCTCTACACACGCAGACTGATTGAAACCAGTCTAGACCCGATGGTGACAATTAGCGCCGATGGCAAAATCACCGATGCCAATGTGGCAACGGAAGCGGTGACAGGATGGCCTAGGGAAATGCTCATAGGCACCGACTTTGCCAACTATTTTACCGATCCCATGACGGCTCGGGCTGGTTTTAACGGGGCTTTCCAAACAGGATCGGTTAGCGATTATGAGTTGGAAATTCGCCATCGGAACGGCCATCTGACACCGGTTATGTTTAATGCCGCTGTGTATCGGGATGAAGCAGGGGAGGTGGTCGGTGTCTTTGCCATCGCCCGTGACATCACCGACCGCAAGTCATATGAAACTGCGCTTGCCGAATCGAGGAATTTGCTGAAGTTGGTAATCGATACCGCACCGATATGGGTTTTCTGGAAGGATCGCGACTTGTGCTTTCTCGGGTGCAATATGGCTTTTGCCAAGAATGCCGGAATGGCGCAACCGGACGATTTGATCGGCAAAGACGACTATCAGATGGTATGGGGGGCGGCCCAAGCGGAGTTGTATCGTGCCGATGACCGGGCCGTAATGGAGTCTGGCATCGCTAAAATTTCCTATGTCGAACCCCAGATGACTCCGAATGGGCAAACAATTTGGGTGCGCACGTCAAAGGTTCCTCTCAGAAACAAGGACGGTGAAGTGTTCGGATTGCTGGGGATCTGCGAGGATGTTACTGAACGCAAGCGGACAGAGAACGCGATTAAACAACTCAATGAAACCCTGGAACGGCGCGTCATTGAGGAAGCCGAGAAGAACCGCCAAAAAGATCATCTACTCATCCGACAATCCCGCTCGGCTGCCATGGGTGAAATGATCGGCAATATCGCCCATCAGTGGCGGCAACCCCTCAATGCGCTGGGGCTGATCTTGGCCAACATTAAGGATGCAGCCGACTATAAGGAACTGACGCCCGAGTATCTGGAAAGTTTGGTTAGGGACGGCGAACGCCTGATCCAGAAGATGTCTTCCACCATCGACGATTTCAGGCATTTTTTCCGCCCCCAAAAACAACCGGAGCTATTCAGCGTAACCACCGCGATTGAGGAAGCCTTGTCTCTCGTCTCTTCCAGTTTTGCCAACAACAACATCAAATTGTGCCGGGATATGGTTGACGATGTCCAAATTATCGGGTTTGCCAATGAATTTTCACAGGTGCTGTTAAACCTATTGAGCAACGCCAAAGATGCCATCCTCCTATCCGGTTTGCCACACGATGGCCTACTGACCATTCGGCTGCGTTCCGATGGCTCAAATGCAATCGTTATAGTGACCGACAACGGCGGAGGCATCCCCTCCCCGGTCATCGAGAAAATTTTCGATCCCTATTTTTCCACCCGTGAGATGGGGACCGGCATCGGCCTATACATGTCGAAAATGATTGTCGAAAATAGCATGCACGGAACCATCAGCGTTCGCAACATAGACCATGGCGCGGAATTCACCCTATTGTGTCCGCTGCATCACCAAGCGCAGGTCTAGGGGGTGAGAGGAATTATCTGCTTCGGCAACAATTCTCGGTTTGAGCCAAAATGATGATTGTAGCCCGTCATTCCGGCGTTCTAGCCAAAATGAGAATTGCTGCTGGTTCGGGTGTTCGTAGGGGCGGGTTCATAACCCACCCGGTCACCGCCGTGGCGGGTATGGACCCCCAATGCTGATGAATTAGGTGATTTCCAATAATGAATCCACCAAAACCGAAATGAATTGTCCACGAAAATCACCAACAATTCCTCCACAAATCACCTTGCCAAGCTGGAGCTTGGCGTTCCTTCTGGGAGCGCCAAGCCCCAGCTTGGCCTTTGGATGGGATGTTCTTTATTGGATATCACCTTAGTGCTTTGCTCTTAACGTTGCGTCGTTGCGTGAGAAAAAAATCTTTGTCCAAACCCACAGCCAAGCAGCACGGTGAAGGGACAAAAAGAAGGTCTCACGCAACGGCGCAACGACGCAACGTAAAAGAAAAATCGAAGGGTGAGCAAAATCAGACATAAGACACCGTTCATACTTCGATACCTCACCACGAACGGCTGCGCCAACAGTATTGGGTTTGGAACCCGCCCCTACTTGAATTCCTTCCCCATGGCGTAATAGAGAGTGTGTTCGGAGATATTACAGGACCGGTCGCCAATCCGTTCCAATTTGCGTGCGGCCCACATTAGGTTTAAAGCGGTAGGGATAGTGCGCGGGTCGGCTGACATGGCATTGACTTGCTCCTGCATAATACTGCCGTATTGTAGGTCAAGCAGTCGGTCCCTTTGTTTGATCTCCAAGGCTGCCTCGACATCAATGCGGGCAAAGGCATCCAACGTGTCGTGAAGCAGCTTAATCACACTTCCACCAAACTCAACGAGGGGTAAAAGTTTCGACTTTTGCGGAGGGTTTGCTGCCATCCCTAACGTGATTCGAGCAATTCGCTTGGCATCATCGCCAACCCGCTCCAAGTCATTAATGACTTTGATGACTGCCATGACCAGCCTTAAATCACAGGCAGTCGGTTGGCGCCGTGCCAGAATTTGTAGGCATTGGTCATTTACTAGGACTTCTAATTCGTTAAGTTTATGGTCATCGGCAATGACACGCTCGGCCAAACCAATATCGTTGGATTCAAGCGCTTTGATAGCCAAAACAGTCTGGTCTTCTGCCAAACCGCCCAAACGCAGTGTATTGCAACGGATATTGACCAGTTCCTGGTCAAATTTCCGCGAAATATGCTGATTTAGTGAAGTATTAGCCATTCGACCATGCCTGTTCTTGTTATGCAGTATAATTTCCATAATGGAGATGAAGAGATTACTTCTTCCAACCGAGCGTTATTCTCAACTGAAAAAGTTACCGTTTGATGAAAGCGGTGGCTAACCAACAAATTTAGGAGTTTATCTATGTCTTCCCAACGCGACTTCTTGAATGAGGTCGATTCCACGGATGTTGAAGTTCTCAAGCAAGCATTAGTCAACCGTTTAATTTATTCCATCGGCAAAGACCCTGTGGAAACCTTTCCAGTGGAAACGACCAGCCGCGATTGGTTTCTGGCCCTTGCCCAAGTTTTGCGAGATCGTATGACGCTACGCTGGATGGAGACTATGCGTGGCTACTACCTAGGTAACGTCAAGCGCGTGTACTATCTATCAATGGAATTTCTGATTGGAAGGACTTTGCGCAACAGTTTGCTGAATATGGGGTTTTACGACGAATTCAACCAAGCCGTCGAAGAGATGGGGATGGATATGGAAACCCTTCGGTTAATGGAAGAAGAAGCCGGATTGGGCAATGGGGGGCTGGGTCGGTTGGCAGCGTGTTTTCTAGATTCATTGGCGACCATGCATCTGCCAGGCTTTGGCTACGGTATCCGTTACGAATACGGCATGTTTTCCCAGTCCATTGAACACGGCTACCAGATTGAGCGCCCCGATACTTGGCTTCGTTATGGAAATCCTTGGGAGTTTGCCCGTACCGAGGTGTTTCACCGGATACAATTTCGCGGCCATGTAGCGGCGCACCGCGATGAAAAGGGGCAGTTGCGGCATCAATGGCTAGACACGGAGGATGTCATGGCCATGGCCTTCGACACGCCCATCCCAGGGTTTGGCGGCCAAACCGTGAACAACTTGCGGTTGTGGGCGGCCAGGGCTACGCGTGATTTCGATTTAAAATATTTCAACGAGGGCAATTACATCAAGGCCGTGGATGTAAAGAACCGCTCCGAAAACCTGTCCAAAGTGTTGTATCCAGACGATACGACGGAGATGGGTCGTGAATTGAGGCTTCGCCAAGAGTATTTCTTTGTCAGTGCGTCACTCCAGGATATCTTAAAGGGTTTTGAGGTTGGCGGAAGCCATTCCATCGAGAAACTGCCGGATGAGGTTGCGATTCAACTCAACGACACCCATCCCAGCATCGCCATTCCAGAACTGATGCGTCTTCTGCTCGACATGCATGGGCTGGAATGGGGGAAGGCATGGGACATAACCTGTAGGACCTTCTCCTACACTAACCATACTCTACAACCCGAGGCATTGGAAACCTGGCCGGTAAAATTGATGGAGGCTCTGGTACCCCGGCTCCTGCTCATCATTTACGAAATTAACCAGCATTTTTTACGGGATGTCAGCAACCGCTTTCCTGGCGATATGGATTTGGTTCGCCGTGTTTCCCTTATTGACGAGGAAGGCGGGAGGAGAGTGCGCATGGCCTATTTGGCGATAGTCGGAAGCCACAAGGTCAATGGCGTGGCCAAACTCCATTCCGAATTGATGCAGACCACCATTTTCCGCGATTTTGCAAAATTGTTTCCTGATCGCTTCATAAACATAACCAACGGAGTGACCCCTAGACGTTGGCTCAATCACAGCAACCCAGCCTTGGCCAGTTTGATTACCCGTGCCATCGGGTCGGAGTGGAAGGCCGACCTATCCCGTCTAAAGCAATTGGAGCCGTTGGCCGATGATCCAGCTTTTCTCCGTGAGTTTCTAGCCGTCAAGCGAGCCAACAAAGAGTCCCTTGCCGAGTTGGTAAAAAAGCGCCACGGGATCGAGCTTGATCCCACCGCAATGTTTGATACGCAGATCAAGCGCATCCATGAGTATAAACGGCAGTTGCTTAATATTTTCCATGTCATTACCCGCTATAACCGTCTGCGCGCCAATCCGAACTTGGATTGCCCGAAGCGTTGCGTCATCTTAGGGGGAAAGGCAGCCCCCGGTTACCGGATCGCCAAACTTATCATCAAACTCATCAACGACGTGGCCGATACCATCAATAGCGACCCGTCTGTCTCCTCGAAGCTGAAAGTATGGTTTGCGCCCAACTACAATGTATCGCTTGCCATGGAACTGATTCCTTCCGCCGATTTGTCCGAGCAAATTTCGATGGCCGGCACAGAAGCTTCAGGTACCGGCAATATGAAGATGACCCTCAACGGCGCGTTGACTATCGGCACCCTTGACGGTGCGAACATTGAGATACGCGAGGAAGTTGGCAAGGACAATATCTTCATATTTGGTAAAACTGCGGAGCAAATCCACGAACTTTTCCGGCGCGGCTACAACCCATGGGATTATTACTATGCCAATGCCGAACTGCGGCAGGTATTGGACATGGTGGGTAACGGTCACTTCTCCAAGGAAGACCCGTTGCGCTTCCGCCCGCTGTTCGATGAATTGCTACACAATGGCGACCGATATGCGGTCTTGGCCGACTACGAGTCTTATTTAGTGGCCCAAAGCGAGGTCGATGGACTTTTTCGCAATCCCGAGGCTTGGGCGCGGAAAGCGGTGTTGAATGTCGCGAGATCAGGTTACTTCTCCAGCGACCGCACCATCAACGAATATGCGAGCCGGATATGGGAGGTGGCCCCAGTCCTGCCAACGGGTGATATCAGTGTTTTGGAGGAATGGGCTGATTAAATGAAGAGACTAAGCCTATTATTGCTAGGCATCGGATTGCTTGCGCTTGGCGGTTGCAGTGGTTCCGAAGAGGACTACCAGGCGGTTTACCAAGTCGTCCCCGATGCCCATATTCTTTATCTGGGTAACCATTATTTTATCGCCAAGGATAATGATGGGGGTTACTTCCTTGTTCATGCAGATGGCTTTGGCGAGGCCAATTATGTCAAGCGGTTGAATTAAGTTTAGTCCGACTCGGTTTTTAAAACCGAGTCGGTCTTTATCACCGATGTTACGCCTAATGCCTTTGAAGGCTCCATCCGGGCTACGATCTGTTGCGTGAGGCAAAAAATCTTCGCCCTATGGCACGGTCAAGCCCCATTGTGAGGGAAACCAAAAGAATGTATCACGCAAAGGCGCAAAGACGCAACGTAAAAGCAGGACACATGAAAAAATGATGAGACTTTGAGCTAAAATGAGAGTCGCTGCCTTCACACAACTTAAAGATATACCGTTATGACCGCTAAAGCCCTACCTTACGAATCATTTGCCCTGTTGGAAGACGAAGAATGCGCCGAACGCATTGATGCCGCCAAAGCCAAGCTAGGTGGGCGCTGTGTGATATTAGGCCATCATTACCAGCGGGACGAAGTGTTCCGCCATGCCGATTTCACCGGCGACTCCCTCAAACTGTCCCGCTTGGCCAGCCAGTCCGAAGCGGAATTCATTGTCTTTTGCGGTGTGCATTTCATGGCCGAGGTGGCCGATATCTTGTCACGCCCGGAGCAAATTTCCATCCTGCCTGACCTTGCAGCCGGCTGTTCCATGGCGGACATGGCCAATCTGAACAATGTCGAGCGCTGCTGGAAGGAATTGGCCGAAGTACTGGACCCGGACGAATCCATCACCCCGGTTACCTACATCAACTCCGCCGCCGATTTGAAAGCCTTTTGCGGCCGCCACGGCGGCATTGTCTGCACTTCCAGCAATGCCCGGAAAATCCTTGAATGGAGCTTTGAACGCAAAGAGAAAGTGCTGTTCTTTCCCGATCAGCATTTGGGCCGCAACACGGGTTATCGGATGGGTATCCCGCTGGAGGAAATGGTGCTATGGGATTTCACCAAACCCATGGGCGGTTTGACGGTTGAAGCGATTCGCCGGGCCAAGGTCATTCTGTGGAAAGGCTTCTGTTCGGTGCATCAGGTTTTTAAGCCTGAACATATCGACCGTTTCAAAGAACAATACCCGGAAACGCTGGTCATCTCCCATCCGGAAGCACCGTTTGAGGTATGTGAAAAGTCGGACTATATTGGCTCAACCGAGTCTATTTTGAAAATCGTCCATGACGCGGAACCCAACACCCGATGGTTGGTGGCAACGGAACTGAATCTGGTCAATCGTTTGCACGGGCAAGTCAAGCACCAAGGCAAGAACGTGCATTTCATGTCGCCTACCATCTGCATGTGTTCGACGATGTTTCGCACTGACCCCCAGCATCTTCTGTGGGTTCTGGAAAACTTAGCCGAAGGCCATGTCGTGAATCAAATCAAAGTTAATGAGGAAGATGCGCGATTGGCGAAGTTGACGTTAGATAATATGTTGGGGGTTGCATAAGTTGTAGTGTTGGCGTTCGCTAGGAATTTTAATTCATGATGTATAAAAGTAATCTGGCTGAATTTTTAACGGTCACTCTAGCTCTTATGTCAGTTAGCGCATCTGCTGTTTGCGTCAGGAACAATCTTTTGCTTTGGAATTACGAGGGGAGCATCGGAGAAAAATATCGCGTGAAAATGACGCTTGTGTTTGGCGGCAACGATGTAAACGGGGTTTATTTCTATGCAAATCAACTCAAAGATATTCAACTTAAAGGTCGAATCACTAATGGTACGAATATCGTCCTTGATGAGTTGGACGCGGCAGGAAAAGTCGTTGCACGTTTTGACGGTAACTTCCCTGACCATAATGGAAATGAAAAGCTTGAGTGCGAAGTCATCGTAGGCACTTGGCGCAAGCTTGATACCCCTGAAACACTACCCATTTACTTATCATGGCATGACAGTACGGATGGCACTCTGAAAAACCGCTATGGTGCTGCTGGTGTACGGAATGACAGCCTGATAAATCAGAATGCACTTCTGTTTTGGAACGCGGTAAAACATGGGGACAAGAATACCGTGGCTTCTTTCATTGCTTACCCAACCAAAGTAAGCATTTCTGGTCGCATGAGGCGGATTAACAGTCCCAAGGAATTGACTGCAAATTATGATGCAATTTTTTCACCCCGTTATCGCGAGGCTATTACAAACGCACTACCGCATAACATGTTTGTTAATTCCCAAGGAGTGATGCTTGGAAACGGTGAAGTATGGTTTGGTTCAGATGGGAAAGTAAAAAGATTGAACAATGACATGACTGGTCGTTAGGGCTCACTGCCATTAAGTTAAGGAAAAACCCGTCGTTCCGGCAGGGATCGCCGGAACCTAGGCTCCATGGATGGCATAGATTGTTGGCATCCCTGCAATCTGGATTCCGGCGGTCCATGCCGGAATGACGGCTTAACTTAAAAGATCGCTTGCATCTGCATCGGTCTCTTCCGCAATGGCTTCTGCTGTCTCGGTTTCAACTGCCTCGTCTTTTCCCTGTTCAATTTCAGTTGTCTCGGTTTCTGCTGGCTCGATTCCCGCTTCCTCGGCTTCTAGTCCATGAATTACAGTCTCCAAAGTGACAGGTTCCGATGTTACCGTCTCGGTAGTGACTGACTCCGAAGCCACTAGTTCGGAGGAAACAGGCTCGGAGGTGACAGCTTGTGAAGTGACGGGGGCAGAAGTCACTGGTTGGGTGGTAACGGGGGATTTTTTGCGGTAGGTTTCTTCGTACCATTCCGCCATACTTTTTTGCGCCATGCTTTTTCTCCTGGATTGTTTATATTTGTTATGGTTTGTGTAAGGATAGTGATGCTTTGTGTGTCATTTTTTCATTGGCTTGCCGCCTTGAAAGAAATGCAGTCAAGCAACCGGCAGATACCTTATACCGCAGTTTTTCGGCTGTCAAACTGTCTTTTGTCATGTTGCCCGCGTATCGGCTAAAACAAACAGCAGCATTTAACGGCATGTCACCGTACTTCAATTTGTAAATAATCTATTAACCTAAGACTACGATTTTCCGTGAATCCACTTAAAAAACTGGTCGGCCAGACGGCCATCTATGGCCTGAGCACTATCATAGGCAGGTTAATGAACTACCTGTTGGTTCCACTTTGGACCTACCGGTTCCCCGATCCGGCGGACTTTGGCGTGACCACCGAATTCTATGCCTACACCACATTCCTGAATGTGATCTTAACATATGGCATGGAAACAGCGTTATTCAATTTCTCTGCTAAAAGCAACCGCAACCCGGCAGTATACCGCACGGCGCTGTTTTCACTGATTCTTAGTTCCGCTTTTTTCCTGGCAGGTATGACGGCCAGTGTCCAACCCATTGCCGAGATGTTGCGATATCCCGACCATGCCGATTTTGTCATCTGGATGAGTTGGATCATCGCCCTCGACGCACTCTCAGCCGTCCCTTTTGCAAGGCTGCGAGAACAGCAACGCGCCAAACGCTTTGCCCTGCTGAAAACGCTTAACATCCTCTTTAATATCGTCGGCAACTTGTTTTTCATCGGCCTGTGCAAATGGGCATATGATACCAACACCACAGGCTGGCTGGCATGGTCGGCCCAGTTTTACGATCCTGACATCGGCATCGGCTATGTGTTTATCGCCAATTTGATTGCCAGCGGGTTGACCATCCTGTTATTGCTGCCTGAGTTCATAGAGGGGCTGGGTTGGCCTGATTTACCTTTGTGGAAACGGATGCTTGTTTATGCCTTGCCATTATTGGTCGCGGGGCTGGCCGGCATGGTGAACGAAACCATGTCTCGCATCCTGCTCAAATACATGTTGCCAGTGGAAACGGCCATGGAGGCACTAGGCGTTTACGGGGCTTGCTACAAGATGTCCATCTTGATGACCCTGTTCATACAGTCATTCCGCTATGCCGCCGAGCCATTCTTCTTCTCGTATTACAAACAAAGCGATGCCCGCGATTTATACGCCTTGGTGATGCGCTGGTTTGTCATTGCCTGCTCATTGATATTCTTGGGTGTGATGGCAAACATCGCCTGGGTGCAATATTTTGTCGGCGCGAATTACCGCAGCGGGTTGGGTGTGGTTCCCATCCTGTTGATGGCCAATCTGTGCCTAGGCGTGTTTTTCAACCTGTCGATCTGGTACAAGCTCACCGAACAGACCCGCTTTGGCACTTATTTGACCCTTTGGGGTTCGGCGGTGACGCTGACGCTAAATTTTTACTGGATTCCCCGCTACGGTTTTATGGGTTCGGCCTGGGGAACCTTGGCCTGCTATGCCAGCATGGCGGTCTGGTCCTATTTACTGGGGCAAAAGTTTTATAAGATTCCCTACGACTTGGGGCGGATGATCGCCTATCCCTTGTTGGCGGTGGCAATCTTCCTATGGGGGGATAAGATCGAAGGCTTGTCGGTGGCGTTGGAATTGGCGGCGAAGAACGGGTTGGTGTTGGGGTTTGTGGGTGTTGTTTTTGTGTTGGAAAGGAAGAAGGCTTAAGAGGAAAATTTCTAGTAATTTTTAGAAGGTGCGGGTTCAGAACCCCAATACTGTTGAATTAAGGGGTAGGTCGGCATCCCTATGCCGACTCACTGCCATTAAGTTAAGCGTTTATCGGAACGCCAAGCCCCAGCTTGGCATCGGCAATCTGCCCGCCAAGCTGGGGCTTGGCGTTCCGTCAAGGGCTGATTTCACGCTCAACTTATCTTAACTTAATGGCTGTGCTATGCCGACTGGGTACACGGTTTGTCTCGGCGGCAAAGGGTTGCCGCCCTACGATTTGGTCCGTGTCACCTATGGGTTTGCCGCACATGCAGGTAGGGGGTGAATGCTTACGCCGGATTTATGATCATCCGCCTCTCAATGTCCGCCAGCCACTCGGCCCCTAGCAAGTGAACCATTAAACCGGCAACATCATCCCGCGCAACCTTGGGCAGATCATCGGGATGGTGCAAGTTTTCGCGTCGCAGATGGAATTCCACCAAGATAGCCCGCAAAAATTGCGCGGCATGCAGTGGGTGGGTGTTCATGTCGCTGATTAGGTAATCGAATTTTGTTGAAAAAACCGGGTCCACTAGATAGGCATCGAAACGCCCCTCCGCTTCCGCCGTAAGCAACAATCGAAAAAGCTCACGCTGCTGGCGGAACATCCCGGGATCATGATAAAACTTCCAGGCATGTTCCAGATCGTGAACCATGAAAGCGAAGGCATTGGGTTTGGTCAAAACAGGGTTGAGCATTCTAGGCCAGCAGGACAAGACCGTCACGGGCCTAGTCCCTTCCGCTTGCATCCTGAGCACTTCCCGTGGTTCGGGGATATGTTCGCACAAAGTCAAAGGCCATGCCATTTCCAGCCAAGCAGCCAGTGCCATAGGCACATTGCCGATGACACCGAAAAACTGATAACGCTCGAAAATCCCACGCAGATAGTGACGGGCCTGTTGCCGGTCCAGCGCGGTAATCTCCAATAACCACAAAGCCGGATTAGGCCGGGGGTCGCCCTTGTGGAGCCTAGACGCAAAGCGCTTGCCATGGATGGACATCTGCCAATGCAGGAAAAAGAGTGCCGCATAGGAGGGATCATCAATCTTCCCGGCTCGCCATCGGGCAATGGATTGGAATAAATTTTCTAATTCCATTCAACTATACCGACCACTCACCGCCGCCCTGGCAGGCTCTATGCCGTGCCTGCGCAACCGTTCGGCGGCGTAGGTGCTGCCAGTGCGCATCCAGATTTCATAAAGACGCAAAACATCGGTTTGCGAACCTAGCGGGGTGTTGTCACCAACTTCCGATAACGCATCGACAAAGGATTGGAATTTTGAGGACAACTCGCCAAAGATCGCCCTAAAAGTGCGCGACCGCACCGAACTGGATGATTGTTCGGAGAGCAGGCCATAGGCACTGCCGCCCATTGCGATGTAGTAGTCGATATCGACCAACTTGCGGCTGAAGCTGGCAGCAAACAGACCCGCGACCACCAGCGCGACATCGCCTAGCCTACGCAAGGCGGCTTCGCGCCCGTCCTGGGTTTTCGCTTCCACTGCCTCGGCATAGGTCAATGCCAAGGGTTGCCCACCCATGCCAAACTCGCTCTGTGGAAAAAGGTTTTCCGCCTTCGCGAACCATGCAAGCAAGTTGACGATGTAAAAAACCGTGTCTTCCTCCGCCTTTATTTTTTGCCGGGACAGGGCGGAGTTCAGGGATTCCTTGAAGTATTCCGTGACATTCATATCGACAATCAAGGGTTGTTTGTGGATGTCGGTTTCGCATTGCATGGCTTCACTCCTCGTTTTCGAAAAGTTCAATATCAAAGATATCGTACCGGTTTGCGGTGCGATTACTATTAGACCATACAGGAGCCATGCCAAGATTATCCTCCGGGCGTTTCCGGCATCTAGACCGACTCGGTTTTAAAAACCGAGTCGGTCTCTTACAAGCCCAGTTCGCTAAGGCTGGGATATTCCTCTGGCCTTCGGCCCTGGGCCCAGAGAAGTTTCCTATCAGATTCATGGATCGGCAAATCGTTGATGCTGGCAAAGCGCCTCCGCATCAAGCCGGTTTCATCGAACTCCCAGTTTTCGTTGCCATAGGAGCGGAACCAGTTGCCGGTATCATCATGCCACTCATAGGCAAACCTGACGGCAATTCGGTGACTGTCGAAAGCCCACAGCTCTTTGACAAGCCGGTAATCCAGTTCGCCGACCCATTTGCGGGTTAAAAACCGCACAATTTCCTCGCGCCCCTTTAAAAATTCTGACCGGTTCCGCCACAGGCTGTCAGGGGTATAGGCCAGTGCGACGCGGTTTGGATCTCGGGTATTCCACGCGTCTTCCGCCGCCCGCACTTTTTGCACTGCGGTTTCCTTGGTGAATGGCGGTAGCGGAGGGCGCGATTGGTTGGATATTTCCATGTCAAGTCTCATTAATTATTGAAATTACACCCAACTCGAATCGTCGCCACTGTCAAAACCAGGGTCCGTGTCATTGTTGTCAGCGAACACATCATCGTTATCGTCGGGCCGGGACCAGTCGTCATTACGCGCCTGCTCGCTATCCGGCGGAGTATCGTAATAGTTATTGATGGTTGTCTGCTCCGAGACCTGTTCACCTTCACCCGTTGATCCGCCCCAAGGGGACGATGGCGATTGATGATGACCCAAAAGACTCTCCAACCCTTGGAATAAAAAGCCTCCGGCGACAACCCCCGCCGCCGTTGTGGCCATATTGCCAAGGAAACTTCCGCCCCCGCCGCCAAGAAATGAACCTTGGGTTGGCGCAGTAGGATTGGCATAGACACCCGGAGCAGGGCGGGGAACCTGGTAACTGCCCGCACCCGGAACGCCACCCGCATTCGACCCGCCGTCCAAGGATTGCGCCCAGGGATTGCCCCCCCCCAAGAATCCCGAAGGGCGATTGGTAGCCTGTAAACTTTGCAATTGGTTTTGTAATTCAGCGATCTGCGCTTTGGCGACGTTTAATGCATGTTCAACCAACATGGACCGTTGTACGAGCAGATAGGCGGCATCCGGTTGTTTGGAGACGGTCGCGCTGATCAGCTTATCAGCCTCCGCGTCCTTACCCCCCACTCTTGCCTCGCCGAGTTGTTTGAGAAACAGGGTCAATTGATCGCGCTCTTGTGGTGACATAACAGCCTCGTCGTGTAGGAGTTTTAAGAAATATGATGCAATGGAAGCGATTTCGATTATTGGGGTTAAAATATTGAATTCAAGTGGGCTTGAACTAGCCGAGAATTGACATTATAATATACGGATTGCTTGGGTCGTTAGCTCAGTCGGTAGAGCACCGCACTTTTAATGCGATGGTCCCGCGTTCGAGTCGCGGACGACCCACCAATTAAAGTTACTAAAAACAAGCGGTTAGTATAAGGTACTAACTGCTTTTTTTTCACTAGTTTCTAGGTGTGCTATCAGTGTGCTAACTGACTTCAAACCGCTAATGCGGTTCGCATGTTCTGCCAAATGTTCCGGGGCCAAATGCGCATACCTTAAAACCATCTGGTAAGATGGCCATCCGCCCAATTCTTTTAACACATTGAGCGGCGTTCCGGCTTGTACGTGCCAGCTTGCCCATGTATGACGCAAGTCATGCCAACGGAAATCCTCTATTCCGGATCGTTTCAAAGCGGTTTGCCAAGCCGTGTTGTTGGGGTTTGTCAAGATTGGCTTCCCCCCATATGTGAAAACGTGCGTCAGATGTTTTCCAATCTGTTCGCGCAGCACCACCACGGCATCATTGTTCAGCGGTATGCCGATAGCCTTTCCACCCTTGGCATCTTCCGGGTGAACCCATGCCACCCGGCGAACAAGGTCAACATCACTCCATTTCAAGCCAGTCACGTTTGAAGCCCGCAAACCTGTTGCCAAAGTGAACCGTGCCATGGATTCCAAGTGATAGGGCAATTCGTTTAACAGCCTGCTTGCCTCGTCTCTCGTCAGCCAGCGCACTCTGATGCTTGGTTCCTTCAACCTGCAACTCAACGCCGCCCAGACCGCCATGCCAGTGGCCTGACGGACAGCCAATGCCGTTTCGATGCCCTCGGCAATGCCAAGCACCGATTCGGCTTGGCATAGGCGCACAGCACCCCCGGTCAAATTGCGGTCGGACGGGTACGGCATGAACTTCTTTGGGTAAGGAAGACTGGCCTTTTTTACCGTCCTGGGTCAGGAATGTACGATGTATTGTCACCGGCTGGCCGTCCGCGCCGGACACCAGAGCCAACATTGCCGGATGCCGTCCGAGATAGACCTCATCCTCCCAATAGGGCATGGCGGGGTGAAACCGGAACAGTATGTGCTCGGGCAGCCATTCCGGGTTTAGCCCCCGGCTTTGCAGATAGGCTTTCGCCAAGTACGCTTGTAAGCGTTCACCCCCCCCGCTTTTTCCCGGCAGCGCGGCCATCTTGGCCTCCATTTCAGCGGGCGGGACGCCCACGCTCCCAGGGGGGAGTGAACGGTTACGATTAAGGTTGCCGGCGTTGGGCCATGAGAACCATTAAAATGCCGTTATTTTGCATAATCAGCAAACAACTCATCCAATTGCGAATTATCCGAAATTAGTTTTAGCTTTTTAATGATTACTTCTTGGTTGATGTCCAAGCGCGCAAAGTACCCGCCCCCAACTGGCGAAGATTGTTGGCGTATCAATTGAATTCGCCCAAACAAATGCCCGTGTTGCTCAGCAAAACGCGCCAAGCCTTTGGCTTTTTCATAGTTATCGGCTAGGCTTGAATCATGGGGTTCCAAAATATCAATGATAAAACCTTCGCCTTGCTGCCGCACGATCACCAAATCCGGGAACATCGGTCGAATATCGCCGCCAGTGTCATACGGTATTTCCAAGGACCACGGCTTTCGATCCATGTTCCGCAACCAGCCGACCACATTAGATTTAACCAGTTCTTCAGCTAAAACTGCCGCTTCCCAACTGCCCAGTTCGGCACGAAATTGGTCGTTTTCCTCCACATAGACATGGCGCTCCCACAGCGGCGCGGAAGGCGAACGGCGAAAGTCGATGGATTCTGGCAAATGCCAAGGCACTTCCTGCGGTTTGGCGGTTGCCAAGCGCAGTTTTTCATAGGCTTTGCGGCGTTGCTCCTTAAGCTTGCCGATTTGCCCTTTATGAAGATCATACAAGTCGCCAAATGCTTTTTCTGCGGCTGCTTCCAGCGCCGACATGGCCGCATGATTGCGCTTGAGTATGATCACTTCCACTTTCACCTCTACGCTATCGCTGTCGCCTTGTTGTTCCCAATAAACCTGATGCAAGCCATGACTGAGCAACCTTCCCGCTTCGGCAAATTGACGGTCTATGTCAACCTCTGCCGACTCAATCTGGTAGTCTGCCGCCGATTCAGCCGAACCGATGACTTGATTGACCGCTATCGTTTTCATGCCAATCTGGGTAATCGTTTTTTCGGCTGGGTCGAACTGCTCTTTGGCTTTGATGTCTGCAATGTGCAAACCCATCCAATCGACAATGGTTGTTTTTGCACCATCCCATGCTTCCAAGTCGATGTTATCCATCGTCAAGTTGCGCGAAATCGCCATATAGCGGCGCAACCCGCTTTGTGAACGTGTCGCATTGACCCGGTAAGTCACCAGATTATCCAAGGCTTGGAAGATTGGCTCTGTCCCTTCCCGGCGTTTCAACACCACCAATTTGCGGCTAGAACCAGTTTCGGTGGGCGGAATATCTTCGAGCGTTTGTAAATCATCAATGACCGCTTGCACGGCCTCGGCATTGAAATAGGGGAGAAACAAATGCACATCGTTGAGCGCGGCATCGCGCTCGATGCGACGGGCCAGCGGAGTACGCACCATGCGGCCTAACAGTTGGGCAATATAGGTGTGATCCTCCACGCGCCGAAACGACATCATCACTTCCGCCCGTGGGCAATCCCAACCCGTGGATAAGTTGGTTTTGAAAACGACCACACAGATATTCTTGTCGGATTCGATACGCGAAGCCTCGATTTTGCGCAAGCGCCTCCCGACTATGTCTATGTCGCCTTGGTCATTTAAGGTATGCACCACTTCGCCCTCTTGCAACGACCGACCGATAGCTTTTTCAATCGTGTCCAAGGCAACGGCGAGATTGGTTTTCGTCGCCAACGTGTCAGTGCCGTTTTCCACTTGCACAATCAGGATGGGCCAAACGGTTTTTTCATGCTCGATTTTGCAATAAGCCTTCCAGCCTGCCGACAAACGCGACCAAACCCGCGCTGCTTCCTCCAACAAAGACATGTCCGCCGTGGTTTCGGTTTCGGGGTGATGGATAAGCACCCGTTCTTTCAATAAACCCGACTGGCGCACTTTATCGGCTTCAATCGCCACCTTGTGAACCGTATGCGGGGCGTGTTCCAACAAATCCATGAACCGCTTGGGCGTGGCCGAAATGCCAATCACCAGCGGCATTTTGACTAGGCCAACTTCGGGATAGCCGAGCAAAAACCGTTGCATCAAGGTTTGCGCTTCCGTTGCGCCGCGTCCGGCTAGCATTCCCCGGTGCGCCTCGTCAATCACTACATAAAAGCGGTCAGGCAATGCCTTGGCGGTATTGGTCAAGGTTGACCAGATGGAATATTTTCGACTGTCGCCTACTTTGGTCAATAATTTGTCATTGCCGAGTTTTTGGGTGTTGATGAAATACACCCGTCCGCCTTGCAAGCGTTCGACATCCAAGCTGGCATCAATCGGGATCAATTGATCCACGCGGTAAATCCGGTCAGACTGGCTTTCAATCTTGAGCCGGGTTTGTTCGTTCAGTTCCGGCATGTCGGACACCCATAAAATCACCGCATCCGCCTGCGCTTGCCAATCCAAAGGCCAAGCCAATTCTTCATCTGGTTCGGTTAAGATGGCTTCAAACAAGGCCGTCATGATGATGGTTTTGCCGCTGCCGGTCGGTGCGGAAAAGGCAATCGCCCTCGGTTTGTCGCTGCTGGCAAAAGGACGGGCTTCCAGCAAGCTTTGCCGCAATTCATGCAAGGCGTCGATTTGAAAGTCAAACAGCTTGATTTTCATGCGGCAATTCCCATTGTGTACCTAAGAGCATATGATTTAACCGTCATTTTGACTCCTGATTAGCAAGTTGTTTCAGCTAAACCTGAAACCACGTCGTTCCGGCATGGACCGCCGGAACCTAGGCTCCATGGACGGCGGAGTTTGGGGCATCCCTGCAATCTGGATTCCGGCGGTCCATGCCGGAATGACGGATAGCTGAAACATCTTTCTAATCAGGTTTTGGCTTAGGATGCCAAAATTTGGAGCGTCAAAGCTTGCTTTGACAGGCGAAGCAAGCTTCGCATTTCCAATGCGATTGTCAAAGCAAGCTTTGACGCTCCCATCATGACCGTCCATGGCACTGGATTCCGGCATCCCTGACCGGAATGACGGGCCATAGAGCTTATTCATTCTTGTTCCCTCGTCACGGCTTGATTTTCTGCTAATTGCCGATTGATGGTGAAGTTGTGTAAATAATCCCGATAGAGTTGTATGGTTTGCAAGCCGGGGTTGGCGGGGCAGATGGCTTCGGTGATGGCCTGAGCCATGTCCTTAAACGATTCGTCGGCATCGGTGACGAGGAAGATATGGGACAATCCGCTGCGCCCTGTCAGTTGTTCGACAAATGCATTAAACTGCGCTTCGTTCAGCAACACCGCAAAACGGTTGGCTGCGGGGATCAACATTGCTGGTTCCGGGGCGTTGTTGGCAAGCGTGGGCCTAGGCCCGACCGCCCCAGACTGTAACCACAATAAGGGCAAAATCTCCCGGAATGCCCGCTTCAATGTCACCCGGTCTTTGTCGAGGAAATCCAGCTTGAAATAAGCCAAGTTCGCCGCGAAGCCTTGCGCCATCGGGCGCTTTTCGTCCTCGGTCATTAATAACGGGCCAAGCAAGTCATTGACTTGCTCCTTCAAACTGTCAAACTGTTTTTTGCTTGACGTGACGAGGTAAAAATCACTGACATGGTCTTGCTCTTCCAAAGCCGCCAGCCAATCTTCGGCGGCTTCGGGTTCAAACAAAATGCTGGCTTTATGTTCCTCCGACACGATGAATGGGCAAGGCTCTTTGACCAGCGTTTGCGGCAAGCCGTCGATTAACGCGACCAGTTGCTTTTTGGCGGCAGTATTCAATACAGCCGGATCGACAAAGCCAATCTGCTTGAACTTGCGTGGCTTGGCTTTTTCAACCGTTTTGCCGGTCAAGTACTCGCCGGTCAGTTGAGTGCCATCATCGCGTTGGCCGAGTATCGTATATTTCGAGCGGGGCCAGGTTACCGAGCGGCATATCCCTAAAGCCTCCCATTCCGCAGCGCCGGGTTGCAAACCTCTAGCGCGAAGGTTCTCCGCTTCTTCGGCGGACACTTCATTATTGGTGACCAAGATACAGCGGCGTTGACCGCCATCGGCGGCATTCAATAGATTGACGGCGTTAAGGGTTGTGCCGCTGCCGGCGAAGAAGTCTAGGATTAGAGCGTTAGGGCGGTTCCCGATTACAACATCTATACAGTCCTTTGTACTGTAAACAGATTTGGGAAACGAAAACACATCACGCTTTCCCAAAATTTCAACAAGTAAGGTCGAACCACCGCCACCACCCGCTGTATGCCTACCTCTATTCCAGATTGTCTTGGCTATTATTTGTCGGTTTTCTAGGCGTTTTAAAACTACTTCACCTTTATGCCCCCTTCCTTCGACTGCGATTACTCCTGAATCGATTTCATTTACTGTCCCTTCCATCAAGTAGCGAATAGTCCAAGTTCCTCTTTCCTTATCATGGGAAGATACATAAGCATATCCCTTTGAAACTAAATCCAAAAGCTTCTTGTTTTCTATTCGCCATATACCAAGACGACCATCAGACCTAAGAGGCCAAGCTAAAGGACTATCCCCTCTCAAGAAAGGTCTATTACTTTCCACTTGATTATCTATGGATTCATCATCATGAAATGGTAGAGGTTCTCCAACATCAACAATTTTTACACCGGTAGGATCAAGAACAACTGGATAACATAGGTTGCAGCGACTCTTTCTATACCAAGCTGTACCACCGCGCATTATTGATTCCCATCGAATACCTTTTGATCTCTTTTCAGTAGATGGAAGAAGCAGATCATCAGCGACTGGACTTGGTTCAGCTATTCCTAAAAAGCAAAAAAAGGCATATTCCTCCACTCGTGACAACCCTTCCCCAGATGTACCACTAGGATTTATACAAATTGTTACCAGTTGACGAATTGCATTAGGCAATAATTCTGCCAGCAAAACACCTAAATGATGGAGTTCATTCTTATCTATCGTAACAATCAACACCCCAATATCCGGCTTGAGGAGTTTCTTGGCAAGTTTCAACCGCCGCTCCATGAACGCCAGCCATTTGCTATGTCGCCAACTATCATTACCATCCACATAATCATTATTGTACTTCCAGTCCTTGGCTCCGGTGTTGTACGGCGGGTCAATGTAAATGCAATCGACTTGCCCGGCATACAGGTATTCC
>Ga0118677_10003351_pt1 | contig 30469 bp, 17 predicted proteins | sample AliMusrvi5mmetaG_FD_86154 | JGI IMG/M metagenome (GOLD analysis project Ga0118677, IMG submission 86154) | reverse complement strand
GAGTTGGGAGTTGATGGTTGATGGTTGAGAAATGCGGATTGAGCGACGGCGGGGAGTGGCAGCAGCGCCAAAAGGTGCGCGGTTAGCCAGAGGAGCCCAAACACGATCACGACCACCGCCAGACCGGCTGAACCGTGCAGGAACTCCATACGGGCCAGGCCTGACCGGGCGGCGGTCCAGGTCAGGAAGGAGGTGCGCCCGACGTTGGCGATGAAGGCGATCAGGAAGCTCGTGGGAACAAGCGCCAGGCGGACCCAATAACGCAGCCGATACAACTCGCCGAGGAACAGCGCTAGCATTAAGGAGGTCTGGAGCGAACGCATTCCACTGCACGCCCCATCCACGCTTACGACGCCCGACCCGATCTCCAGCAGGTTGCCCCGTTGCATCGCCGGTACGCCAAACAACCCTACCACCTCCACCGTTACCGCCGCCACCAGGCGCATCAGACCTTGCACGACACACTCCTCAATGCGCATTGGCCAAGGCACCGCCACCAGCAGAAACAGGACTGGAAACCCAAAGCGCCTCACCCACGCCCAACCGCCGGCTCGCCACACCAGAATCAGCGTAAGCGTCACCAGGATAACGGCGTGAAGCCATTGCGCGCTGCGCCAGCCCACGTTTGCTTCGTGAATAATCCGCAGTGGCAGCAGCATGAACATCAGGAAGACCACCGCCCACCGTCCGCCTACTACTGCCGACTGACGACTGACGCCTGACCACTGATTCCCGTCCTCCGCCCTCCATCCTCCGCCCTCCGCCCTATCCTCACAACGCCGCCAGAAAAGCACGGCCGCCAACAAAGGCACAAACCAGCCGTAGCCGTATTGGTCGTTAGCCGACCACTCGATCTGGAGTTGGTGAAATAATTGGCACCAACAGAGGACGATGACTGAAAGCCCAAGAATCCAACCGGGCCGCCCCACTGGTGCCATGTGACCAGGATGCACTACGCCCCTCTCGGACAACATCGCATTATTCATAATGCTCACCGAGACAATCATGACAAGACACAATGTTAGCAGCTATAGGACCACCTGGTTGTCGCACAATAGCCGCGCTTGCCGGCTTACTGTTCACTGCGGTCTCCGTGCAGGCCGTAATCGCTTTCTCCATGGATTCTCATAGTACTTAAACGACAAATGGGCAACCGCAAGGGTAACCACAAACGTAGTCACCAATGTAACGTTTCCAACCCATTCCGGGCAGAGCACAAAGGCGGCGTCTTCCCGCGGAGTAGATGGATAATGGAGTGCCAGTGTCAGGATTCGGCTTGAGATCCAGATGATCAATGCATGCCACAAGTAAACGCCGTATGAGACCTTCCCAAACCAGCCTTCTCCTATCCGCCCCAATCCTCGGGTGGCAGCATTGCCAGGATTCAGCGCACACAGCCCGATAACGCCAAGTGAGAGGAAGTGGATGCCCGGGTAGGCGAGCTGGTAAACCAAGGCTAGCGTACCGACGGCAGCCAAAACAAGGCAGAGCCAACTGACCCCGTTGGACAAGTTGGCGGCACTGCCTTTGCCTTCACCCTGGCCCTTCCGCAGCACCGCGCTCCCTAGCGCAACCCACCACAGACATCCAATGCCAAAGCCGAGAATGGCTCTGATCACCCCGAATGTCGCAAGGTTCACCTTCCGGAAGAAGATCGCTGCGACCACAACGCACAGAAGAACCAAGCCGATGCGTCGCCTGCAATCGGTAGTCGCGAGGACCACTACCCCAAATAGAACGTAACACGTTGCTTCGGCTCCGATGCTCCAGGCGGGGCCGTTGAAAGTCAGCCAATTCGTGAAACCATGAGCATTCAAAAGCAGCACGTTGATGACAAAAGCCCGCAAGTTGCTTTGCGAGAACGCAGGAAAAGTAGGTGCGAGGTTCCACTTCGACTCCCCGAAGTACTTCAACACTTCGATGAACAGAAACAAAAACAACGTCAAGACATGAAGGGGGTAGATCCTCGCAAAGCGAGACTGACCGTATCGCCAAACCGACTGAAATCCCGAGATCTCCCAGTAATTTATCGCGATTACGAAACCGGACAGCACAAAAAAGAAATCTACCGCCAGTCCCGTGTTCTGAAAGAACCCGATCTGCGTTACTGAGTTGGGGACACGGATATGGGCAAAGACCACGAGGAGTGCTGCTATAGTCCGGAGGGTGTCCAGTGACCGGATATATGGCTTCTGCACCCGCTTTGTGCCATCCGGAGTGGTGTTTCGCGCCGACTCAACCCGGTAGGCTAGGGAATGTCCTATTACCTCCGCACCTTGTTCCGGCGGCAGAAAAGAAAGGGGAATCATTCGACCTGGATCTGGTAGAATAGCTGGCACCAGTCGAGGGCCAAACCGGCAAGGGCAAGGAACATCATGAGGATTTTAGGGGCGGCCGTTCCTAGCTCGCGGCCCGGCCGTTGCATACTGCTGTTTCCGGCAAGCGCCGCACTATTGCTCCACAACAACGGGAGTCAGTGCACCGGAGCAGTGGTCTCAAGCGTCAGGACTGAGAGGCGCGGTCAGAAGGGCCAATTTCGGAAAGCTGAGCCGCTGCGGAGCCCGGCTGCGGCACCTTCCAGCCTGGCTGATTAAGCTCCTGAAGCAACCGCGCCACCCGGGGGATGGCGAATTGGCGAGTATATTCCCCGGCGTGCTTTAAGCAATTTGCCTGGAAGCGCCAGAATTGCTCCTGGTCTTCGAGGAGGTCACTCAATTTTGCGCCGACCGACTCCAGGCTCTCCCAGTCAACCTGCAGCCCCAGGCCGGCTGCACGGACTTCTGTGCCGAGCGGGCCCATACAGTCGCACACCGCCAACACCGGCGTGCCGGTTGCAATGCAGGGAATCAGCTTGCTTGGTATGAAGGAGGCCCCGGATCCGTGCTTCTCGGTGATCAGAAACAGGTCCGCCCGATGCAAGGCCGCCGTGAACGGACCCTCCTCGAGGAACCTGCCGAACGAAAAGCGACTGTCGTTCTGCTCCCGAATCCATTGTTCGACTGTATTGGCTTCTCCCCCGTCTCCATGGATGGTTAAATCGAATGCCAGATCGCTTTTCCCCAGGCACTGGCAGCATTTCAAAAGATCTTGTTTTTTGCCAATATTGCCGGCGTAAAGCAGCCGAACCGGCCGATGGACCGGCCGGCCGAGCTTCGGCTCGAGCTTTGCGATATGCTCCGCCAATGATTCGTTCAGCCAGTTCCGGCACAAATGCAGTGGCTGCTCCCGATCCCTCAGCTTCGCCAGCCGATCCAGCATCCCGGGCGAGATCGTGCTCCAGATGTCGGCGCGGTTAAAGAGCAGCCTTTGCACAAGGGCGGCCGCGCGATGGAAGAGCCGCGAGCTAATAATACCGCTTCCACTTGCGGCATCCGCCGGGATGTCTTGCACGTTCAGCCAAAGGCGCTCTCTGAGGAACAACTTGCGGACAGCCGCAAACAGGACGCTTCCGAACAGAGGGCAATAAACCATCACCGCGCCGTGCTTGCCTCCTCGCCATAGGCTGCGCGACAGACTGAGGAAGAACGAAAGCTCATAGCACAAGCGCGGCCCGAGGCTGGACGGTCGCGCGGGAACATAAATGCCGTGTCGCCAGATCCTGACTCCGCCGATCTTTTCGAAAGCAATTCTAAGCCGCTTGGCCTTGACCTTGGTGCGCCATTCCGGGTAGTAGGGGTAGGTGGTGAACACGTCAAGCTCCCAACCCATTTTGGCAAGCCCAAAGCAGAGGTCGGAAAAGACGGACGCGCCGCCTCCGCGGTCTGGATAAAACAGGTTGGTGATGACCAGGAGTTTCATTGGGCAGCGGCGCATGTCTATAGGCCGTTGGCTGAAGGCCTAGCGCGCCCCCTTTCCTGCAACCAGCGCGCGGTAGTTTACGAGTTCAACCCCGCCACGAGCGCGAAGAGCCAGGCTATTCGAAAGCAAGCGCGTCTCCTGATCGTACCCAGCCGAGCCGGGATGAACCATCGCCTCGATAGTCCGATGGCGCAGTTCGCCCGCGGCCATGGCCTCAGCAATCGTGGCGAAGTCGGCGAATCCCTCGACCGTGGTAACGCCGCACAGGTTCCTTAGAGCATGATTCCAAAGAGCTTTCTTGAGGAGACGGGACCATGGCTGTCGCTCACAAAAGATATTCTGACTTATTCGTGCGCTCGGGATCGCGTTCTCTCTCAGGACCTTTCTGAGCACGAGCAGTAATCCAGGGATCGTGTGGGTATGATGGTGCGAGTCAACATGGGTTATCGGCACTCCCGCGGACAGCAGCTTCTTGATTTGCGCCGACCATTCCGAGTATATCGCGGCTTTCAATGGTCGTGTCATCACCACACGACGGACCTGGCGCGGCGATTGGTTCGCTAGCTTCCGGAGGGCCTCCAACTCCGCCGCGCGGGTGAGCGACGGGTTCCCGGTGATGTCCAAATGAACCCCGAACGAGCAGTCCGGGAAAAGCCGGGCCCCACTGATCGCCGAGTCAAATGCCGGCCCGGTCGCCATGCACGTGGCAGAAGTGATACGTCGATGCGCCATCAATTCGAAAATCGCCTCATTGATTCTCACGGCTCCGCCCAGGTCATCGGCGTTAATGATGATCTTCATCGAGCTTCTGTTGCCCCTCGGGTGACCGCCGGATCAGATTACCAGGTCTTGCAGGATGTCCTTCAAACGGACCAAATCTTGGTTGAGCAGGAAAGTCGTCGCAGGCAGGCCCCGGATGCACTTTTGTCGCTCGCGCACCTCTGCGGGAGCGACCTTCTTGAAAAACTCGAGCAGCGTCTCCTCCAACGGCTCGCGCAGGCTCCAGCCGCTGCGAAGTCTCTCGACATACTTGCCGCCCATCGTCTCAGCTTCGACCAACAGGGGCACGCCGAAGAGGCCTGCCTCATAAATCCGGTTGGCCAAGCACCACTTCGAGTTCCCTCCGGCCGCGCGAAAATCGAAACCCCAGCACAAATCCACTTCCGAGTAGATCCCGGGCAGGTCGTCTGGAGAACTGTAAGGCCCCAGGAACCGTATGTTCGGATTGTCGGACACCAATTGTTCCAGCGCTGCTTTCAGATCCTCCAGGGGATAGCCACGCAAGATGAAACTGACTTTTTCCCGAACCGCGCGGGCCACCAGTCCTATGAGTTTGAGGCTCCGCTCGCATTTGATATTACCGAAGAGGCCGACAGTCAATGGCCCCTCAGGGATGCGGTTGGGCAACGGCTTGTACTTGGGCGTTTCTGGTCCGAAATACACTTTGTTCTCAAGCAGGAATGATGGTCCGTCATAACGTTGCCGCTTTTGAAGGAACTCATCCAGGTAGGCAGGCGAGGTCACCACCAGCAGGTCTATATGACGAAGGCACAAACGCTCGACGAACCGCAGCAAACGGCCCACCACGCCAGACCCGACCATTGCGGGCTGGATATCCGCGACTTCGTAGATGACCTTGCCGCGGAGTCCACGCAAATAGCGGGCCAGCATCATTACGGCCAGGTTTTCAACATTGGTGCAGTACAATAGTTCCGGGGCGCGCAGCAGCCCAGGTTTCAAGACTAGACGCCCAAGCGTACTGAAACATACCCATGCGCGCTGGATGTAATTCTCGTCAAACGTCCGCCCGAGCCGCATGTGGGGAAACTGGCCAAGAAGCTTATCCGAAGCTGGTGATCCTCGCCCTCGGTCATACCCCACCCAGGACACGCTGAAACCAAGGTCTCGGAAAGACAGGAGCCTTTTCAGAAATCGAGCCTCATCAGCGTTGTGCGCGAAGAACAGTAGAGTGGTCCTCCGTGGGTCATTCCGGTCCGGCGTCATGCTGGCGACCATGGTGCGGCAAACTTCAATGGGTTGTGGACTTGAGCACCGACACAGGTCTATCCCTCGAGCGGCTTCCGAGGCACCGGGCCTGCTCCGAGGCGCCGGTTTGCCAAGCGCTGGTACACCCGTCCACGCACGCCCTTCTCGTTAGGCTTAAACAGCCGCTGGCGCAATCCGTGCAACGTAAAGAGCAGAATGGCCTCGAACAGGAGCCTCTCTCCGCTTGAGAAATGCCGAAGCCTGAGGCGACGGCGTTCTTGGTTTGCGAGCAATGCGTTCTTCGGATTTGCGGTGTAGCCACCATCTTTGTAAACGACCGTGACATAGGGACAGAGCTCCGCACGGGTCGCGTGGTGGCGCACAAGGCGGGTGAGCAGCTCGTGGTCCGCAACTACCGGGAAGCTAAGATCGAATCCCCCATATCGCTCATAGCAATCGCGTGCGATGTACGTCGCCTGGTGGCATAGTGGACGACGATACAGGTAGAACCGCGTCAACCTTGCTGGGGCGCGACCCTCATATTCCAGTAGTTCATTCCTGTAATGCGTGTAAACGATCCCGGGAACGGAGTGCTCTTCGGCAAAAGCGTGGATGAGCCGCAGCGAGTTCGGCTCCTGGAGCCGGTCGCCGGCGTTCAGGAAGAGTACATAGTTGCCAGTGCAGTAAGAGAGGGCTTGGTTCATCGCGTCATAGATGCCTGTATCAGGCGCGACCCGGATTTCGGCCGGACCGGCGCGCCTTATGGCCTCTGGGGTGCCGTCCACAGACACGCCGTCCTTCACGATATACTCGTAGGCCACACCTTCCTGGGCCCACACGCTCTTGGCGGTCAGGAGCGCATCCTCGCGGCAATTGAGCGTCACGCTGACGATGGAGACAAACGGCGATCTCCGGGCCGTGGGGTTGCTGGTTCCAGCCGGCGAGGCCGGGTTGGATGTTGGCATATCTTGGATGTGCCCTTGGACCTTCATCGTTGCGTGGCGAGGCCTGCCTCTGGCCGCAGCACGCAGTAGTTCGCGACCAGGCTGATCGCGCGGTTTACGAACTTCCCCCACCACGAGGGCTCGAGGGTGTGCGCGTTGGCGCCGCATTCCGCAAGGCATCTTGACAGATGCGTCGCGCTCAATTGGTTGGGGGAAATCGAAAAGGCCGCCAGGAGAGTGCTGACCGTCCAAAGCCTGCTGTGGCGGGCGAACGCGCGCCACAACTGGTAATCGCCGGAGATTTTGTATTTAGCGAGAAAGGCACTGGGCTGCGCTTTTTCCCATAGACTACGGCGCCAGAACATGCTCTCTTGCTGGAGGCAGCCAAGTTGCCCAGGCCGGTACCATCCCCACCGGATGAAGGACCGCAAATATACTGGTGCCAGCGGGACCACTTTTACGATCCGGTTGTTTTGGTAACCTAGCGCTGGAAGGCCGATGATCCAATCGACTTCGGGATAGCGTGCGAACATGTGCTCTACCGTCGAGAGGGTCCAGGGCATGTAAAAGTCGTCGGCGCCCAGCCAGGCCAGGATGTCTCCCCGCGCCCGCGCCATACCCCGCAGCACTCCTTCGTACATGCCGCTGTCGCGTTCCTGATGAAACCGCAGGTCGTACCGGCAGGCGTAGCGAGCTACCAACTCGGCGGTTCCGTCGGCGCTACCGCCATCCTGAATGATGTGCTCAAAGTCGGCTTGCTGCATAGACATGGCGTACAAGCTACGCTCCAGGACCTGCGCGGCGTTCAGAGTAGGCGTTACAACAGTTATCATGCGCTTTCCTGTCGATTGTGAAGCCGCCTGCATAGCCGCCAAATGAAGTTCTTCGCTCGGAAGCCGGTGAAGGATATCCGGGCCCGCAAGTAAGCCTTCCTTTCCGCCCAGCGCTGCGCCGCCGCCGAACATTTGCTCTCGCGAAAAGCCTTGTAAACCGCCTCAAGGCTGGCGGCGGGGTTCCTAAAACACCACATGTCCACTCTCTCGGCTTGCTTTCGCCTCTCCGCTTCGACTTTGGCAGGAGCCCGCTCCAGGAGCTCCAGAACACCAATCAATCCGGCAAAATCGTCGTACTGCAGGTCCTCGCTCAGCAGTTCCGGAAACCCCCATAGGAGGCGGCGCGGCGCAAGGGCCAGACATCCCGCCGATATCGCCTCGATGACCCCGGTGCCCGCCACTGCTCTGCATTTCGGATGAGTCACAAAATACCTGGAAGTCATCTCCAGCTTGTGAATGTCAGCAATTGTCCGGTACCCGCCCAGGATCGAGCCAAACGGCAGGAGCGCCTCGCGTTCTTCGTCCGAAAGAAGGCTATAGCTGTGATGACTGAACAACAAGCCCTGGCGTGGTGTGGCCGCCAGCTCTGGGTAGAGATTTTGTATGGAGTGTGAGGATTGAAGGTAGTAGGGAAAATCCAGAGCACACCGTTTTTGGTCTCGGATTCGGACAACTTCCGCCGCACCTGCATTCACGGACCGCTTGCAGAGGCGATGATTGAGGAACACGTTGTAGCCATAGTACGGACTGCCTCTGAATTCCCCGTCAATACCCTGGGGTCCTGCTTCAATGAAATAGTAACACCACATTACCCGTGGATACTGCCGCACGATGCGAGTCGGGACCGCAACGTCAATGCTGATTACCGCGTCGTAGAGGCCCCAGTCCACTTCGCCGATGGCCTCAGCCGTTGAACCTTCGGGCCATATCTTCCATCCCTGGACATATTGGGACCAATGGCTCTTGCCGATCTGGCACTCGCGGTCCTGGCTCTCCCACACGATGCGGAAGTCACAATCAAATCCCTCCCACAACCCAACCGGCCCCGACCTCCAGTTCGAGGAGGAAACAACCGTTCGCAGATCCGGCCCCGTCGTTGTGTACAGATCGTAAGTCGTGTGCTGTTTGACCAGGCAGATCTTCATGGATCTGGCGTCAATCGAGAAAACTGTGGTATAGTGCCAGGAGGTGGTCCGCCTGGTTGTCGATTTCCAGCGGGGACTCAGCGAAACACTCTTCGACCCGTTGTCCCGGGACGAAGACTTTGGCAAGGCGCAAAACCTCGTCCGCCCATGCCGCTGGACCACCGGCCAGAGGAAGACGGTGAAATAATTCGGGTACGACACAAACATCGGCGGCGACGGCGCTGGAGCAGAGCACGGGCAAACCGCAGGCCTGGGCTTCGACCGCGACCCTCGGTGTTCCCTCGTAGTGGGAGGGGAGCGCCAAGAGGTCCATTCGCTGGCCCATAACATCGACAACGCTCCCGCTCGGACGAAGAAACTCAACCCGGTTCACGAGATTCTCCCGGGAGACGAATGCGCGGAGCGGCTTCTCAAGCGAACCACTGCCCATCAACAGAAGCCGGGCCTCGACACGTCTAGCCGTGAGGGCGGACAATACGTTGATCAGGAACTCGGGATTCTTTTGTGGCTCAAATCGGCCGACAAAGCCGATCACCGGCGCTGCCCGACCCTCGGCTTTATTCCGCAACGCCCGCAACTCCGCCTGGTGTCTGAACCGGGCCGAACAAATCGCGCTGGGCACAATGAAACTGGGGATTCGGCGCCGGTCGGTTGGGCCGAGCATGGCCTCAAGGGCTTCCTGGGTAACACCGAAAGCATGGGTGCAATAGCGGCGCGACAACCACCAGTACCATTGGTAACGGAGTTTGACGCGCAGACCGGGGCCTGATGGTCTCCAATTAGGGATGCGCGAATGCATGATGCGGACTGGAATCCCGGCGTGTTTGGCGAAAGGGAGATACGGTCCTGAGTAGGCGTCTGAGTTGAAGTGTGCGATATCGCATCGGCCCACGGCCTTGAAAGCCGCACGGATCGCACACCACCGACGACGACGCCCCCCCCAAACAGCCACCCGCCGGGTCTCGATTCCTTCGGCTCCCAACCGCTCCAACAGGACCAAATCCTCAGGCTCCCGTCCCTCAAACGTCATCACGATCACCTTTAGCCCGTGCCTTCGCAGCGCCGGGGCAATATCGCAGATCCATGACTGTGGACCGCCGATTTGCATCTGTCCAATTTCAAATAGAACGCTGAGATTTCGCTTCATCCGTTGGAGCTACCCTGCCTGCCGCTGCGGCGATGCCCGAGTTCTGAAATTGGCTCTTTCGGCGTCACTTTGCTGGCGGTTCCTCTTCGGAGCGTGGCGGAATTCCGCTTCCCACCCTGCACGCCACAAGATACTCCCGAGTCAACCGTTGGCCTTCCGGGTAGAGGCGCCGCTCATGATCGAGAATCGTGTTTACGTCCCAGCGGAACCTGAGGAGCCTGGCGGGGATGCCAACAACGATCGCGTAGGGCGGAACACTCCTGGTGACCACAGCCCCGGCCCCCACGACTGCGCCGCGTCCGATCCTGACTCCGGACAGGATTACCGCCCGTGTGCCGACCCAGACATCATCTTCGACCACCACTCCGCGATCGTCCTCCGGCCGTTTCTCCTCGTCCCGAATGCTCTTCATGAACCGGCCGACCACATCTATCCGGTGATTGCCACCGCGGATGGTCACCTCAGGGCCAAACATGACGTGATTGCCTATGACAATCCGTGAACGGCTCGCGATGAGGTTCGCTCCCTGTCCAAGCGCAACATCGTCTCCGACCGAGATTGTAGAGTAAGTGTACTGCCCCATCGGATCGAACCAGAAGTTCTCGCCGTGCGCTGCGAAGCGCGGCCGATACAGGGCCGCCACCACGCTTCGCCAGTAATCGCGCGCCGGTTCGTACACCATTCCGAAGAGGGCCAGGACGCAGTGTTTCACACCCCATCGAATAGGCTTGGCCGCCATAGCAGGTAGTTGTACCTCCAGTTACTGCAGGAGTTTGCGGTATGTTGTTGCGTAGGCCTCTCCATCAAAGCACTGAGCCGTCCTTCTAGCCACTCTTAATCACATATACGTAGCCGCTGCTGCACCGATCAACTCCTATAAATTGGCGGGTAAAGCCGAAATCTACCACTAGGAGCAAACGAGCGTCCAGGTCAGGCATGAGCCTGCCGCGCTCCGGCGTAACGGTGAAACAGGCCGTCCACTTCGAATTGCCGGCCGGTGAGTCGGTTATGAGAACCCGGTTCGATCGACACCATGGTATATCCCTTCTGGTAAAGCAGGCCGCACATCTCATGCAGGTGCATTTGGTTCTGGTACGTTGGGGTCAGCGCCAGTTCCAATTGAATCGTCTCGATGGACGCAAGCGAGTGTTCTGCTCCCTTCAGCACCTCCATCTCAAACCCCTGCACGTCCATCTTCAGCAGGATGTTCACGGCGCCTTGGCGTATGTTATCGAATAGCCCATCCAGGGTCGCCACGGAGATTGTCTCCCTTTCAATATATGATACCTGCGGGGACTCAGTTCCGGAGCCCTGGGCGAGATCAAGAATGGAGCTACTATCGCCGTTCGCGGAAACATGGATGTCAACGCTGCCATTCGCGGTACCCAGCGCGCAATTCATCACTTCCCACTTGTTGTCGGAGCGGCTGCTCTTCTCCAAAGCGCGAAAGGCAGCAGCTCGCGGCTCGAAGGAGCATATCCTTTCCCTGTAGCCATTGGCCCGGAGCTCTCTTGCGTAGCCTCCATCGCTGGCACCGACATCGAGTACCAGGTCAATGTGATAGGTCTGAAAGAGCAGCGCTCTCCGCAACAGGTGATAGTTGCGAGTATCGTATGGAACCACGTCATAGCCCCGCGCCCTGAGAACCCGCTCTACTTTGTGTCTGAGCACACGCTTTATCCAACGCCACGGGTTCATAGACGCGACCGACTTCAATTGGGTTATTTGCAAATCAATCTGGCGAGCCGGCCTCGTGAGCGGCAGGCCTGCTGCAGCAGCTCCCGATACGAGTCAGCGTAGGCCGTCGCATCGAAGTTCCGAGCCATCTGCCTCGCCTGTTCGCGCATTGAATGCAAAGTGTCGGTGCTCAAGCTCACGGCCTTCTGCAAGGCCGAACAAAAGCCTTCGACGCTGACATCGGGCACCAGGATAGCATTTTGTCCGTCCTGTAAGTACATGCCCAAGTCGCTGCTCAGGTTGCAGAGCATTGGAACTCCTAAGCCGCCGAATTCAGGCACTCGCGATGGAAAGCACGATTTGGACCAACGGGCTTCATCGCGGAGCAGGACACCAAAGGAGGCTGACCTTATGACGCGGGCAACCTGATCCTCCGGGACGCGGCCATGGAAATACACACCTTCGCCGAGCGAGTTCAACAGGTCGTCGCGGTTGACCAGGAGCTTTGCGATTTGCTCCCGAGTCGATCCTAAATACTCGATGCGGACATCATGTCCGCTCTGCCGCATTTTCAAGACTGCCTGTAGTACGACATCGTGTCGATCTCTATCGGGGGGCCCGGAGAAGAGCAATCGAGAGCGCTGCGCAATATCCGAATTCTTGAAGTCAGCGCCTGCTCTCCATTTTGTTTCACTCAGGTCCAGCAACGGTGGGATACGAACGGCAAGATACCCATTCCGAGCATAGTAATTGCGAAGGTAGGTCGAAACGCAGATGGTCCCGCTGAGGAGTTTGTTCACGGCTCTCACCCGAAGGGCAATGTCAGCAATCATTAGCAATCGGTGCCTCTCTGGCAAGTGCCTGGAGTAGTGCCATTCGGTCACGAAGCTTAGAACGGGTACCGAACACTGGCCGCAGAGCCTTTTCAAGCGCAGAAGAAATGCGCTAGTGCCGACCAGGCCAGGGTATACGATCACGGCTTTTACACTTGATAGTCCTCTGCGCCGCAGCCAGGCGATTTTATTCTCGTCCAGCGAAAGGTAGGAGCTCGCCGTGCGGAAGTATCTCGGCGGCGGTGGGGAGTTCCGGATCTCCCAAAAAGGCACCCCGCCGTAGTTCTTTTCGCTTTCCGATTCCCCTCCTGCATCGTCGCTTCTGGTAAGCAAGCCCACGGTGAACCCGGCCTTTCTCAGGGCACAACATTGACCCCTGAGGTTATTGGACGTGCCCGTTCCGCAGGGAAACGGGAATTCTGTTATGATGATTACGTCCGGAAGGAATCCAGCGTCTTTCATTGAGGGTTTAGACTGTAGTCCCTTGATCCCGGGGACAGACACTCCGTGGGTTGCTGATGAAGCTGCCATGGAAACCGCCCGAATCATCCTCGGTATTTGCCCTTCAAAAAGCGATTGTCGGCGGACTGACCGCCCCGATCAAAGTCTTTTCCTGCGCTGAATCTACCGACTTTCGCTTCAAGATTTTCTTGGATTCGCACAATGCGAAAGGAAGAACAATGACAGCGTAAGGAATGACGTTAGCCCAAGGAATCGCCCAAGCTCCAAAGAAGCGTACGCCAACATACTTGAGAGAGATTGAGAGGACCGCGAACACCCCAAATACAAGCACCTGTGGCCGCATTACATTAGCCCCGTTTAGGACCATGAAGTAGGGACCAGCAAAACAAAGCAGGCTGGTCCAGACAGCGAAGCCGGTCATTAAGGGATAATTCAGCTCAAGCATTCGACCCAACCAGATCCGAAAGACCGGGCCGGCCAGAACAATGAAGGCGCAACCTGCCGCCAAAGTCAAGCTGCTGCCCAGCAGCGAGATGCGGGCGGTAGTGCGACGGACCCACATCACCTCCCCGCGGGCGAGCGCCTCGCCATTCGCCGCCCACATGGGTTGGAAGATCATTCCTCCCACCACTGATATCATCTCGAATACCCTCGCCGGAATCGAATAGGAAGCCACGCTTCCGAGACCCTGCTCCTGAGCTACGATCAAATTGTCCACCTGTAACGCTACCACGCGGATTACACTCAGAACCAGAAACCACTGACCCTGCTTCAGCATGAGACGGGCGGTCGCACCGTCCCAGTCCTGGAGCCTCGGCCGTACCGACGGCCGCTGCCAACCGAAGTAAACCAAGCCGTTTAGAAACAGCACCAGAGGGCTGACTAAGCCCGCGGTCAACAGGAAGATCGGGAAACTCGCATGCGCTTTGGCAGCCATTACTACGACCACCATGCCGGCAATGCGGGCACTGATTTGCCAGAGTTGGCTGCGATACCCTTCCTGAAAACCCGCCTGAACTCTGTACACCACGCATAGGGGCAGACTGATGATAAATAGCAACAGACATATCGCCACGCCTGCCTCGGCATCGTTCGATCCCTGAGGCGTCGTCGCATTCAGCAGGCGACCCCAGGGCACGAGCGGCCAGGTGATCACGGCACAAAGGAACAGGAAGGCTGCGAACATCATCAGCAACTCCAGCGTGCCTGTCGCGGCTCTGCGGATCGTGCTCAAGTCCTCGCGCCCCCGAGCCCGGCAGATGCAAGTCACGAGTCCGTTGCCCAGGCCGAGTTCGAAAAAACCGAGCATCCCGACCAGCGACGTGAGCGTCATCCATAGGCCATAGCGCTCCGCCCCCAGATAGCCTAATGTGACCTTAATCGTCACGAGCGGAGTCATCAAAGATACTGCCTGACAGAGCCCGGCAGCCAACGCGGTCAGGGCGGCGCGCCGCAGGCGTTCTTTCGAGCGCCCCTCAGGCGTGGTCACGTCGAACGGTTGCAGGCGGATGAGGCTTGCAGCCTCCCGCACCGCCGATAATCGAAATATGTCCACTGAAGGTTAGGCGCGTGCCGTTGAGAAAGCGGCGTTACGGCGCCTTTGAGGCAGCGGGAGCACGCGCAACCCGCGAATCGGAATCTTCGGCATGTGCATTTGCGCGGCAAGACGCCAATGGCAGTAACCTGCCAGGAGCATAACAAAGTAGTTCTGTGCGAAGAAACCGATCGCGTTGTATGTGCTCAGACCAGCCAGGGCAAGGCTCCATAGGATCAGCGTGGCCGCGGCGGCGTAGTCCCTCTCGTTACGGGCACGGAAAAAGAGCCGAAACCCGGGAACGATGATCAGAATCGTATAGCCCAAGCAGATAAGGAATCCACCTTTTAGCAACATCCATATGAACTGGTTGTCGAAATAGCCGTAAGGCGATCCGTTCCAAAGGTAGCTCCCTTCCGGTCCTTTTCCAACGAGGAGATCGAACACCCCCATTTGGGAGAAGAACTGCCTGTATTGATCCGTTCGAGTATCCTCAGTCGCGCGCCCGATCAAGCCTTGGATGGCGGCGGGCTGGAATTGGACAAGGAGGTAGAAGGCGGCCAGCATTGCAAGGACCGCCAGGATTCCGTTCTTGAGCAACTTGGGGACGGCCTTTGCCTCGTGGAGAAAAAGGGGCCTGGCGAGGAGCAATAGAAAGACCAACAGGCATTGGAGTATCCAGCCACGGCCCTGGTTAAAAGCGGCAACCAGCAAACAGGCCAGGAGAGGGATGACACGCACGGCCCTGGGCAACCAAGCTGTACCGGGTGTGGAAAGCAGGTGATACGCTGCGAACCAGACCAACAGGCTCAGGTACATCACCTGCGGATTAACTCGCACAAAGCGACCATAGTGGGGGATCTTCGTTAGCGAGTAGAGCATCAGCGGGAATATTAGCCAGACTGCAATTCCGGCGATCCGGCCCAACTGCCTCGAGACTACTTGTCGAGTACCCGCGGCCACCCCAAGGCAGAGAAACCAGACCAAAGGGCTGTTAATCTCAGTAACGAGATCAAATTTCGTAAAACTGCGGAACCCGACCAGGAACCAAAAGCAAGCCGCCATGAAGTACAGCCCCACGACCAATCGCGTTCGTCCTCCCAACCAGCCGATGCCGCTTTGGAGGAAGGCCAGGAAGCCTGCGGCAAGCACGGAAGTGATCCCGAGAAACCGAAGGAGCAGAGCGTACCGTGGGCAAAAAGGAGCAAAAGCCCACATTTCGGAATCTGCGATCATAATAACAGTCCCTTTGGTGATCTCCACTAAGACCGCCAATGCGGCGGCACAGAGGGCGAAGACAACCATGGCCAGGAGCGCGAGTTCGAGCGGGGTCACAGCCGCATTCACTGGCTGGGCGCTGCTCGATGCGACTCCACCTGACCAGAGTTTTGGCGCCGACGCGGTTCTCAGGAGACGACCGTGCTCACGAGGCTGCCTGGTACTCGTCGTTGCAACAGGTTGCTCGCTAATTCGGTTCCGGGACCTGCGCTCCAACGGAATCGAGCCAACTGGACGCGATACCCGACGGGGCCAGCCGACAGAGTGAATTGCTCCTCGGTTAGACATCTGGTCGCGGATAATCAAGGAGGCTATTTTCTTCGCAGCCCGGATGCCGGAAGCAGCAGGGGGGCATATCTGCCCGTTGTTATTGATTGAAACCCAAGCGGCCAAACCGGAGAGTTTGTGAGAAGCCCGAAGTTGCGATGTGAATAATCCACAAAAAGCGGATCTCCGTTGGTGAAGTTGTTCATTACCGTTACGTTGGTATTCGCATTGTCTTCCCAGACTATCCATGCACTGCCATTGTTGTAGCTGATGTTGTTGCCGATCACGTTCCCGAGCGCGAGTTCCGGGTGGTTGCTGAGTATGCTTGCCAAAGCCGGGTACTCCGTGCTCCAAGGCGGGGTCTGGTAGGGCATCGCCGCAAGCCTCGTCATCATGGTTCCCCCGGCGTTGGTGAACCCGTTGTACGTGGAACACTGGCTGACAGCGATAGCGTAGGAAGCTCTTGTGCCAGCGGCGGTGTTCGTGCAGTCCACAAAAATGTTGTTTTGGATGATGTTGTCCCGGCCGCCATTGACATAAACACCGTGATCCACGTTGCAGAAAATGTTGCCGTACATGGTCACCCCGCTCCAAGCGGCGTCCGCGTAGATTCCCTTGACGCCGTCCCAATCCTTCGCGCCGCCCCCTGCGTTAATGTCGTGCAAGTAGTTGTACCGGATCACATTGCCGCGAAACGTCCAATCGTACCCTGAATAAATCGCCCCCGCATCTGCCGTCTCGGTACAAACGTGGTAAATCTCATTATATTCGATAACGTGGTTGTTGCCGTACAGAAGGATCGCAGAATGGGGGCAGTCGTATATCAGGTTGTGGCCAATATAGACGCCAACCACGTTCTCATTGGCCGAGTAGGTGTGGGTCAGGTCAATCGGGGGCTTGTAGCATGTACACAAGCGGGCCACACTAGAGATCGTGTTGTAGGAGATGAAGTTGTTTCCCGACGTGAGCGAGGACCGAGTTCCCGACCCGTAAATCCACACGCCCCTCTGGCCTAAATCGGTCAGGACGCACCACGAAACGCCAGTAATGGGTGAGTCTAAGATCTTGACTCCATCAGCGGAACCGCCCCTCAGAACGCAGCCGGTTATCAGGTTGCTTTGCCCCCCTTTGATCAGGATCAGTTGCGACCTTCCGCTTTCAAAAATGATTCCCGAAAAGGCGACGTTCGACACCGAGGTGAGCGTTACCAGATTGGTTACCGTGGACAGAACGCACGCCCCGTCGGTGATGCTGTTCGGAGGCCAAAAATAGAGTAAACCTGCGGTGCGGTCAACGTAGTATTCACCCGGGGAGTCGAGTTCTTCTAGTATGTTGAGGAAGCAAAATCTCTGGCCTACGCGATACTTCCCGTAAGCTGACCCCGGTTGCGTGATGTTGATTACCTTGGTTGTGGTGTTAATGGAACTTACCAACTCCCAACTGTCCCCCCAGTCATAGTCCCAGTACCCATGCACGACGCCTTTAGCCACCGCAACCCAGTTGCTGGGCTCATTGCCGGAGTATGCAAAACTCGTTGATGTCGGAGCCGGGGACGCAGCTATTGTCAGCCATGCGTTTGCGTTCGGATACCGCGCCAACTGCATCGCCTGATCCTGAAATAATAACTCGGCTTGCCAGTTGTCTTCGTTTTGATCGTAGCCTGTATGGTAATAGCCGTGAGGAACAATGGCTCCGAGATTGGTTATCCCCTGCCTTCCTAGGTTCGCCACCAGCACGTTGCTTTGTGCCGAGGCGGTAAGCCGCGCGCGAATTGCAGCGTTGGTGACGGTCTGAAAGCCGGTGACGTTGGTGCCGCCGATAATATGGCAAACCTCATTTGCATAATTCCTATACACAACAGGTGCGCTTGGGGTTCCGCTGTCCTGATAAGTCAGCGCAAATGTGGATTGCCTCAGGTACCGGCCCTCTCGAAGATACACCGTCACGGGGCTGGTCAACGGGGACCCCAAGGCTCGAATCGCCGTACGGGCGGCCTCCAACGTGGCAAAAGGCTTATCGATTGTCCCTGGGTTGGAATCGCTTCCGTTGGTGGCCACATAGAAGTCAGTAGCGTTGGCCAGGGTCAAAAGGAAGAAGGCGAAGAGCAAAGCGCCCAGGGCGACAGAGCAGAGTCTAAGCCCGGACCGCCAACCGGCTGAGACCAGCACCGGGGAAACCCCGGGGCGCAAGCCCAGAGTCTGCGTGGCATCAGACCCGTCGCGCGTAATAAGTTCCATAATTCTAGGCGAAATCCAGCATTTCCTGCGCCACGGTCGAGGGAGCGGGACGAAATGGCACTTTGTCAAGGCCCGGCAAAAGTGGGGGCATTCGAAGGGTTCTTGGATCATGGTGCGTTTTTACGGCGGCACCCGCCAGACTGCTGAGCAGCCGAGTGCTTCCCCCTTGTCCTGCCGCACGGCTATTTCTCCCATCCCGCCCCGGACCTTCCCGGGAGGGTATGGAGGTGTCAGCGGGCCGTAATGGACGTTGGTGCCCTCATCCTACCAAAACCAGTAGAAAGCCCAGTGCTGATCGGTAAGCCACTGTGGTTTAGAGATATACACATTAACCAGGTGCCATTCGGGTCAGGGCGAAGGGTGAGTTCAACCGCGAAATACGCGAAATACACAAAAACAAAGGGTGGGATGGCCCACCCACCCGGTGAAAACACAGTGGAAACCTAACGAACCTCGCTCACAGCGCTTTCCGGCGGATTGCTTTTCACTGCGGCGTGGAGCGGACGCGGTAGTAACGCGACTGGTTGGTGGCGGTCGGGTCGGAGAGGTTTTTTGTGGAGCCATCGCCAGCGACCGCAGGGAGCACGATCCAGTTGGTGGCGGGGATAGTGTCGCTGTACTCGAGGAAATAGCCCCAGCCTGGCTCGGTCAGGACCGACAAGCGGAAGACTCCGTCCTGCAGATTAGAATCAAACATCTGGAATTGGGCCTGAGATTGAATAACGGTCAGGTTGGCGGTGGCGCTCAGCGCGGAACCAACGGCATTCGTCACTTGCACGGAGTAGCTGCCGGCATCTCCCAATTGCACGTTGACAAGATCGTAGTTGCTGTCCGTTGCGCCGGGAATGGCTGTTCCGTTGAAAAGCCATTGATAAGTGAGCGGGGCGGTGCCGGTCGCAGCAACGCTGAATGTGGCTTTGGAACCAACCACGACGGATTGGGCTGCCGGTGGCGTGGTGATCGCGGGCGGCTGCGGGACGGTCAAGGCCACCCAATAAGTCTGTGTCTGGTATTGGTTTCCCGCAGTGTCGGTCACCAGGGAGTAGAAGGGATGCACGCCCAACCCCAAAGTTGCGGAGGGAACGGTGAAGACCGCCGATGGCTGGTTGGATGTCGCCCCCACCGAGCCACCGGTGCTGAACAGCTCGATGCGCGAGATGTTAGTGGCATTGGGGGTCACGGCGAATTGCAGGGGCATATCGAGCGTAGCATTCGTCCCCACGAACTGCGGGGTGAGGGTGGCCGTGAGAGCGGTATTCTGAATCTGGACGCTCCGCGAAACGCTGGTTTGCGTTCGGACGCTCGTGCCCTCGTAGCCGACGGCGGTCAACTGATGGAAGCCGTCAGGGAGGCGGGTGGTGTCTAGGACAAAGCTGGCCGGCAGCGAAGCCGCTCCCGAGCTGACGTAGAGGTGATTGCGCGGCCGCAGGTCGGTGAGGTTGTCCTGTAGCCGATTGGTCCCGGGCGGCCGGGCCCGCAGGTTCGTCGAGGCGGTGAAGGCGACCTGGATTCCCGATGCGGGCCAGCCGGGGGTCCGCGCATAAAGGAGGAACGAGGTATCTGGGACGCCGCAATCGCCGTTGTCGTAGAGATCCGAGGCCAGGACCCCGTCGGCGGCCTGCAAGCCCGGATTCGCATTGACCAGATTCACCAGGGCCTGGGAGAGCGTGACAATATCGGTGCCGGGGAGAGTGTTGGTTACGCTGACGGTTACGCGCATGCCGTTCGTCTTGGTGAAGTTGAGTTGGAGCCAATCGCCCACGATGGGAGCATTGCTGGGGAGGATTCTGAGGCAACCGGTGGCAGTAGTGTCGAGGAACATTGGCCGAGCGGGCGTTAGCAGGGTGGTCAATTGGACTGCGGCGCCCAGGGCGGTGTTGGCGCTCAGGGTCACGTTACTGCCGGGAACCGCCACGTCCAGCGATTGCAGCTCAAGACGGTCGCCCATGGCGTAAACCTGAATCCGGGTCGAGTTGCTCTGCCCGTTCAATGCGGCGGCCAGGCCCGTGGTGACGGACGCAACTGTGGCGTTGGTGGGCACGGAGTAGTTGACCACGAAGCCCTCGAGCGTAACCGACAGTATGTTGCTCGCGGACGGCGGCAGATTGGTCACGGTCTGGGTGAAAATGCCATCAACAAAAAGGTCCACCTGGTCCAGCGGCAGATTCGTAGCCGCGGCGGAGAAAGTCAGGTTAAGCCCGGCCTGGCCGCTGAGCACAGTGCCATTGGTCAGCGAATTCCAGTCAGCGCTGCCCGGGCGAGCAAAAGGCGCTGAGAGCGGTTCGCCCACCAACAGGCCGAGGTAGGGGTTTGAGACGCTTTGATAGTAGGCCTCGGCGAGGCAGAAGCCGCGGTTTTGGTAGAAGTAATCCCGGGGGTCGGGGAATTTCTGGGGGTAGTTGCAGGGCTCCGTGATCGTCCCGTAGCTGCCGGCCGCGCCTGCGTGGAGAAAGGCCAGCAGGGTGGTCTGCCCGGTGTCCTCAAAAAGCATGCCGGCGCAAGAGGTGAGGCTGTCGCCCATGGCGCCAGGGACGAAAGCATTCGCAGGCAGGGAGAGGGTCGCCAGCCCCGTCAGCAGACCGAGCAGGTTGGTGAACGACGTGGAATCGGTGTTAGTCCGGACCAGGGAATTCTTGCCCCGGACACGACTGGCGAAGATGGCGTTGTCGAACTCGACAAACCGGACACTTCGGTCCCTGTCACCAGTCTTGGCGAGATAGACGGCTTGGGTGGGGAAGGTGTTGTCGCTGGCCACGCCCCGTGCCAGAATGGATTCCGCTCCGGCGAGGGTGTCGTCGGTAAGCATCACTGCCAGGAACGAGTTCGTGGAAGCCGTGTTCGGCGGCGCCTCGCTGAAGGGCAGTTCGGTGAAAGCGTAACTGTTGGAGGAAGCGTCCGGGAGCGAACAACTGCCCGGCTCGCATCCATAGGGCGGAGCGGTGTCGTTCTTGAAGCCGTAAAACAGGACCGAGGTGGTGCTGTTGTAACCCCCGGTATCGTCGATGCGGTAGGGAATATCCATAGACAGGAGCACATACGCGACCTGATTGGTTAACCCGCGGTTGGCGAGCATGGTCAGCAGCGGATTGCGGAGCCGGGTCTCAAAGTCGCTGCGGCTCCACTGGACTGCGCCGTTCGTCCACCCTGTCATCCGCAAGACGTTTTGCGGCGGCACGCCCCGCTGCTGACAATAGTCATTCCCGAGCTGGACGGAGTTGGTGCTGTTCTGGTTGACGACGACGATGACGTTGAGGCCGCTGCCGCCCGCCCAGAGCGTTCCGGTGGTGAGCTCAGCGGCCAAGATCAAGAACAGCCCGGTAAGGAATCGCATAGCCTAAAGCTTCACCAAACTAATTGGAAGCGATTTGAACGACAACAAAGTGAAGAAGTGAAGAACTCCTCAAGATCCACATGCCACAAGTGAATATCATCCCGTCCTAACCCGGGTTTGCCCTTCGACGGAACAGGCCGATTGATCGTTGGCATCGGAAATAAACATCGGGCCGCGGTTTGTGGGAACCGCATTGCCCTTGATGGTCGAAGCGTTCTCAGGGTGGGACAGGTATCCCTCCATCCTTCTGGCAACTTCTCCCAGATAAGGCTCGGAAACAAGATCCGTGTGGTCGCAATCTACTTTCTCCAGTCGCACGCCTCCCTGAATGACCGCTTCCCAGCCGTTGATCTGACTGTATTCATGCCTGGACGTGAACGGCGACGAGCGGGCGCTGTTAAACAGCACGGCGGAGCCTGGATATGGCGCTCCCCGGTAGTCTGCCAACATCGCAGTGACAAAGCGGCCGGAGTGCAAAAGCAAGGCCTGTGATTCCGCTTCGCCAAGCGCGACCCTCACCAGGCGTCTGGCATGCGGCAATAAATCTCGCTTTAGCGCCCGGAACTGGTAACGGACTTTCGGTCCCAAGTAGGCCATGCCGTCCTGCGAGACTCGCCGGGCATGGTAGGTCCATCGCGCAATCCGGGGTCTGGCGAGCAGCTTGCCTCCGGGACCGTAATAGGCACCCAACAACCCCAGGAAGGCGGCTCTTTCTCCCAGGCGCGTTAACTGGCTGGCGACTTCAAACGCCAGCACTCCAGCAAAACAATACCCAAACAAGTAGTACGGACCCCGGGGTTGAACCTGCAGGACGGCTTTCAGGCAGCGTGCCGCCAATGCTTCCAACGAGATATTGACCTGGCGGTGTTCTTTCCAGACGTGCAGTTCTTCAGTGAGCGGACTTTCGATAAGGCGCACCGACCAGTTGGGCGCGAGATGCTTGCCCAAGCGTCGCGCAAGATCGAGAGAATGAAAACAGAGTAGCTGTGGCCGTGAAGCCGGAGACGCGGACGTGGTCCCTTGCCGGCCATCCACAGTGGCGGGTACGTCCTGCAACAAAGCGGTCATTTCGGCGATGGTGGGAGTTTGGAGGAAGGCGGTGAGAGGGACTTTCCTGGCAAGTTGACTTTCCGTCCGTGCCTGAACTCTGATGGCCAGGAGGGAATGGCCGCCCAGGTCGAAGAAATTGTCGTGGACGCCGACCTGCTTCAACCCAAGGACATCACACCAGATTCCCGCCAGCTCCTCCTCTAGTGACGTGCGCGGGGCAACAAAGCCTTGTTCGGCGGCGACCTGTCCCAATTCGGGTGGCGGTAATGCCTTCCGGTCCACCTTCCCGTTCGGCGTCAGTGGGAATCGCTCCAGAGTGACGAATGCCGAAGGTACCATGTATTCCGGCAGTTTTGTCTGGAGCAGACCACGCAACTCCGATGGCTTCAACTGCTCTGGATCTTTTGCAGTCACATAGGCCACCAGTCGCTTGTCGCCGGGAACATCCTCACGTGCCACCACGACCGCCGCCTGTACCGCCGGATGCCCGCCCAACACCGCTTCGATTTCCCCCAGTTCAATCCGGAACCCGCGAACCTTGACCTGATGATCCCGGCGTCCCAGATACTCGATGTTCCCATCCGGCAACCACCGGCAGCGGTCGCCTGTGCGATACAGCCGGGCCTTTGGATCCTGGCTGAACGGGTCGGTCACAAATCTTTCTTCCGTCAGTTGCGGGCGGTTGAGATAACCGCGAGCCAGACCGTCGCCGCCGACATAGAGTTCCGCCGGAATTCCGACCGGCACCGGCTGAAGTTGTGCGTCCAGAAGATAACATCGCGTGTTGGCCAGCGGGCGGCCGATGGGTACAGAGCCGGTTGGGAATGTTTCCCCTTTCCTGATGGCGTAGGTGGTTGTAAAGGTCGTGCACTCCGTTGGCCCGTAGCCGTTCGTCAGGCGAAGCGTCGGGAACAGATCCATGGCCTTCTTTACGTGCGGCACTGAGAGCGCCTCGCCGCCCGTGAGAACGTGGGTGACCGTTTCTAACACGGACGGTCGAAGATCAATGATTTGGTTGAACAACCCCGCCGTCAGCCACAGGCAAGTGACGCTTTGTTGGCGAATGGCTTTTCCCAGGCTCTCAAAGTCCGGCAGACGCTCTGGGAAGATAACACACGTGGCGCCATTCAGCAGTGCTCCCCACAACTCGAAAGTGGAAGCATCAAACGACGTGGAGGCAAGCAGGAGAAATCGTTGGCGGCTATCGAACTCCGAGTAGTCCTGACCGCGTACCAACCGCACCACGGCCCGATGCGGGATGGTTGTGCCTTTAGGCTGACCTGTCGAGCCGGATGTGTAGATCACGTAAGCCAGATTATCGGCGGCAGTGAGTCGGTCGGGATTGTTCTTGGAACAAGACTTAATCAAGACATCCTCAGCCACGAGATCTACAATGGTAATTCCCCGAAGCTCCAGGCCTTTGGGCAGTGGCTGAGCGGTAAGGACAACCGGTGCGCCGCAATCTCCGAGCATGAACTGCAGCCGTTCCTGGGGATAGTCCATGCCCAGCGGCACGTACGCCCCGCCGGCTTTGAGGATACCCAGGGTGCAGACAGCGTATTCGGCCGACCGCTCCAAGTACAGCCCCACGAGCGTTTCCGCACCCACACCTAGCTTCCGCAGATGACGCGCCAGTTGGTTGGCACGCTCATTCAGCTCGCGATAGGTCAAACGTTGGTTTTCAAAGACGACGGCTGTGGCTTCAGGTGCACGCTCAACCTGTTCTTCAAAGAGCTCGTGCAGACACCTGTCCTTCGGATAGGCCACCTCCGTTCGATTCCAATCCACCAGCAGTTGGTCGCGCTCGGCACTCGTGAGCAGGGACAAATCCGACAACCGCTGATCTGGATGTGCAACAATCCTTTCAAGCAACGTCTGGTAATGCCCCAGCATGCGGTCGATCGTGGGTGCGTCGAAAACTTCGGTACTGTATTCTGCTGAGACACGCCAGTGACCGTCGCGCTGGATCATCGCGAAACCCAAATCGACGGGGGCCCCATGCCGGTCGATGTGGATGTGGCTGAACTCCAACCCTGGTACTTGTGGCGGCTCGATGAAGGCCTTGTGGCATTGGAAGGTAACCTGGAAGATCGGATTGCGGTTAGTCGTACGATCCGGCAGAAGGTTGGCGACAAGCCTTTCGAAGGGTAGTTCCTGATGCTCATAGGCCTCGAAAAGCACCGGACGCAATTCAGCGACCACATCGCTGAACGCCATGGCTTCCCGGAGCTGGAGGCGGATCGGAAGGGTGTTCACGAAGTAACCCATCAGTTGCTCCAACTCTGCCCGTGTCCGGTTGGCCGTGGGGGTGCCGAGCACGAGGTCGGATTGCCCCGTGTAGCGGTAAATGAGGACAAAGAAGGCAGCAAAGGTGGCGGTGAAGAGCGTGGTGTCCAACTCCCTCGCGACCGACAGCAGCCCCTCGATTATTCCCGGCTTAAAATGGAGAGTCCGCATCCGGCCATCGTAAGAAGGGGTTGGGCCGAAAGGGCGGTCCGTTGGCAAGTCAAGAACCGGCGGCGCACCCTGGAGCCGGCATTTCCACCAAGCCGCTTCGGTTTTGATGTGCTCGGGGGTGAATTGGTCGCGTTGCCATTGGGCGAAGTCGGCGTATTGGATGGGCAGCTCGGGCAGGGGGCAAGGCTCGCCGCGCAGAAACGCCGAGAGGATCAAGCCGATTTCAGTGGTGAGGACGGTGTAGGACCATCCGTCGCTGACGATGTGGTGCATGTTCCACAACAGCACATGATGCTCAGGGCCCAGTTTGAAGAGATGCGCGCGGCACAGTGGTCCGTGCTTCAGATCGAAGGGCAGGGTCCCAACTTCAGACAAACGCTTCAGGAGTTCGGCTGCACGGGAGGAGTCTGGGACACCGCACAGATCAACGAGGATGAACGGAATCGCCGCAGTCTCGGAAATGACTTGGACCGGGCCAGTATCATCCAGGTCGAAGGTAGCACGCAACACTTCGTGACGGCGGACTATTTCTTTGAGGGTACGCTCAAGAGCGCTCACATCGAGGCGGCCGTGGATACGAAGCGGCGTCAGGACGTTGTAAGCGGTGTTGCCGGGTGCCATCTGGTCGATCAGCCAAAGTTGCTCCTGGCCAAACGACATCGGCAACACGAAGGAGCTGTCGTCCTCGCGTGTGTTGGAGTGGGGCTGCGGCACTGCTGAGAAGAGGTCTGGAGCCGGCATATTGCGAGCGGGTTTGGCCGCCTTTGCGGGGTACCGAAGTTCAGGCTGTTGGCTGGGGGCGACTCATCGCCTGCGGCGGGCGGTCGAGCGATCGATCCGGGCGATGGCGGGTGTGGCAGGTTTGGTCTGGGCGACTTCCTCCCGCTCGATGGCCTTGACCAACTCGGCGATGGTCCCGTGCTGGAAGAAGAGCCTTGGCGTTAGGGGCAAGCCGAGCTGGTTTGCACGGTTGGCAACGCGGAAGCTCTGCAAGGAATCGCCGCCAAGTTCGAAGAAATTGTCCAGGACGCTGACCTTTTCCAAGCCCAGGACCTGAAGCCAGATATCGGCGAGGGCCTTTTCCTTGTCATTACGGGGGGCGACGAAGTCGCGGCTGGGGAGTGTCGTTTCAGCCAGCGGCACCGGCAAAGCCTTGCGATCTACCTTGCCGTTGGGGGTCAAGGGCAGTTTCTCCAGCGCTTCGAACAGCGCCGGAACCATATAGTCCGGGAGCTGGCCAGAAAGGTGGTTGCGCAGTTGGCTGGCAGTGGGCCCCGGAGAGGTGGCAGGCACAAAATAGGCCACAAGGCGTTTCTGATCAGGCACATCTTCGCGAGCGACCACGACATTTTCCTTCACTCCCGGATGTTTGCCCAGCACGGTTTCGACCTCACCCAACTCGATGCGGAAGCCGCGGATTTTTACCTGTTGATCGATGCGCCCCAGGCACTCGATGGTTCCGTCCGGTTGCCATTTCGCGAGGTCACCGGTGCGGTAGACTCTGGTATTCTCCTCCGCGCTGAAAGGGTTGGGAATGAATTTCTCAGCCGTCAATTCGGGCCGCTGATGGTAGCCACGGGCCAGGCCGTGGCCACCGATAAGCAGTTCGCCAGGCACGCCCACCGGCTGCAGTTGCAGGGAGGGGCCAGCAATGAAGACCTGCGTATTGTCAATCGGCCGGCCGATACTCACCGGGCCTTCGCTCGCCGTGAGGCGCGCGGCAGTGGACCAAATGGTTGTTTCCGTGGGACCGTAAAGGTTCCAGAGCGATCTGCAACGCGGCAAGAGCTGATTCACCAACTCCTTGGGCACGGCTTCGCCTCCCACGAGTATCTTGAGATTTGAGCTGCCCGTCCAACCCGCCTCCAGCAGGAGCCGCCAGGTTGAGGGGGTGGCCTGCATCACCGTCGGTTCTCCGCGCTCGATTTCACGTTTGAGGAGATTCCCATCGCGGAGCGTCTCGCGCGAAGCGATGATCACGGTTGCGCCCGTCGTGAGCGGGAGGAACAACTCCAGCCCGGCGATGTCAAAGGAAAGAGTGGTCACGGAGAGGAGAACGTCGTCGGGCCCGAGCCCCGGCTCGCGTCGCATCGAGTTCAGGAAGTTGACCACAGCACAGTGCGGGATTCGAACCCCTTTGGGTCGGCCCGTAGAGCCCGAGGTGAACATAACGTAGGCGAGATCTTCCGCCTGGGCGGAGGTGACGCCGGAGCGTATGTCGGGGGAGTGGGGCAGGGTGTCCAATGTGAGGATCCTGCCGGCATGCGGGGGAAGTTCTGAGACCAGTTTTGAGTGGGTGACGATCACCGGCATCTGCGCATCTTCGATCATGCAGGCCAATCGTGCTGTGGGAAAAGTCGGGTCCATGGGGACGTAGGCCGCACCTGATTTGAGGATTCCGAGCACGCCTACGACCATTTCCACGGAGCGATCCAAAGCGAGGCCAACCAGGTCGCCTGATTTCACCCCAAAGGCCTGGAGTTGGACAGCCAACTCGCCTGCGGCCAGGTCAAGCTCGCTGTAGGTGAGCGATCTCTCCTCGCATCGCACGGCGACTTTTGTGGGATTCTTCTGAGCCTGCTCTTCGAAGAGGGCGTTGACCGTAAGGTTGCGAGGGTAATCCCGTTGTGTCCGGTTCCACTCGACAAGCAGGCACTGTCTCTCAGACGAGTTGTTCAGCGGAACATCTCCCAGGGCCAGCCTTGGGTGACTGGCCAAGGCGCTCATCACCGTTTCGAAGTGGCCGAGCCAGCGCATAACGGTCTCGTGGTCAAACAGGTCGGTGTTGAACTCGCATTCGAGGTCCAAGTCGTTATCCCCCTGGACTAGGTTTACGAACAAGTCGAAGTTCACGTACTCCTTCGGGTTGGTGGAGACCGTGGCCTTGAGGCCGGCGAAGTTCAGCTTGTCCATGCCCCGCTTATCGATGTTGAACATGACCGAGAGGAGCGGCAGGCGACTGGCATCACGGGGGAGCTTCAGCTTTTGGATGAGGGTGCCGTAGGTGTAGTTTTGATGGTCGTAGGCGTCGAGGACGTCCTTCTTGATGCGGCCGGCGAACTCGGCAAACGGTTGCCCAGCATCAATGCTGCTGCGGATCGGCAAGAAATTGAGGCAGTGCCCGAGGAGATCGCTGCTGCCGACCATGGTTTGGCCGGCAGCCGCGATGCCCATGACAATGTCCTCTTGGCCAGTGAGGCGGTGCAGGAGGACATAAAAGGCGGAGAAGAGAGTGCCAAACAAGGTATTGCCCATCTTCCCACTCGCGGCCTTGAGGTCGCGGAACACCTGCGGGTCGCAGCGGCGGACCGCCAGAGAGCCGTTATAGGTCTTGAGGGCGGGCCGCGGTCGGTCAGTGGGGAGTTCCAGCGCCGGAACGTTCGTTCCCGCAAACTTCTGAATCCAGAATTGCTCCGATTCCCTGACCTCCGGCGATCCCTGCTGTTGCTGGCAGCATTCGGTGTATTCGCGGAACTGCATGGCCGGTTCCATAATGCAGGGCTTGCCCTCCACGAGGGTGGAATAGAGCTGCGCAAGTTCGTGGAAGACGACGCCGAAGGACCAGCCATCGCAGACGGCGTGGTGGGTAGTGAAGATGAACTGGTGTTCGTCGTTGGCGTGTTTGAGCAATTGTACTCGAAAGACCGGTCCATTGACGAGGTCAAAGGGCATGGCCATGTCACCAGAGATGATGGCATTGGTCTGGTAGGCGCGTTGCTCCGGCGTGAGGCCGACGAGATCGCGAACCGGCAGTTCGACCGTCACCTCCGGTACGAATTCCTGGTAATCGCCGGTGGGGCTGAACCGGCAGCGGAGGGCGTCGTGGCGGTTAATGAACCGCTGGAGGGCCTGCTGGAACTTGTCCACATCCAGGTTGCCGCGCAAATGGACGGAACAGGATTCGTTATAAGCGCAATTGGCGTCTTCACCCATCTGGGCGGCAATCCAGATCTCCCGCTGTGCTTCGGTGAGGGGGGCGCGGACCTGGCCGGAAGGCAGTATGGCTTCTTTGGCAGGTTCGGAGATCGAGTCGGCGCCGTCGCGGGCAGGCAGGAATCCGCCGGATTGCATCTCTTCGACCGAGGCTTTGAACGCATCGAAGACCAGGTTGAGTTCCTCCTCGGTATGCGGGGTGCATACCTGGCCGACGCGGCCTTCCCAGATATGCACGCCGCGGTCACGGAGATAGTAGAACAACAGGCTTGCGTATTTCAGATCAGGATGGAAATCGTAATAGAAGACGGAGCTGAAGGTCTGGAGGCGTATGGGCACCTGAATGGATGCAAAGTAATCGTTCAGTCGTCGGGCGAACAGTGCTGTTTTTTTGGTGGTCTGCCGCTGCAGGTCAGGCCCCGCCTGCTGGAGGTACTTGAGCGTAGCATGAGCTGCGGCCATCGCCAGTGGGTGCCGGACGAACGTGCCGGCGAAAAAGGTCACCCCGACCTCGGGATAGGACGCATCGCCGAACTTCCACATTCCGCCATCCAAGGCATCCATGAACTGGCGTGTGCCCGCGAGAACGCCGATGGGCATGCCGCCACCGACGACTTTACCGTAGGTGGCGAGGTCGGCCCGGACGCCAAAGTACTCCTGGGCGCCGCCCAGCGCGGCGCGGAAGCCGGTCACCACCTCGTCGAAAATGAGGGCGATGTCCTTTTCCCGCGTGACCTGGCGCAAGGCCTGAAGGAAATCGCGGGGCTGGAGATGCAGGTGACGAGATTGGACGGGCTCGACCATTACGGCGGCGATCTCGTTCGCGCGGGCGCGGATGACGTGCAGCGAAGCGGGGCTGCCATATTCCAGCACGATCATATTGGGGAGCGGCGGGATTCCGGGAGCAATGGGCAGCGCACCGTTGAGCCCGTCCACTATGCCGGCATGCGCGAGGACTTCATCAAAGATGCCATGGTAGTCCCCGGTGAAATATACGATCTTGTCCCGGGCGGTGACGGTGCGGGCGACGCGCATGGCGGCCATGACGGCTTCGGAGCCAGTGTTGCAGAAGGTGGCGCGTTCCATGCCGGTCATCGCGCACAACATTTGTGCTACTTCTCCGGCCAGTGGGGATTGCGGCCCAATCTCGAAGCCCTTGTGGAGTTGTTCCTCGACCGCCTTAACGACGAAGTCGGGCGAATGGCCGAAGTAATTGGCGCCGAAACCAAGGGTTACATCCACGTATTCGTTGCCATCGATATCCCAGATCTTCCCCCCCTTGGAACGGACGCAGACGATGGGATAGACCATCTCCTTCCACTGCTGGCGGAAGTTACCGGCAGCGCGAGGATCGCAGAAGTGCGAACGGTGGTTTTGGGCGTAGGCCTTGGAACCGGCGGTGCGTCGGTTATAGCGCGCGGTCAGCTCCGCCAACGCCTTTTCCTGCTTCGGCGTCAGGCCGCCCTTGGGTCCGATCTCGATGCCTTTGAAGGGGCCAAAGCGTTTGAGGTCTTCCTCTCCGCCATGGGCGACGGCCCTGGAGCATGGAGCAGGGGG
>Ga0118677_10003349_pt1 | contig 30476 bp, 12 predicted proteins | sample AliMusrvi5mmetaG_FD_86154 | JGI IMG/M metagenome (GOLD analysis project Ga0118677, IMG submission 86154) | reverse complement strand
GTGTATTATTCGCTTTTTAAAGATAAGGAAACGCAAAATATATTTTTTGAATGGGGTGAATTCGAAAATTTAGATGGGGAGGAATTAAGTTCAATAATTTTAGCATACAATGGTGGGCTAGAACCTTTCCAAGAATTAAATATAAAATATGCCGCTCTTTCAGGAACTATTCAAAATTTCCTATCGTTTTCAGATAACCCCTATTATTTATTTGGCAAGGCTATTGTCGGTATGACTTTTTTTCAATCTAGCCTTATCAGTTATGCCACATATTATAAATATATTATGGAAAATGTCAATAATCTCCCAGATGATATTAAGACTGACCCGATTAAATTAGAAGATTCCTTTACCGCCTCTCGCAATCTTAATTCTTCAATTAATAGAAGCGGTGGAGCATCAGAGGAAAAAGAGCGGGTAGGATCAGAGATTGTAAGTGTTTTTGGGGCTAGCGAGCAAGACTTGAAAGACATGGGATTAATTAATGCCAATGAACAACAGGGGCAGCTTCACGAAAAATTACGCGAAAAGGGAGAAATGGACTTCCTAGATATATTAAAACTGCCAGAATTTAGAAATTAGAGAATATTTTACTAAATTTCTCATTTATGGGGGATTTGTGTAAATTATTTCAATCGGAAAAAGGATATGGCAGTAGGTAATTTAACATTTAATGTAACGGCGAATACATCTAGTATTCCGCAATCTATTGTCACTGCGCATAAAACTGCTCAAGCTTACTTAAATCGCACCCCTTTAAATCTTAGTATCAAGACTCAGGGGCTTAATAATTTAGATTTAAGTAAATCGTTACCGTTGGGACATATGGCAACAGAGGCAAAGGACTTCGAAAAGTCCATGAATGCCGCTACGTCCCGTGTTTTGGCATTCACGGCTACCGTTGGTTCATTATACGCGGTAGGAGACGCATTAAAGTCTATTGTAACTACTACAATCGAAGTAGAAAGATCGCTTAATCTTATCAAAGCTATTTCAGGAACTACAGGAGATGAATTTAATAAATTATCTAATGGTATTTTCAAAGCGGCGATTAATACTTCTACTTCATTCAAAGAGGCGGCAGAAGCGGCGGCATATTTTGCCAGCCAAGGCTTAAATACAAAAGAGTCTTTAGATAGAGTTAACGCCTCTATGTATATGACAAAAATTACGGGCGTGTCACTAGATACCGCTATGAAAAGTATCACGGCGACCTTGAATACTTTTGGTAATCAATTAACTGGCGTTACTGATTTGATGGATAAAATGACGGCAGTAGATACGGCGTTTGCAGTTTCTACCAAAGATATATCGGAAGGTTTATCTCGTGTAGGTAATTCGGCGCAAGAAGCCAAGGTATCTCTTACTGAAACTATGGCGGCTATTACCGCATTACAGGTCAGAACGGGGCGTGGAGGTTCTGTTGAAGGAAACGCTTTAAAATCTATCTTTACTAGAATAGGGCGACCAGAGAATATTGATTTATTAAATAGGCTCGGCATAGCGACTGAAAAAGTAACGGGCGAAAGCCGTGACGCTATGAGCGTTTTGAGAGATTTGGCGGGAGTATATAAAACTCTAAGCGATGCAGAGCGCAGAAATGTATCTGGAAAAATGGCGGGGCTGTTCCAGATTAACCAATTCCAAGCACTATTAACAGATTTGGGATCAAAATGGTCAATCGTAGATCAGGCGACACAAAAAGCCAATAGTTCGATGGGCAGTTCTGCTATCCGTATGGCGGAGATTAATAAAACTACCGACGCTTTAATCAAACAGACCCTTACTAATTTTACTCAACTTCAAAGTAAAGTTGGGTCGATGACTTTTGATAAACCTCTCAAAACTATGTTGAGTGGACTAACGGGCGGAGATAGTTATTTATCAAAACTATTGGGGCTGATGGAGAATATGGGAACTGACTCCGCTAGCACGGGAGATAAAATAGGGGAAGGCATTTTTAATGGTATCGGTAAATTTATTAGTGGGCCGGGATTAATTATGCTTTCACGGGTCATTGTGCCAGTATTGGGTAATATTGCCAAATATACCGCTAATGCTTTCGGTTCTTTGGGGGGATCAAACCAACAGCTTGCTCAGATGGCTCAGTTAGAAAATAATATCAATAAATTATTGGCTACCGGAAATCAATATTACGTGCAGCGTTACCAACAGGCGAAAAGTGTATTACAGGCAGAGCAAGCATTAGCGGGGTTAATAGCTAGCAGTAAGGGAATTGGTAAATTAAATCCGATGGTTCAAAATCTTTACCAGAGAGGTTTTACGGCACAAAGTAGTAATCCCGCTGATATTAAATATGCTCCAATAATTACCGGAAGATTTAGAAAAGCATTAGTTAGTGTCCCTTCTATTAGCTCTGGATATAATCCCGTTGATGAAGAACAACGCGCTATCGCAACCAGTTCTGATTATGCGGGACACCGTAACGCTCGTCCCAAAATGGCCAAAGTTAGAATGGGGGGCCATAGCCGAGACGTTGTTATAAACGACCATGAAAAGGTTATTCCTAATTATGGTAATACTGGTGATGACGCGATTTTAAATCCAAGACAGCAACGTATGGGGTTCAGCCGTGGATATGTTCCGAACTATATGGCTTCCATTAAACGCTCTGAAATGGTAGCTAAAATTTTAGAGGGTGGCGAGGGAATCTTTGGGGCTGAGTTTACTAAAAGGACTACTGGTGAAACACGAACCGGAACATTTAGATTAGCTAGAGAAATTCAAAAGGGCAAGGTCGGTGGACAACTTCCCTATACGGCTAAAAATCATAGTTTAATCCCTGTATTTGATATGGGTCTTGCAAAAAAAGATGGAGCAAAAGAAGCATATAGAATGATTCCATACGAGGGGATTCATAAAATTCATATTGCTGGCCAAAGTTATGATATAACTAATGGGGCCGGTGGAATTATTCCGCCGAATGTTAGATTAGGAAAACTGTTGGGAGAGGGAAGTTTTAAGAGAATCTACGAGGCTCATGGAGATAGGCAATTATCTTTACCATTTATGGGGGATATGATGGATATTAATCCATTAGAGCATGTTGCGGCAATTAAGAAAAAACGCTCACATGATTTTGAAATTGCAGAAGCTTTAAGTAAAGCTGGCGCACCAGTTCCAGAATTTCATGGATATACTGAATTAATGGCTCCGCGACGATATGTGAGAGGGATGGTTAAAAAACAAGCGGCGATAATGGAAAGAATAGCTCCATTTTCTCCTAGTTTATATCATGGTCTAGCAGATACACCTACATCAGCAGTATTAGTTAAGCATTTAATGCAGAAGGGTCATATTGATGGATTCAATAAAACATGGGCGGGCGCGTATGGAGATTTAAGGGGGGCTAATCTAGGGGTTACGATGGGGAGCGATCCAAGGTCAGCTATGTATGAATTACAAAATTTAAGACATTTTAATGCCGATCCGAAGGATAGGTTTAGTGATCGAGACATGAGATATATTGATGATCTTTATAATGTATTTGGGTTACGTATCGCAGATAGCGGATTTCTCAAAAAGCGCGGGATTAATATGTCGGGTGGACACATTCCTAATTATGCTAATCTTAGAAAGAGACGTAGAGGGTTTGGGGCTTATGGACAATATGATATGTTGGAAAGGCCAGATCAATCTACAAGTCTATTTGGAGTTAAGACTTTAAAGTATCCAGAGCCAGCAGTAAAAGAATTTTTAGGCGCACAATTATTAAGTGGGAAATTTGGACAATTTGTTCCTAAAATCCCCGGTATTGAATTTCCAGAAGTTAAAGGAAATCTTGCAAGAGTCTATAAAAGAAAATCATTCTTAAAGAAACATAGTGGTGATCCAGTAACTCAGACCTTTCTAAACAGTATTCCCGATGATAGTAAAAGAGATTTAATACAACAAGTTATAAAGGGAATTATGTCTCATGTCCAAGATAAAATGATTACATCAGGACATTTTAGCCATTCGGATTTACACTCCGAAAATCATACTATTAATAAATCTGGTCAAGATTTTCTAAAACAGATCGCCCAAGTAGGAACGAAAGGGGTCGGAAGAAGTGAGGGTGAAGCATTTAATATAGGACGAAGAATTAGATATTTATCCCCTAGACTTACAGAGCGTCTTTTGAAAGGATTTGAGAAAAAGGGCGGTAAATTTACTATTTTTGATCCGTTTACTGAAAATCAACTAGAACATGGATCGGCTAATATTATTGGACAACGTAGCACTTCCCCTAATTTTGATCTACAAAATTTATTAAACCTACCGACCACTCCTACTGCCCCTATCCCTCCTAGAGCGGTAAGTTCAGGGCTGATAGTCGGAACGTCTGGTGGAGGGGCTGTATTGAATCTACCCCCTGTAGCTCGTAGAAATACTAATATAGCATTACGAGGTAGTTTCTCTGGAATCGCCAATGGCTATATTCCTAATCTTGCACGAAAATGGCCATTCTCTATGCCGCCGATTGATAAAATGAGCCGAGCGTTCAGTTCGACCTATGTGCCGAAAACTGCTGAAAATGCATTTGAAAATGTAATTGGGCGATTAATGGGTGTCCAACTTGGAGGGCAAAGTAAAAAAGGGGCAGATTTTGGCGGATTATTTGATGCGAAAGTAAAGAAAGATGTAATTGGTAGTCTTAATTCAACCCGTGGGGTTGGAACTGGTGTTTTAAATAAACTTCTTCATTTTATGGGAGTCCCGATTGAGACAAAGGGACAGGCCAAGCTTGCCGGAAGACCTACAGACGCCTTTAAACGCGCATTAGCGGCTATACAGGGCGGTAACGTCACATTGCCTAGAGAATCTCCTATCGGGGCAATTGTCCCAAGAGATAGCTTTGGTAAAAGCACCGATCCGATCCGCCATGCATTTTTAAATGGAAGTAAAGCAATTTCGGCATTTCAAACTACTGTTCCTTTATTAAATGTTCCAGTATTACGCTCTGAATTACTCAGGACCACCACAAAACATGATGCGACTGGTATTGATGATCTTGTCAAGAGCGTCAGAGGTCGTATCTCATACTACCGCGACCAATATGTGAATCCGAAAAGTTTTCTTCCTTTAATGGATAAGGGAATTTCTAAACGAAATGTTTATAGGGAAGTCCTTAAAGGGATGTCCTATATTGATAAATCCCAAAGCGATAGTGGCAGAGGGACAAGATTCAATCAGATAATGGATTTAGCTCAAACATATAAAGATGACGATATGTTCAGGGGCCACCTCATGAAGCAGTTTGAAAAGCGTGGATATGGAATTGAAACTGGCGAATTTGATAGGACTAAACGCGCGCAGGCTGGTAAGAGATTATTCAGCGGGGGATATATTCCTAATTATGCTTCTCCTATTGGTAGTTTGATGTATAAGGCAATCCGTAGCACGGCGCGAATGTTAGGGAATGGAGAAATATCTTTTCCAAAAGGAAGACGCGGTAAATTATTTTTGCGTAGTGGCAATATAAGACATGAGGTAGGAGGGTTATATGACCCGGTCAAAGATAAAATATCTGTAAGTAAAAATATTGATCGCCCGATAGGAGTAAGCGCACATGAAGGGGTGCATCGAGTAATGGAAAAAAGTGGTAACGAAGCATTGTTATCTCTACTACCGATTAATAAACATATCGCTAAAAACTTATCTCCTACCACATTCCAAAAAATAAAAGATAATCCAGAATTTTATACTTTAAAAGATAATTTTTATTCAGAGGCGATAGCAGATATAGGAAACCTACCCCATAAAGAAGTAGTTTCGTTGTTAAAAGGTATAGGTCTGCGCGACAGGTCTATTATCATGGCCTCGAAACATATAGAGTTTTTGAAAAAACGCGCTAGCGCAGGGATAAAGAAAAGAATGATTGCCGGAACCTTCGCAAATGGTTCTAATCCATTGGCAGATGCAATTGGGAGAGAGTCTCTTTCCGCGAATAGTTCTTCGATTTATACGGATTTTGTTAAAACCGCCAAATACACGGGGCCAGTTGTAGCAAATACTCATGACGAACCAAATAGGACTTCATTATTGGTTCAAGCTGGGACTAGAGGATTAAATGCAAGCAGGGGACATATACCAAACTATGCTTCTGATAAAGAGTTAGATTCGATGGAACGTGAGAAAATACATCAACGTGATCAGACTGTTGGGAAATATCAGGCTGCGGGGCTTACCTTAGACCAAGCTATTAAAAAGATGGAGGATAAGGTTAATAGACTAATTAAACAGGGTAAGCCACAAGATCAGATTGATAAAGCTATTACTAAATTAACCGAAACCCACGCTGTTAAAAGTGATTTTGAACGAGATGTTCGGCGCGATATAATTTCTAAAGCGTCTGGATTTGAATATGTAGCACAAGCCGATCAGAGACTAACAGAATTACATGGGCCACTCGCCAATAAAGATGACAAAGAATTACTTAAAGGAGTTAACGATAAAACTAAGAACGCACTTAAATATCAGAGTGACCAAGCAATAGCCACTAAAGCGCAGTTAGATTTAAATAAAAAATCTATTACGCTCCAAGAAGCGCAACTTAGGGTTAATTCTATCGGATTTTCGTCTTTATTCAAAAGTGATAAAACTATTACTGCGCAAGCTGGTGGATTAATCGGTATAGGAACCTCCGACAAAAAAGCTATGCTTGCGGGGGTCAGAAAAGAGGCTTGGGGCAAAGCAGCTTTTGGAGCAATGTTTGCTGCACCTATGGCGGCAGGTATGGTAGAATCTTTGGGTCATGGTTCGGCGGGCGCAAATATCGCTTCTAGCGCATTACAGGGAATGGGTGTCGGAGCATCATTAGTCCCCGGCCCTTGGGGAATGGCGGGAGGATTAGCGGCGGGAGCGTTAGTGGGCATGTCGCAACAGCCTCAAAAGGATAGCGAGAAAAAAGTAGCGGAAATCGAAAAAAGATACGGAAAAAGAGGACAGGAAATAAAAGATTTCTCAGAAATGATGCAAGGCCAAGCCCAAGTTAAGGAGTTAATGACTAGCGGGGGCTCTTTGACATCTATCCGCGCCATTCAGCAACAAGTAGTAGAGTCACGAAATAAAATACATAGTAAAGGTTTCACAGATGCTTTCGATAAGCCAGTAGATGAGCAAACGCAGGTTTTACAGGAAAAAACCCGCCAAAATGAACTAGAGAAAAAGAGAAGTTTAATCGGAAATATGACCGAGGACTTAGGAAGTAATTATAGCACATTCGGTAGTAGGGCGGCTAAAAAGGGGAGTTGGGTAGATAGTTTGGCATATGGTGATATTAATGGATTTAAACTTGGAACTAGCACTAAAGAAGATATAAGAAACCGTAATATCACAAACATTAGTCAGTCTAAAAAATTCTTGACGACAGAAGAACAAAATGATAATGTAGAAGCTTTAACCCAAACTAAATTATTAAGTGGAAAAGATAGCAAGGGATGGCTAGAAAAAGAACAAAACAGATATTATGGTCTAACAACAGGTAAAAGTCTTGACGAAAAAAATATACAAGCGCGAGCCGGTTTGATCCAAATGAGAGAGATGTCTGGGACCGATGAAAAAACTAAAGAGCTCCTTAATAATATTTTAGATAATTCTGCAAAAGAAGATGTGGTAAAAGAGTATAAAGCATTTATGGAGGGACGCATTACCTCCATTAAAGAAATGGAAAAATTTGAAGCGGATGTTAAAAAAACAGTTAATGCGCGAAAAGTCAGCTTTGATATTTCTCAGGGTGCGATTGCTAAAGATTTAAGTAATTTTGCAACCAATAAAGGCATAGCTACTAATCTAACATTATCTAAAATAAAAGAACAAGGACTTTCTCCATTTCATAGCGAAGAAACAAAATCGTTAGAAGAATTGAGAATATCCCACGAAGAGTCTCAACTTGGATTGACCGAACAACGCCAATCATTGATGGCGGGTAATGTCAAACAGGCCGATGATCTATTCACTAAGGGGAACCTCCACGCGATTGATCCAGCAAAATATAGTGAGGCTATGAAAAAAGCATCTGCGGCGAATACCCCAGAACAATTTAATGACGCGATCAAAGAGATGGAGGCGCAATTGCCGAAGCACGAAGATACTCAGGAACTAATTAATGGATTAATCGCTATCAGGACGGAGGCTTCCGCTGGATTTTCCAAATTAGCAATAGAAGAAAGAGCGGGCAATATAATCAACCAAAAACAAGCCGAGAATATTATTAAAATGGCCAATGATATGCGCTCTATCAACGCGATGGGCGGATTAAAATCATTAGGTAATCGCTCCGAGTTATTGGGTGGCATCGGCGGAGATTTATCGGGTGCAAGAAGAGGGTTAGATTCTAATAAATTGACAAGTCTGAATGGATTTATCGGACACCGAGAGGTCAAAAATCAGCAAGATACAGCAAATATTAGCGCGGCACAATCAAGTAAGAGTCTATTAGATAGAATGGTTGGCCTTGGGGTAAAATCAGATACTCTCAAAACAACAATGCCGGATTTATGGCAGCAAATAATTAAAGGAGATACTGCCGATAGGCAAAAAACATTGTTGGGCGGAGCAAAAGAAAGCGCGCAATCGTTTTTAAGTAATAGCAAAATTGGACAATTTAATCCATCTATAGGAAACCACGTAGAGAGAAGTGAAAATATTGAAGATATTTTAAGAAGTTTGACCTCGTTGAAGCCGAAGGATAGCGAGGATGCGGCAGCACTCAAGACTACTATTGAGAGCATAAAGGCGATGAAAGAGACGAGCGAAAATGCGCCGAAGAATTCTAAGGATGCGTTGGATGCAGAGTTTAAAGTCCCTCTTGATGAAAATACTAAGGCCGTTCAAGAAAATACTAAGGCGCAATTACAGTTTAGCCGTGGGCAGACTCCTTCAACTGGAAATAATCCAACAAATACAGTAACACCCCCTTCTGGAATAACTACCCCTACCGTAACAACTCCTACGGCGACACCTAATATTGGAGTGACGGGGAATACGACACCGCCAAATTTAAATGGTCGTAAAACTGATCCGTGGTCACAGGCAGAAGAGGCAGCAAAAGCTAAAAAGGGTCAAGAGAACCAACAAAAAGTTTCAGATGAGCAACAATGGCTCAATTCTCTTGGTAAGTTACAGGAAGCCGCTAAAATTAGAAAACAAGAAGAAGATGCTAAAAGTGGTCGCCCAACTGATACACAGTGGGTTAATTCATTAACAAAACTTAAAAATGACGCAAATATCAGAGCGGGTATAACGCAACCTGTAGTAGAACAGGCTCCAAGCATCCCATCGTCATTAAGCCCCGCAGAAGAAAAGGAAGCTTATAGAAAAGCGCATATATTTGACGCGCCACCAGTATATAATGAAAAATTGATAGGGGAAAGTATAAAACCCCTAGATATGAACGCGAGACAGTTTACCGCCCCCGAAATACCTCGTAAGCTTCCCCCAGAAAATTACATGAATGAAAGCCAACTTAGGGATAAGGCACAACAAGATATAGATAAGGATGTAGCTAAAAATGGAAGTGAACAAGGGACATCCCCAACTATACATATACCTATAAGTATTACTGTCGGGAGCGGTGAAAGCACTAATACTGAATCAGCAAATAGAATAGCAGCGCAACTAAAGGCTCACGCTATTATGTTATGTGAGCAAGAAACAAAACAGAAGGCGATAGCTAACAAAGTTGGTATGACATTTCCACCCAAAGCCAAATCAGATACCTCAGAGGCCACTGGTTCGCGTTTATAATCTATGATTTTCACCGATGCGACAATTTTAACCTATGGCCAGCAATCCCAATTCTTTGGGAATGAGGTTATTAATTATAGAGTAAAAAAAGAACTCTCGGTTCAAGGATTACTCCAAAATCTTACTAATAGTAGCGGAGTATCGGGTATTTTAAACGGTATCGCGGCATTAGAGGCGCAAGCAAATGATTGGAGCCCAATTATTATTAATGGAGTCAATTTCGGATCGGGATATTTTTCAAATATCAAATTTGATGAAGGGTTAGACGTAAGGACCAAGGGATATACGGTTGACGTAGTTATTCCCCAAACCGGATCAATAAACAACCTTCCAACTAATGATACTTATTACGGGGTTTCCTATAATAATTTCCAATATATAGAATCTATGACAGAATCTTTATCTCTCAACCGAGATTTTGAGTCTGACGATTACTCGCACACTATTGATATTAAAGTAAATACTGCCAATATTACCGGATCAGTTAATTTGGCGAAATCCGTTGCTAAAAATTTATTTGAATCCAATAATTTCAATGGATATGTCGGGGCGTATTACGGTTTATCCGGTAAAAAATCAGTTTACGAGGAATCATATGATAGAGTAAACGGTGAGTGCTCGTTCAATCAATCCACTAAATTTTTTAATACGGTTAACGGTAATTATTCAGTCAATAAAAAATATTCATATGACCGCGAAACCAATGGAATTGTAACAGTTAAAGAGCAAGGGGAGATTACCGCATTAGCCCAACCATATTTAGAGGTATTGGATAACGCATACCAAACTGAATCCGCGAATGCCTACGCTAACTGTTCGGCGGTTTTTGATTCATATAAAGAAAATGACGTATATCCACTCTCCAATAAAGAAATAGTTAAGGGAACGTCATTATCTAGATATGAAAGAAAATTAACTTACAATCACACCTTTTCAAATGATTTGGCAATCAATGACGGGTATTACTGGAATTATACCCACGATTCGTCTATGACGCCAGAAGGCGAAGTAAGTACTACCGAAAAGGGTAGTATAGTAGGGCGCGGACATAGAATAGATACAAAATATAATAATGCGGTTATAGCGTGGAATAATATCCAAACTAATATTGATAGCAGAAGCCAAGTCGCTTACGATCATTATAGGACTTTTATAACTCTACCTAATCCATCTATTTTTACTTTATTAAAGAAATCTGAAACACATCAGAAGCACGTTGGCAATATCGAATATCACCGAGAATACTCTAATAATCAAACTTTAGTAGCAGATGATCCAATCAGACAGTGTAAAATGGTATTATCGGAGCAATTTAGATTACCGATTACCCAATCTTTTAATATCTTTAATTATGGGGTTATAGAACAAATTTCGAATAATTATAAAGTTTCAGCCATTTCTGCGTCTATTGAGTTAAAAGGTAAGCGCAATACGGCGGTATCTGATTATCTGGCCTACGCTAAAATTAAGGCATCGAATCTGGTTACCGATATCGCACCAGATTTTATGACCAATGTTTCTTATTCGTTGGCCCCATTTAATAACCATTTTAATTTAAATATAGAGTGGGGAAAGCTCTACGAGAAAACGCAATAAGGTTCTAAAATGGGAGTCTTTGCTGTAAGTGCTATTGGTAAAAGGAATAAATCGTGCAAACTCAAGTTTTATATAACGGGTCTAATCCCTTCGTAGGCATCTCGCCAACCCCTTTGGTGGGTAAAAACGATACGATGGTTCGTTTCCACGATAGATGGGCAGCAAAGTCGGTTATTACGCTTGCGGGACACATTACAGGAGCCTGTTATGACGGATATAGCGATATTGTAGAGAAACAAAAGGCATTAATCCGTCTTTTTTCAGATGATTTTAAGACTTTATCTATAACTGAACAAGGGCAAACTATATACTCGGCACCTTACGCTATGGTGGATTCGATTAAATTTAATGCCAATAACTATGTAAGATTGCTCCCTTATACTATTTCTCTATCTTGTTACCAAACTAACTTATTTTCAGGACTTTACGGAATAAGCGAGCCTACTAGCAAAATTACTTGGAAAGAAGGGGAAGATGGGATAGTTACAATTGGTAGGACAATCAGCGCGAAAGGGTTTAATACCAATTCGGCTAATGGGATGAATAACGCTTTGAGTAATGCTGCTTCTTGGGTTCAAAACTTAACAGGTTTTAATTATAATTTTTTTGCCGAATCTTTACCGGCATTTATTGACTATAATACCGGGATAATACCATGTATTAAAGAAATTAAAGAAAAGGTAGATAGATTAAACGCGACTTATTCAGTGGATGAAACATATAGATATGACCCCAAATCTAAAATTTCTTATATCCTTAAATATAGCAATGATTTTAATTATAATGATAAGGAGGGTATTTATAATGCTTCGATTAAGGGAGATATTGAAGGTTGTCCATCCTCCCCTATCTCTGATGTGAGAGCCGCTTATAAAGCGTTAAATTTATATAGTATTTGCAATCATGAGTTTCAAAATACATATCCGTCAGCGCCGAGTTTGAATCCAGAATTTCTATATGAATCCATTAATGAAAATCCCGCTAAAAAGATAATTGAATTTTCAAAATCATGGGATAGCGACCCCCGTGGATTAGTATTATTCGAATATTCAATTGGAAGCGAGTATAATGTATTGGATGATATTTATACAATTACGATCCAAGGAGATATTACAGCCAGAGACTCGCAAAAGGTAAGATGGGATAGAGTTTTAGCTTATTATCAGGGAATTAATATTTTTAATATCGCGCAAGATTTTTATTATGGTAATGGGTATCCGTATCAATTGGTAAAATTACCGTCCGCTTATACTGCTACAGAAAATAAATTTGAAGGCAAAGTGTCAATAAGCGCGACTTATACCGATAAAATAAACCCGCCAGCCGGATTCGATAATTCAAACTATACTATTAATTTTAAACCTTCAATCAATCAAATACTCCCCGTCCCAATTTTATGCGGGACTTATTATACTATTGATTTGAATTCGTTAACCCGCTCTGAAATATCGGTGCAAGGTGAATTAATGGCTTTAAATAATAGCGATATGACTGATTCAGTAAGAGTTTTTGCCAACAAATTATTGATTGATTATATACCCGCGAATACTAAAAGAGTCGTGAAAGATGAGAAAGTAGATAAAACGCAAATATCTCAAGGATATTCGTATAGCTTTAATAGGGCCGAGTCATTTATGGGGGAGGAATTTAAGCTATGAGCGCCAGCGGAGTAGGATATTTTATCAAAAATTATGCATCGTTTGATTATGAGCAAGATTGGAAAATCTGGTTCGATTTTAAAAATGTAAATTTATCGGGAGTCAATAATAAAATAGCCATTGGATCAATATATAGCGGTATTATAAATATGACTCCCCCCGTTCCAACGCCGGGGATTATGTTTTCCCAAAACGATTATTTGGCAGTCCCATCCAATAGAAAGGGCGGCGTATCATTATATCCCACTTCTGGAATTTGGTCGGAAGATTTTTCGCTAGTATTTTTAAATAAAAAAGAGACGATAGGCAAAACAATTATTTTTAACTGTCTGACTACCGGATATTTAAATAATAATCAAGTATATCAAGGATATAGGGTCGGTTATACCGATACCAATAAACCGTTTTTTGAATATTATGATCAGGATGGGCTAAAAAGTTTTGTCGGAGATTTTAATTTACCGACTTCCCATTCATTGAATTTTATTAAATCAAGCAATTCATTGTCTATCGGATATTACGATATTCTAAAACAGCAGAATAACACGCAATCCTTTAATATTAACGCCTCGTATTTGATGGAGCCAACGGGAGGACAATATAATTTAGGATATAATTTAAATGGGTTAAATATCGGTGGTTTTTCTTCTGATTATCAGTCTGATTCTGGCGTGGTCGGCATAGATGAATTCTTATATTTTAAACGCGCTTTATATGACCACGATATTAAAATGATTAATAGCGGGTTTGTGGCAGACTATAATGCCCCCGTGACAGGATCGGGAATCTTATATTCAACGGGTATTACCGGATATTCTACTGGATTAGTCCCAATTTTTACTGGAATTACAGGTTATGGAATAACGGGGACGGGGATTACCATAAACGATTTCGGGGTAAGTTATACCGGATATTTAACGGGGGCTTTATATGGTAATATCAGCGGTTCTGGCGTAATTCCATTAACGGGCATAGTCCAAACGGTAGATTATTTTTTAGGAAATGGTTCTGTTATAATTAATAGCGGATTTATTAGATCATTTTATAATTCTGGGGTAGCGTTTCTATATCAAACCGATGCTAAAGATATAATAGAATATATCGTAGAAACTGGCGCGTTAGATTCAATAAATATAAACCAATATGGAAAATATGATTGGGTCAATAATAATATTAGAATATTCGAAGCAAATCCAGCGGCTATATCGGTAAACGGTCAAATCCAATTATCGGGACAGCTTATTAATACAGGGACGCTATACAATCCCCAATGGTATATAAGTGGCGACTTTTATAATAGCGGATATGCTTTAGAATCTCTGAGCGGATATAATATTAATGATACATTATTCACCTTCGGAGTCCCGACTTCTATAAAATTCAATAATGATAATTTTAGCTATACTGGCGGACTGCTATATATTCAATCAGGGGTTATAAGTAATAATTCTATAACGTTATTTAACGGTATCAAATTAAACCCATCACAATATCAAATTAGTGGCAGTAATTTAATTATTTCACAACCTTTATATGAAGGTATTACTGGAAAATTAACAATTTTAGACATATCGGGTAATTTTGCATATAACTCTGGCATATTCAATTTGGCCATCAGTGAATCTAATCCATATTATTCGCTATTATTCGTAAATGGACTATTATTGAATCGGGGAATAGACTATCTTCCAATCTCAAGATATTCTTTGTTGAATAATAGTGGAATATTCACGCAATCTGTCAGTCCGAATATCTATAACGATTTATTATCCAGCGATTTATTCTGGAAAAATACATAAAATAAAAGAATAAACTATGTCAAAGCGCGTTACAATACCAGAGATTAAGGGAAATTTTTATGGAGGCTATCCATATACTGTCGATTTACAGATAGGATCATTCGAAACCGCTTCTACCCTTACAATCAAGGTGGTAAATGAAACCGGTATTTACTCCACCCCCGCTTTATCTTGGGAAAATATGGTTTCGATAGTAATGGGGAGTCTTACTTTTAATGGATATCTTGTTGAATATAAGAATGTTAGAGGGGTGACACAAAAAGAGTTAGAGCTTATTTATGTGGATTGCTCTAATCTTTTAGACAAATATTATATCGGACTCCATAAACGTCATGGGATTAATCCAAATGCCCCTAAATTTTCTAATAGTATGAACTATAAGGGATATGTGGATGATTATGCTGGTAAAATAAGTGATTATTTAATTATTGTGGGGCATGAAATACATCCTTGCGATATTAATAAAGACGGAATAATTGATGATGCTGACTTTGTTGCACAAATTGATTATTGCGATCCTTGCCCAACGTGTCCACCAGATAAGCAAATCCATAAATGTAAAACATTACCGGATTTAGTAATTATGGATGTCGGGTATTCATTCGATGAGCTATGCTCTAGGATTGGTATTAAACCACCGAATATTAAGAATATTACTAGTATTGTTAGAAGCTATTCGGGCACATTGCGAGACGTATTACAGGCGTGGTGTAATGAATTTGCTCTTTCATTTTACTGGAAATTTTCTGCATCTACTTTAAGCGATGGGCTAGTTTTATTCGACCGTTCAATCCCGATTACAGCCAATACGGTGATTGATGAATGCACGGTAACTGAACTCTCTACCGGAGGGAGCATAAAAAATAATTTTGCCTCTTCTATCGTTTCTTATTATAAGCGCGACGGTAATAAGACATCATATCCTTGCACTAATTCAGAATTTTATACATTGCAATGTATCAGATTGAGAGATTTATTTAATCCATCTAATTATCAAGAATTAGATACAAAAATTCGTTGGAATGAATTGGCGGTAAGTCTATCTTATTATGATTCGGCATTGCGTGATTGCTTGTGGTGGTTTAATTATTATGGAATCGTTAATGCGGCTAAAGCAAAAGAATTTGTTTTGACAGAAGCGGAAACTAAAAATAGGCTTATCATGGCCAGAAAGGCCGGAAAGGTTTTGACTCCTTTCGGTAATATGGTTATCAGACAAGTAATTTCGGTTAATGACCCGCATTTTTATGATTTAAGTCTCCAAATGGGAAAAGAATTAGATGCGTGGACAGCGCGTTCGAAAGATTTAGGAAGAGATGCGACTAATCCGTCTTATTATTTTATCGTTGCTAAATATGACGAAAATTTGTTAAATAGCCAAGCGGAACATGACGTTGATTTAGCGCGTAATTTTATCGGCAAACATTGGATTAAACTAACTAATGGGCCGGGTTGCGGGTCTGGTGGTTATAATAATTTACGATATGGGCATGTCAACGTTGATGATCCCGAAAAAGGGGCAGATTGGTATAGCGCGACAGGAGAATCTATTTTTGTGGATTTTGCTAAATTCGGCCATGAAGCAAAGAGCAAAATAGACGATTTCTTAACCGTCAATAATATAGATAAGAGCAATGCGCCGACTAAGAAAATAACAAAGAGTCTAGGAAATGGAATCACCGTAGAAGAAGAGGCCAAACAATCATTTATTTACAAACAAAGGCCATCCCCATCTTGGTATCCAAATCAATCTGAAATGTCAAATTATAGTGATATGCTAGCATACTATAAAAGATTATGTTTCGGATTGTTGGATAGAGGAAAAAAGGGGAGGGATCAACAATTACTCTCTCGAATTAATCCAGAATACGTAAATCAACCCGATATAGCCTTATTTATTGTCCAAGAATTAAAAGAAGGGGAAACAGGTCTTCCAATTACTATAAGCGATACTAAAAACTTTTTAGAGCCGGATAAATTAAAAACTATTTATGGGCATCCAGAAGATTTAGGTGGTTGTATCTCATACGGTGAGTCTAATGGCCAAAATAATCAAATTGGGCCAGTTTTAGGATCATATGGATTGTTAGATAATCAATGTTCATGGGTAACTTTTGATGGTTTCTCATTCATGACGCCAGTTCAAGGGACCGAGCTAAGTAAAGCAATAACAGAAAGTTCGTTTGACCCACAAACTGATTTGGCCCCATTCCCAAGTGCCGGATATAAAGTTAGGGCAACTTGTGAAATGCATATTCCGGTTTGTATCCCAAAAATACAGCAAAGCGTGGTAGATGTCAGCCCAGATGTCGCCGCCGCCGCCAAACAAGAGTTAACATTTTTGGATATTAGTGATGACGATATTAAAATATTTGGTGGTGGGACATGCGTTCCAAGCAAAGATGCGATTATGGCACTCCATAAAGCAAAATCTGCTGGTGTAGCAAAATCAAAAATTGGGGTAGAGAAAACAGCCGAGTATCAGATGGTGGGCGTTGCCCCAGAAGGTATCCCATCATTAGGAGAGGGGTTAGATTCTGTCAAAATCGTTGTAGGGGATAACGGAGTATTTACCAACTTTACAATAAGTGATAAAATCTCTAAACCTCTGTCTCAAGAAGTCATTATGATGCAGTTATTACATGCTCGTGATATGAACGCAAGTTCCCATCCAGCGGTAGGTAATTACGTTGCTCAAACTGCCGGTAATTTGAAAATTCCAAATGGATAGTTCTAATTAGCCGAGTTTAGATGTAATTCTACTTGGTAAAAGGATATGCAAGTAACAGGTTTTCAATATAGAGAAATTTATCCCCAAACAGGGGTTATCAACTATTCTGCCAATATCAGTATTGATAGTTTGGCGGGACAGTTCTATTTCGGATTTTCTGGCGACAATAATTCTGTCAATTTTGTGGGGAATAGCGGTAAATTTTGTTATATTACGGGGGGGGATAACTTGTTTCTCCAATCTTATCAAGCTAATATCCCATTTTCTATATCGGGGGCAATCGGAAGTAATTCCCACGATTTTTCCTATAATAATTCTCCTTTATTCTTGGGATTACAGAAAAATACCGGAATATTAAATAAAATCTTTGCTAATTCTTCCAATTGTATCACCGATATTTCTTTGAAAATAGATGGTGGTTCTCCTGAGTATAGTTATTCCCCGCTTGAATCTTATTACTCTGGACAGAATATTCCAGTAACTATTAATAATCTATCCAATCAACCATTTAAAATATTCAGCGGCAATAGTTTAAACAATAATTTTATATTAAGCGGAGCCTCGGATGTAACGGTAAATAACTCTTTAACTCTTTATTTGGTATCTAATTCATTTACAAATGGAGCACAATCTGTTCCAATTGAATTATTTACGGATTTTGGTAGGCAACAAATCGCATTTACTGCCTCTGGCCAATCGCTTGAAGATGTAGGATTTTATTTAATTTTCGGCCCAGATATTCCAAACGTTAAAGATGGGTCGTCCAATCAATATACTCTGTTGGCGAGAAATCTTACCGGATTGCAGCTAGGAGTATATCTAGAGTATGTAAGCGGTGCTACGGGTCAATATTATGCGCCTATTGAGGCTATTAACTCTGGTTATACCGGAAATGCTTCTGGCCTTATTACCGGAAGCGGTATTATAACTGGACAGAACACTGGACCCGTCTATTATAATAACCCTCTTACGGGAATAGAAAGCGGCATCGGGACGGGTATCTTTGAGAAATATGTATATTCTAGTGGGAGGATGGCCGTAAAGTATGAAACTATTTTAACGGGGCTAGGAAGCGGTTTATTGCCTATAACATCTTCTGGAACTGGATATACGAATATTAATATTAATACTATCGTAGGGCCACAAGGAAGAATAATCAACCTGTCTGATCTAACCGGAATAGGAACGGGGATAGATGCAAATTATGGTATTTTTACAGGCCAAATTTTTAACGGTGCGACATCTGTTTTTGTGCCATATACGGGAAATATAACGGGAATACAAGTAATTATCCCTTCTGGCTCTTACGAAAGTATTAGCTATACGGGGGATTTATTGTATTATACCGGACAAATTAGTAAATTTTATAATATCACGGGGGTAACATATGTAACGGGTGAAACTGTAACGGGGTTATTACAGGGAGATTTTGGAAATATTTTTGAGCCGGGGATTTATACATTTTATAAAGGGTTCACCGGAATCGGCTCTGGAACACAAGCAATTTTAGAGTCATTTGACCCAATTAAGTTTACTGTAAATTCTACCGGAACCTCTGGAATAATTTCTGGTATATTTTATAATACGGTTGATGCTACAAGCTGTTCTTTTGAGCCAACTGATATTGTTCCTAGCGGAATTCCTTTGGAAATATTTGGACCGACGGGAAATAAAACATATCCATTGTCTATTTTTCACTTGCAGCCAAATGATACCGGAGAATATCTCAACGAAAATTCTGCGGGCGTTAACCCAAGAACCTCCATCTCTAGAAATGGCGTTGGCCCTTCGGGAAGCGGATATTTTGATAACGTCTATCGCGAACCTTTTTATGAGAGCGGAACTTGGACAGAGTATATTAGCGGAAATACTACTATAACTACTGGAACCACAAGGGCTTATATTAATAATTTAAATATAAGCCTGCAAATGGTTAACTCCACGGGATTAAGTGGATATTTCACCATTTCTGGCGAAAACAACTACTACCAGACGTATAAATGGCAGGGTGGAGTAAAAAGTGGAGACTTTAATGATTATTCGTTGGAACTGTATAAACAAGTCGGCACATCTATTTCTTTATTAAAAAAATTCTATACGAGCTATGACGTTGATTTGATTTTAAATAATGGAACGTATTTTTTTAATATTATACCGTTAAAAAATTCTCAAGAAGTCCCCTCTTTGCTTCTCCCTAAAACATATTATTTGTCTTCTTACGAAAAGCAAACTAATATTCCAAGTATTTTAACGCAAACCATCAACGACAATATTTATGTGATGTTGTCGGGAGAAGATAATACCGCAGTAAAGAATGTCCATTATTCTATTAATAATAATTTAATTACTTTGGATAAAAATTTCGGAGTTAAAAATTTACCCATTTCTTTATTGGCAGAGCCAAGTAGCGATGTAAAATTTTATTTGCATGTTAATTATTTGTCGGGAGGAAAAATTTCTAACGCCAATTCTTTATCGCCAATCGAAGTTAATATCTTAAAAACCGAATACGGCGAATCCTTGTTCCCGACTACAGCTAACGGCGGGTGTTGCCCAGAACCAACAGGAATTTCTCAAGTAACGTGTCAATCGTATTTAGGGAATAATATAGCGGCAAATGATGGGAATGGTGTTTTTTCTTATTTCATCAAGTTTCCGCGACCTTTATCGCAATATGAGTCTTTATCGTTTTATAATAAATTTAATGGAAAAAATGATATTTATTCGTTAGACGCCTTATTATCTAACGGTTCCCCCGTAAATTTATACACATCTTCTATCACTCAAGATACAGATATCAGCGTTTTAAATAATTTTAATATTCCTTCAACCTCTTATGGAATAAGATACACGGTATTAGGCGGTGCTTTAAATATCAAGAATAATAGAGCTAATTGGAGTAATTCTTTTTATTGCGATAATTCTCCCATAGGGACTTCGGGATGCAATGGTGGAGTTTCTAATGTAAGGGTGGTATCAGATAATCCAATGAACAACGGATTTATTATTAATAGAAATAGCGTTAATGTATATTCTGGAAATAGCTTAGATATAACTATTCCTAATGGGACAAATATTGGCGATTTTTTTGAAGTTTATACAAAATCGGATAAGCTTTCACCATTTTCTGTTTTAGTTAATTATAGCGGTGGCGGATATTATAACAATAACCATATATTTAATGGTGCGGCAGATAGAATCGGGTCTTCTAGCGGATATTCTAGTAAAGTTTTAGGAACTGTTCGCGTCGGCTCTGTTTGGACTATGGGAGCGGATCAAACATGGCAAAAACAAGCAGAAATAAACTTCGGAAAAACACCCATAAATAGTTCTCGAACAGCGGTCAGCGTAGGATTTATCGCGCCTTATACTTTTTGGAAGATTACAGAATTAACACCGACAACAATTTATATAGATTTACCACCGATAAAAATTGGAGAATTTAGCATTGATAATATTTGTCCTCCCCCTTACGAGGAATGTTTGCCAACGGGTATTCATATCAAGTCTTTAGGTCAGATAGACGATGATTTTTATGTTAAGGTCGGAGATAAGTATTTATATAATAAGCAATTGAATGCCTCATGGTATTCTGGAGAACAGCAGATTTGGTATCCGCCTTTATCTTTTGGAATGTCAGATACATCTTCGACAACATCTACGGGAGTAATGAATTTTAATTTAAAGCCCTTTAATGGATTTGATCCGACTATAGGAGACCCGATTTATATCAGAAGTTGGGGGATACATTTTTCTGGAACTGTTATGGGGTATGGGGTTCCAACGGGGATAGCTTTAAATACCCCGAGCGGAAGCCCTTCTGTAGTTATTAATTTAAGTGATTATTGGCCTTTAAATTTTAGTACCTACTATGACTATGGATATCCGTTAAGTGGGCAAACCTTTGGACCATATAGCGAGGATATGTGGGTATTTACATGTAGTGACTTTCCTGCCCAAGTTGACGACTATCTTAATATTAATGGTAGCAGATTAATTTTAAATGCTCCTGCGACCTATATAGTTCCGGGAGGAGTAACAGAATGTTTGTATTTTTTACCAAAGGGACAGCCGTTGACTATGAATATTTATAATTCTAGCTATGGCCCATGTTGGGGATATGGGGCAATTAAACTATATAACCAAAATGCATTAGATGGTTCTTGGGTGGGCAATAGATATATTTCTGTTCTACCAGAAATTACATCGGTCACTCCATATACAGGACAATTTTCTAATGTTTGGGGAATTTCTAATCAAAATTTTGGAACGCTTAATCTCGATTATTCAAATACTGGATTTAGAGAAATTTCTATCTCTAGGGGAGATGCGGGACTACAAGGCTTGAGTTTCATGCCGGGGACACAAATAGATATTGGGTGTAATGATGGGTGGCCGGGAATGTATGTAATGTCTCCTTGGGAAGCTAAGGTTTTATATAAGAATGGATATTATATATTAACGGGTGGCGCGAATGAGACTGGATATACTCCGGTTGGGGCATCGCCTATGGGAAATACGGGTCAGTTGTATTACTATTATTTTCAAAATGCTCCCGTCGAGTATAAACATCCAAACGGAGGGTTAATTCTTTAATATGTTTAATGGGTGGTCTGTAGATATTCCGGCTGGTGGTAGTAGTAAAATTTGGACGAATACCTTTGGTATTACTATACGCGCGAGACTTTGGTTAAATACTGGATATGGAAATGGAGGATATACAACAACGGGATTTACTTATGTCGGCAAAAGTTCTGTGCCATATCCTTCTGATCATGGACAAACTAATGATATTTATGATATCGCCCCCGGTGGGACAATTACAATTTATAGCAGTTCTTCTTGGGGAATTGATGGGGGGTTAGATTGGGGAGAAGCCCCTACCCCTCCTAATCCAACAGGAATTCAGCAATTTTCGTATTTTCCTATTTGCAAAACTGGCGTGATTTACTCACCCTTACAATCCTCTTTGTCATTTGCTATTAATGATAATAATTGGACTGACAATAGTGGATATTATAATCTATCTTTATTTTCCGATGAAGCTAGAAATAATTTGCTAATTAGTAAAAATATTGATGGTTCATTTCCTTCTTGGGTTCCGGTTTATGCCCTACAAGCCGGAAGAACATATTACTATCAAGCCACGGGTTTTGTTACTAATTTAGTTAATCAAAATAATTTAAGTGATGGATATACCCCATATAACGTTTATGGTAAAAGCGGTATAAAGGGTTCGGAGGTTTCTGATTTATATGAATCGACAGGAATTCACGTAAACAATTTTGTATCTAATGCGGCGATTGGACAATATTTTACCGATAATATAGTCAATCCATTTTCTGATTACGCTCAATTAGATATTAGCGGATACGTTAAAGATCAATTATTTATTAATGGCACTAAAATTAGTTATAGCGTGGGACAAATCGGATATGAAATGGTTAATTTTTCTAGCGGGATTTTAGCCAACCAATCTATTTCTTATAATTTTTATAATACAATCAATAATTCGATTGCGGGCGGAGATATTAATTTTACTTTTAAAAAACCTATTAATAGTTTTTTAATTGATTCATTAGATATTTATAGCTTATCCGCTAGGGTAAACTATTCAAATGCAAATAATCAACCAGCATGTAATTTATATATTGGATGTGACGGGAACCAATGGAATGTCCCTGTTCCACCAGTTATTCCCAGCGGCGGGGATATATTACCAGCAAACGGAGAGTTATATTTTGATTTTTCGTCTTCTGGAACTTATTGTGATAACGCGTCTGGTAATATCAGCAAGATACAAAAAATATCATATGAGACAAATATCAAAAATAATAGTAACGTCGATATTTTAAAAACTCTATCCTCTACCTCTAATTCTAATGCCGACTATGTAATATGTGCTTACTATGATAGCGGGGATGCCGATTTATATTCCTATGCTACGGGATACCAAACTATTATTTCGCCAAATACTTATTTGACAGGGGCATATAGTGGTATTTCTGGATATGTGAGCGGAACAGGATATTTTATTAATAAATCTAATAGCGCGACTGACGGGACTCAAATATTTTGTCAAACTACGGGGATTACTGGAATTTATGCTATCTCCGGTTTGGTTACTGGAATAACTGGAATGGTTACTGGCGTTGCTTGGAGTGGTTCTGGTATAGTCAATTATATTAATTTGCAAATACCAACGGGAGTTATTGCTACTAAGTTAACTCCCCCTGATTTAGAAATTTCAGTTTATAATTCTGGTAATTTGATAGACTATAATGATGATTGGATTAATTCTAATTTTTATTCTTATATCAAAAATAATTTTATTACTGGTTCTAAAGAGAATTTAAAACTAAGCGACAGTTCTCCTTTCGGGTTATACCATGTGGACGGGACAGATAAAAATAATTTTGATATTCAAATCAGAAATAAATCTGCTAACTCTATCGAATCTACTAATGTGAAGGTTTTATTATCTTTAAACAAAGACGATTATCCGATTTATTCTCAATATCATGAACCGACCAAAGAAGCTTGGGCTATTTACGATGTAAGAAGTGGGACCAATAGTAAAAATGTAATAAGTTTTGCTATCGACATAGCTTCTGGGTATGTGAATACTGGAAAAAGAATATTTAATAATTCTTCTGGTTCTTTACCGGAAATAAATTATACGGGGACCGATATTCGCCAGCAAACAATCACCTATTGTATTGCGCAAAATTCGTGTTCTCAGGATGAATCTAAAGTTCCGCAAGATATTAGCGTTTGTTGGACGGGGGCAGAGCCGCCAAACGAAGAATACGATATATTTTTAAGTGGAGTTTTAAAAAAGTTTGCAAGTTCCCCTTATACGCCATATGATCCTCCAAATCCTTTTGTTTTACAAACTGGATCGGTTCCGGCATTTTTCCAATATTGGAGCGGAGAAATTACATATAATGGTATGCAAAGCGGAGATTCTGTCAAATTTGATTTATACCCATTCGATTATACGGGATTATACCAACAATATTTTAGCTCTAATCCTATTTATCCAACCACGGGATTTACTTTAACGTGTTTTGAGGATTTTACTAATATTGATGGGTTAGTCAGCGGATTAAATTCAAGATTAAGCGGAATATCTTATCCGGTCTGGTATCCTTATGATTGCGTGAGCGGAAGCGGGATGCAGGGAATCTATGTGGATGGGCCTATTTTAAAAGCTTATAAAATCACCGGACAATCAGGGACCAGCAATATTGTCGCTTTTGAATCTCTAAGAAATAACACTGGATTTAAATTATCTTTGGATTTGGCATACCCACGAAACCAACAAGAAAGTTATAAAGATACGGTAGTATTTTTAAAGCCTTTAACTATCGAATTACAGGGAAGTAACGATAAGTCTAGTTGGACGAATTTATATTCTATATCCGGTATTGACTGGACACAAATTCAACCGACTCGTATAGAAATTACAGGATTGCAGTCTGGTATAGACAATTCGTTATTCGATAACCAACAAAATAACGATAATCAGGGCGACCAAGCGGATGTGATGGCTCAGTTATCTACCGGATTTGAAACTCTTTATACTTTTACCCAATCTGGTGCAATCAGATATAAGGATAAATTATGTCCCCCGACTTATTATGAAAGGTCAGTAGATATAATTAAATTAACCGGAGTTCCGTTCGGAACAATTTTAGATGCCAAATCTTGCTTTCCGAAGGATATGCCGGATCAAGGTTCTGGAAGCGGGAATAAGGATAATCAAAATCCTAATAGCGGAAGCCCCCAAGAGCCAGCGCGATATATTGATTTGTTGAGGACTGGATGGAACTTAGATAGTTCTTACGTGGGACAACCCGTTACCGGAATAGATTATAATTATTATAGGGTTTATTTTAATGGATTAGAAGCAACCGCCAAATGGAACGAAGAGGTCGCTAATAATTTTATAGTAAAAAATATCAATTTATATGGATGCAATACGATAGATATCGGGACGCACACAGGAGCGCCAATGTGCGCTATCGGAGCGTCATATTCTGGTAAAATTATGGGGCTGGCACCGGTTCCTTTAACGGGGTTATTGATTGATAATATTGAACCGAGCGATTCGGGAGTATATGTTCTAGACAACGCCTTGGCGATGATGAAAATAAACGGATATCAATCTGGCGACCTAATTAAGTTAAATCATAAATCTGGTAGAATTTTATCTAATTTTGGTTCAGGATTTTTAACGGATAGAATAACTGGAAGCGGTTGTTTTACTACTGGCGTTACAGATTGGTTTTACGATACATCTACAAACAATATAAGTTTTAATAAAGATTTCTCGAACTGTTTTAATGGTTCTGGAAAAATTGATATAAATTATACTAGAATTATACCTAGTTATGTCAACCAGCTATTAGCGTATGGGGGATTTTTAAACCAAACTTTTAGCGTATCTATAACTACGGGAGTTTTATTTACCGGACTAATCGCAACTTTATTGCCGATGGGAGGAGTAACCGGATTATATAATTATATTGGCAGTGGAACTGGATATGCCGAGTCTGGATATTACCAGCTAACTACGGGTATTAATTATAATGTAAGCGGGTTGGGATTATATTCGGATTGGGTCGCTGGCGGGGTTACAGGATATAATAATGCAATAGGGTGGATAGATTATAATTCTCCCTCCACCTTCGATTATATTTCGATTAATGGCAAAACGGTGAGCTATAGTTCTGATACCCTAAATTATCAGTCTCCCGACTATTATAGCAGTTCTGGCGATTTAATTGATACGATTAACTCTTATCCTTTAGATTTTAATGTATCCGCGAGCGTTGTTAACGGAAAAATTAAGTTATCTTCATTACTTTCTGGGGCAGATGGGAACTTAATAGAATTATCTGCTGGACTTGGAGATAATACTGGAATTCTATACCCGACAGTCGAATCTGCTACATTAACGGGCGGAGCAAATCTCTATAGAAAATTATATGCTACGGGGTTCTATACCGGGGCATTAAATCAAATTTATTTATCGACTGGATACTATCAAGCAAATGACGCGGTAGGAGATTTAGTTGGAATGATTAACTCATATCAAGGAGAAAGAGATTTTTCTGGTCTTTGGAATATGGTTACTGGAAATTTCTATACGGGGTATGTAGATTTCTTAAATGATGGAAAACTTATGTCTCCAACAACTTATGGTAATATCGTGGGGGATAGCGGATACGCCAATGGTCCGACGAAATTTGATATTGGTATTCTTTATACAAATCTATATGGACCAACAAATAATACCGATATTGCTAAAATAACTATAACGGGAATCGGGACAAATTCGGGGATTATTTATTACTTAACGGGAGCAGCAGCATAATTATGGCATATGTCGAAAGAGCGTGGGGCGAATCACAAAAAACTAACGCACCATTTAGTTTACTTCAATATAATGGTTCAAAACCAATATCTTCATCGGAAGGTGGATATATGGTTAATGACGGGATTTGTTATTCTACGTTTAGTTATGGCTCTGGATCATATGTCCCGATTCAAAATATGAATACTGCAATATCTCTTGGAAAAGATTATGCGGTTTATATTGAATTCAGTCTAGCTTCTAATATGCAAGTGACGGAGGCGCAAGTAATCAGTTCGGCAGTAGGTGAGGACGCTCCAACCGGTAAATGGAGCGATTATCCAGACTACTATAGAATTAGACCGCAAGATGATATTAAAGATGGAAAAGTCACAAAAATTATTGACGGTAAACGCCAAGAGAAGGCATATTTAATGATTGGGCGATGCTATGATACTTTACAAAGTTTCGATGGCAATTATGATAGTATGTTCGTGAGTAGTTTGGCGAATAAGTGGAGCGGATATTTCGTTCAGTATGCTAATTTAGATATTATTATGATGGGCAGTCAAATCAGCGGTGTTCCGGTTGTATTCCCGATGCCATTTTGGGGTGGGCCAGCGACATCTGATATCCTAAAATTAAAACCTAAAAAATAATTATGGGATTAGCCGTTAATAATTTTGGATGGTTGCCGAGTAATCCAGATAACAATTTAGACGCTATTTCAACTGGTAGTGGGACAGAAAGGCCATTAGGTTTTAGCTTCGCTCAAATTTTCAATTTATATTGGACGGTAAAATCTCTTTCAGTAAGCGCGGGTGTCCTATCTCAACCCAACGTAACTATAGGTAGCGTTACTTCTATTACCGATGCTATATCTGCTGTATCATCCGTTCAACAACAATTACAAGGATCATCTATTGGTCTTAAAGGCAACACTATCATTTCTACAAGCTTTAAACAAGAAATTAGATCAGCTAAAATTAATAAAAATAATCAACCTACCGATATAGACTACTATACTTCGGAAGGAGTTAAGAATAACGAATTAATTAATTCTATTAGACGCAAAACCCCATCAGAATTAGCAGACGCAGTAAAAAGAGGATATGTCTCACCTTTAGTTAGTAATCAATCTACCGTAAATGAAGGGACATTATTATCATCTGGTCCAATTCATAAATTAAGAACTTCTGGCGGATCATTTACTTTAGACCTATCTTCAATTATTTATAGACAGCGATCATATTGGCCTAAAATTATAATTACCTTTGATACTTATAGCTCTTTATCTAATAACGCCATTCAAATCAATGGTGGAATTAATGTATTTGGGGGAATAATACCGATGTATATGGATATAGTAGCATCATATAATATTTTATATGCGGTAGCTACTGGCGCGGTAAGTATAGGAAAGCGACCTTTAGATAGATTTTATTTCGATGGCAAAGATAAAGAAAGGTCTAATTAGTCTTTCTTTTCAAATACTTCACATTGATCACATATTTGCGAAGTCAGCGGAAATATTCCTCTTAGCTCACATCTAAATGCGTCCATTTTAGTATGGCCTCCGCAACATCCTCCGCGACCTGTTACCTTTGAGGCAGAACGGTGCTTACATGACCCGAACTTACTATTGGGGTTATCCTCTTCGTAATCAATAAAAACGACACTCATTTTGAAAAAATAAATTTATATTGGTAAATTATGTTTAATTGTTGGATATTGCGCCAATTCTTCTACTGTTAAAGGGACGCGAATGGTTTGATCATTACTACATGATTTCCATTGTTCTCCCCAAAACGACTTGTTGCGTCCTATCCTGTTCTCTAACGACAAATATCCCTCATGTATTACATATGGGAGATTATTACTAACTAATGCGGCAAAATATTCTTCGCCATTTGTGATATGATCTAAATGACCGTCAATACGGATCGAGCGGGTAAGGTTTCCGCCGATATCAATTAATTCCGTCCCATCAGATTTGGTAATATCTAAATATCCATCTTCTTTTAAACCGCCGTAAAATGGCCCACGATTAAAGCCCTTCCTATGAAGATACCATTTATAAGCGCGGTTTTTCTTCTCATCCCATCGCACAGACTCGCTATCGCCCCATAAATTAATAGATGGAATCAAAATAGAGTCATATTCTGGAAGCAAATAGTTTCCTAAATTCCTCCAAATATCTTGCTGGTTTAGCGGTATCTTTTCATCTAAATCAATCCCAATCATAGTTTGGGAAGGAGTTAGCAATTCGGCGGATTGTAAGGCGAAGTTTTTAACCTTCCCGTCTAATAATGGATTTGAGTATGAAAAATCACACTCTACAATTATCAGATTAGGATAAACTTTAGCTACTTGCTTTAGCTGTTTGAGAGTGTCGTCATCGCTAGTATTGCAAGCGACGACGACATAATCTGCAAATTTGTTAAAGTTATCTAATGACGATAAGTATTCAAATCCGCCCTTAATTAGATTAAAGGCACTTGTATAAATAGTCATAGTAACTAATGTTTATTTAGAACAGGTCTTCCTCTTCCTCTTCCTTAGCTTCTTCGACTGGTTTATCAGACTTCGCTTCTGACTCCTTAGAAGGCTCTGGCTTATCTTCGGCGGGTTTTGGTTTCCCATCTCCGAATTTAATATCAAGTGCTGCCGCAAGGTCTTCAAGTTTACTGACAAAGAAATCGTTGATTTCGTCGTAGTCCCTAGAAACAACTTCGTGCGTCTTTGGGTGAAGAATTTCGATGGGCTGCGGAAGTTCTGCAATCTCATACTTCCAACTAACCTGATTACCACCTTGGGTAAGGTAGAAAGCTACGCGACCCTTCTTGTTGCGATAGACCTGTAATTTGAGCCCCTTATTATCGGTAAGGGAAAGCAACGAATTGAACAATGAGCGGCTAACCGACTTAAAGTTAAACCCAATCAAATAAGCTTCCTTCTGTTCCTCGTCGGCAATAAGAAGGTTGATCTTTTTAATTTCATCGCCCTTATATGTAAACGAACTTACAGAGATAGAGACTAAATCTCCATCAATTTCGGTTACTTGGTTGCCAGTATCAACCCACTTGGATGTTGATTCGTCCTTCTCCAATACCTTGAAGTAAGGTTTAACTGCTTCACTGTCTGTTTTTTCAACAAGATTTAAAACATAAAGTTTCTTATCTGATTGAACCCCTGAGTTTGAGCTATTTTTTAGCATATATATTTTGGTTCTATTGTTATTTTACACTATTTTTGTATATTGTCAACCAATTAATTTGATTTATCTTCAAGACTTTTACTATCAACATTTAGGTGATATTTCTGTCTATCGGCAAACATTGTATCGAAAAGTTCCTTGGTTTTAACAGAAAAATCTTCCTTTCTATCCTCTGGCACATTTGAATCAAACGCCGAGAAAAGAGATACCATATAAGCTGAAACTGTAAGTGGGCTGAAATGAATATCTTTGCCGTTGTTTAAAAGTTGTGCGGCGGGATAGATAGACTCTGGAGTAGTTGAATCATCAACGATGTCGGATATCTCTGCAATTTTATTAATTGTTCTCATGGTAAATATTATAG